>Ga0208243_1000528_pt1 | contig 20624 bp, 17 predicted proteins | sample Subbio2Aug_QV12A_FD_184826 | JGI IMG/M metagenome (GOLD analysis project Ga0208243, IMG submission 184826) | Serpentinite rock and fluid subsurface biosphere microbial communities from McLaughlin Reserve, California, USA - CR12Aug_QV12A (SPAdes) | ecosystem: Environmental > Terrestrial > Deep... | reverse complement strand
CTGGGCAGCGGGTCGGAGGCGACGCTGGTGGCGCTGTCGGTCTTGGTCATTGGACTATTTCTAGCCATGGGGGTGCTGGAACTTGCCCGTAGTCGGGTAATGGCGGTTGTTGGCGCAAGATTTCAGGAGCGGCTCGACCGTCGGGTTTTCGTGGCGGCGATGCAACGTTCCGCGGTGACGCCGAACGACCCGGCGGCCCTGGTCTCGCAGCGCGATCTGGAGGCGATCCGGACCTTCCTCGCCTCACCGGTACTGCTTGCGCTGATGGACCTGCCTTGGACACCCTTCTTCATCGCGGCGATCTTCATCTTTCACCCGCTCCTCGGCTGGCTGGCGGTTGGAGGCGGGGTGGCCTTGATTTGCGTCACAGTGCTGAACCAGGCTCTGTCCAAGACCCCTCAGAAAGAAGCCGGACAGGCCTCGGTCCAGTCGGAACGTCTCTCCGATCAGCTGAAGAGCGAGGCCGAGGCGCTGCAGGCGCTTGGCATGTCCGGGGCAGGGTTCGACCGCTGGCAGGTGGCGCGGCGCGCGGCGCTCAGGAAGGTCATCACGGCAGCTGGCGTGGCAGGAGGCTTTAGTTCTCTGACCAAGACCTTCCGGCTATTTCTGCAGTCGGCAATGTTAGGTTTCGGTGCTTGGCTTGTCTTACAACATGAACTGACCGCTGGGGCTATGATCGTCGCCTCGACACTGATGGGGCGTGGCCTCGCTCCGGTCGAGATGGCCGTTGGCCAATGGGCCATCGGGCAGCGGGCCAATGAAGCCTGGCATCGTCTGTCCGAGCTTCTGGCCCGTGTGCCGCAATCTGCCCCACGCACGGCCTTGCCTCGTCCGCAGGCCATGCTAGAGGTCGAGGGCCTGAGCGTCGGCCCACCGGGCGAGCAGGGGGCAATCCTGCGCATGGTCAGCTTCCGGCTGGAGCCCGGTCAGGCCCTCGGCGTGATCGGCTCGTCAGGCTCAGGCAAGTCCACACTGGCCAAGGCGTTGACCGGCGTTTGGCGCCCCCTTGGAGGCAAGGCCCGGCTCGATGGAGCAGCGCTGGATCAATATGAGCCGGATGTGTTGGGGCGTCTTCTGGGGTATCTGCCACAGCGGATCACTCTCTTCGATGGCACGATTGCAGAGAATATCGCCCGCCTCGATGCCCAGCCTGACAGCGAACGCATCGTAGCGGCGGCAAAGAAGGCCGATGCCCATGACATGATCGTCAAACTACCGAACGGCTATGACACGCGCATTTCACCAGCGGGCGGACGGCTTTCGGGCGGGCAGATGCAGCGGATCGGCCTTGCCCGGGCGCTTTACGGCGATCCGGTCTTGCTCATTCTCGACGAGCCGAACTCCAACCTCGACAACGAAGGCTCCGCCGCCCTCAACGGCGCGATCCGGGCGATGAAGGCTGAAGGCAAGTCGGTCCTGATCATGGCGCATCGGCCTGCAGCGATCCAGGAATGCGATCTGTTGCTGGTCCTGGAAAGCGGCATGCGGAAAGGCTTTGGTCCTCGCGACCAGGTGCTGCGCGAGCTGGTGAAGAACCACACCGAGGTCCTAAAGGCGCCTGCTCCCGGGGGTGCCGCATGACGGAGAAGACCGAGGTTTGGTCGGCGGGCCGCCCGCTCTTTTGGGGGTTTCTGACCATAACGCTCCTCATCGGTGGCATTGGAACGTGGTCGGTCTCGACCACGCTGGTCGGGGCGATCATTGCGCATGGTCAGGTTGAGGTCGCGCAAAGCCGCCAGGTCGTGCAGCATCCCGACGGCGGCGTTGTGGCGGAGATCCTTGTCCGGGACGGCGACCGAGTAAGTGCGGGCGATGTGCTTCTGCGGATCGATGGCAGCCAGTTGCGCTCCGACCTCGCGGTCATCGAGAACCAGTTGCATGAGTTCAGAGCCCGCCGCGCCCGACTGGAGGCGGAGCGGGATTCAGCAAAAGTGCTTCGCTTTCCAGAGGAATTGCTCACTGCAGCAGCGAGCCGATCGGACATTGCCGAGATGATTGAGGGCCAGGCGAGCCTCTTTGCTGCGCATCAGGAGGCGCTCCTGCAGGCCCTTGCGCAGCGCCGCACGCGGATTGATCAGATCGTAGCCCAGATCGAGGGCATCACAGCCCAGCGGGAAGCGATCGAGACCCAGATTGCGCTGCTGGAAACCGAACTCGCAGCGCAGAAGGCACTCTTCGAAAAGGGCCTGACCCAGGCTCCGCGTGTCTCGACCATCGAACGCGAACTGGCCGATGCCAAGGGCCGGAAGGGCGGGCTGATCGCAGGTGAGGCCGAGGCAAGAGGGCGGATTACCGAGATCGAGATTGAGATCACCGGCCTCGCGACCCAGCAAAGGGAGAAGGCGGAAGCGGAACTGCGCGATATCGTGGCCCGCCAGCTCGAACTCGCTGAGGGCATGCGGGCCTTAACCGAAAGGATCGGGCGGCTCGACATCCGTGCCCCCGCAGCTGGCCTGGTGCTCGGGCTCCAGGTTACGACGCCGCGCGCAGTGATCCGCCCGGCGGACGCGCTGATGTATGTGGTCCCGCAGGACCGGCCGCTTCTGGTCGCGGCCAAGGTGCCCGTGACCCATGTCGATGAGGTCCGTGCCGGCCAGGACGTCCGGCTGGTCTTCTCCTCGCTCCCGTCCCGCACCACGCCGGAGCTTCACGGCCAAGTGACGCTGGTCTCTGCCGACGCTCTGACGGACGAACGCAGCGGCACAAGCTACTACCGCGCGGAGATCGCAATTGACCTTGCAGCGCTAGAGGACCTCTCTGGCGTAACCGTCGTTCCCGGCATGCCAGTCGAGGCCTTCATTCGTACCGAAGATCGGACGCCGCTCTCCTATCTCCTGAAACCGTTCACCGATTATTTCCGGGCCGCGTTTCGGGAGACGTGAGGAAAGGTGGGTCGCGTGACCTAAATCGATCGTTTCTTTCCTGACCGCCCTGCCCTACCCCGGATCAAGGATTTAGGTCGGACAAAAACCCATGACAAAACCTTTGTGGTTTTGGGAGGTTTTTGGCACGATGTGGCATGATCATCGGATACGCCCGCGTCAGCACGGAAGACCAGAACCTGGACGGTCAGATCGACGCCCTGAAGGCGGCGGGTGCAGAGAGGATATTCGCTGACAAGATCACCGGCACGGCGCGCAGCAGGCCCGAGCTGGACCGCTTGCTCGATCAACTGCGCCAGGGCGATGTGATCACCGTCACCAAGTACGACCGCCTCGCCCGATCCCTGCGCGATCTTCTTGACATCGTGGACACGATCCAGGCGCAGGGTGCAGGCTTCCGGTCACTGGCCGAGGACATCGACACCACCACGCCCGCCGGTCGCTTGGTGTTCCACGTCTTCGCCTCTATCGCCCAGTTTGAACGGGAGCGTATCTCGGAGAGGACCAGAGAGGGGCTGGACGCGGCCCGCAAGCGTGGCCGCGTCGGGGGCAGGCCCCCTGCCCTATCCGATGAGCAAAAGGCCGAGGTGCGCCGGATGCGCGACCAAGAGCTGCGGCCCCTGCCTGAGATCGCACAGCTCTTCCGGGTCAGTGTGAAAACGATCCGACGCGCATGACGAGACCCATAACCATCAGCTCTGCGGCGGTCTTGCGCCGATCTGTGCTGATTGAGCCATACATGCGGGGCTTGCGAAAAGAACAAAAGTGGAACATGCTTGTAACTCGTTACGCTACAGGGCACGGTGAAAAAGTCATTTCCGGGAGGGAAAAACGATAGCAATGGCCGAGAAAACTAGGATGAACGCGCCTTCACATCCGGGCCGGTTTGTTTGGACAGAGGTTATCCAACCGCTTGGTCTGTCCGTCACGGATGCCGCGCTAGCCCTTGGTGTGACCCGACCTGCTTTGTCCAAGCTTCTGAACGGGCGTGCGAGCCTTTCCCCTGAAATGGCCCTGCGGATCGAGAAGGCGTTTGGCGTGGCCATGGATACGCTGATGCGGATGCAGGGCAGCTATGACATCGCCGAGGCGCGCAAGAACGAGAAGAAAATCCACGTCCTGCCCTTCCAGGGCCGCACGAGCAATTCACAGATGAAGTCCGCATCATGAGCCTGCCCCTGAATGTATTTCGCAGCGAGGCAGACCTTGTTGCCGTGGCGCTGGCACTTGGTGCCGCAGAGGCTGGTGGCCCGCTGTCGACAGCTGAGATCGCCTTGGCCAAGACTGGCGCTGGCCTATCGGTCGATCCCCATGTTGTCGCCGATTTGCGGTGTCGTATCATGTCCGGGGCCGATCCCCTCGGAGACGCTTTCTCCACCCTTCGTTCCCCGGATGTGCGTCGGGAGAACGGGGCGACCTACACCCCGGTGCCCATCGTGCAAACGATGGTCGATTGGGCAGCGAACACCGGAACCCCGTGCCGTGTTGTCGATCCGGGTGTTGGGTCGGCACGCTTTCTTTCCCGCGCTGGTGCCAAGTTCCCTAAGGCCGAGCTGATCGGGATCGACGTGGACCCGCTTGCGGCATTGATGGCTCGTGCAAACCTTGCCGTCAGCGGATGTGGCGCGCGTGCCAGGATCATTCTGGGCGACTATCGCCGGTTCAGCGAACAGGTCGACGGCAGCACCCTCTATATCGGCAACCCGCCCTATGTGCGGCATCACCAGATCGCCGCGCCTTGGAAGGAGTGGCTTTCCACGGAAGCTGCAAAATTGAAGCTGACGGCAAGCAAGCTCGCCGGGCTGCACGTCTACTTCTTCCTGGCGACGGCCAGCAGTGCGAAGCCGAAGGATTTCGGCGCGTTCATCACAGCGTCCGAATGGTTGGACGTGAACTATGGTGCCCTGGTCCGCTCGCTCATGCTGGGGCGTCTTGGCGGGAAGAGCGTCACAGTGATCGAACCCACTGCACAGCCTTTCCCTGACGCAGCTACCACCGCAGCAATCACGACCTTTGAGATCGGTGCGAAGCCAACCTCGGTGTATTTCCGGCGCATCGAAGATCTTGCCTCTCTAGATGAGCTGGGGAAAGGACGGCGGGTTCATCGCGACCGTCTGGCGTCCGAAGGTCGCTGGTCACACCTGACTCGCAGTTCCGAGAAGCCCCCTGAGGGCTATGTTGAGCTTGGTGAGCTTTGCCGCGTTCATCGCGGCACCGTGACGGGTGCGAACGGAGTCTGGATCGCGGGAGCGCACAGTGTCGGCTTGCCCGAGGCAGTTCTCTTTCCGACCATCACAAGAGCGCGTGAAGTTTTGGAGGCCGATGGGCTTCTATCGGATTCTCACAGGCTCCGGCGCGTGATCGACTTGCCTGCCGACCTAGACGAGCTGGACATTCCGGCGCGAAAGGCGGTCGAAAAGTTCCTGAAAGTTGCGAAGGCCATGGGCGCGAACACAGGCTATGTCGCCAGCCATCGCAAGGCTTGGTGGGCTGTCGGTTTGCGTGCCGCCGCCCCGATCATTTCGACCTACATGGCTCGCCGCCCCCCTGGCTTCATAATCAACAAGGCGGATGCCCGGCATATCAATATCGCGCACGGCCTCTACCCGCGCGAGCATTTGGGCGAGGCCGTTCAAAAGAAACTGGTCGCCTTCCTGCAAACGAACATTTCCCAGAAGTCGGGGCGGACTTATGCTGGCGGCCTGACGAAATTTGAACCCCGAGAGATGGAAAGGCTGATTGTGCCGGGACCGGCTCTTTTGGCTGCCGGAGTGACCCCTTGATCGAACCGCCTGTTTGGACCGACGACCAGCTCGAATCTGCCCGCATCAAAGCCATCGCTGCCTTTTCAAAGGAGCGCCTCGAAGAGCCCTTGGAGGACTACCTTGAGGCTTTTGACGAATACCAAGGCCACGTCGAGGAAGTCCTGGAAGCCACGGTCGACCTGACCGAGTTGGACACGACCGCACTCGATGTTCTCTGTGATACCCGCCTACTCGAAGCTTTTCGTTATCTGGCGGGGCCACCGATTTCCGAGGATGATCTGAAAGTTCTCGCCGATGCCCGATCTCTTACCCGCAGCACTTTGGAGGGAACCCCGGACCTCGTGCAGCGGCTGATTGGTGTTGTGCGGCAAGTTCTCGACCGCCGCAGGTTCGCCTGGGTGGTGGAGGGTCGAGAGCCGACCGAGGCGGAGCGCAACGCCGCTGTTCTGGCTTCGGCCGCACTTATGGCGGCCAGTCGCGCGCAGACTCGACGCCGCACACTAGGGAAGGACCAACAGGAAGAGATGGTCAAGGCGGCCCTCAGGGATCTTGGCTTCGCGGAGGTGCCATCGCGAACGATCAAGACTATTTCTCACGCCCCCTCCCCCGGTCAATTTTGTGGTGAGAGTGTCCTTGGAAACAGAAAGGGCGACATCATCGTGAGGCTTTGGGATGATCGGGTGATGCCCATCGAATGCAAGGTCTCGAACTCCTCGACAAACTCGGTCAAGCGTCTGAACAACGATGCGGCGGTAAAGGCGACGAGCTGGAAAACCGACTTCGGCCTGCGCCAGGTTGTGCCGAGTGCCGTACTGAGCGGAGTCTATAAGCTGCACAATCTTCGTGACGCGCAAGAACGAGGGCTGACGCTCTTTTGGGCGCATGACCTTGCACCGCTGACGGAGTGGATCACGAGAACCAAGCCTTAGCAGACACAAGCCGCCCAGCAGTTTCCAGTGGAGTATTTAAATTATCCGGTTAGTATAAATATCGGATAATTATCTGGAGTGCGTCATGCCGACCGTCGTCATAGCCTCGCCTAAGGGCGGTGCCGGGAAGTCCACAACGGCAGTTCTTCTTGGAACGGAGTTGGCCCATGCAGGAGCCAGCGTCGTTATGTTGGACTGCGACCCAAACCACTCGTTGACCCTGTGGGCCGACCGAGCCCCCTTGCCAGACCGGATCAAGGTTCTGTCGAACGTCGCAGAGTCTGACATCGTGAAGACTATCAAGCAGCACGACACGGATGGTCAGATTGTGGTTGTTGACTTGGAGGGCGTTGCGTCCAGGCTGGTTTCCCGGGCGATCTCGCAGGCCGATCTCGTTATCACGCCGATGCGGGCGACCACTCTGGACGCAACGATTGGCATACGAGCGCTGCAGCTCATCGCCGAAGAGGAGGAAGCCTTAGACCGGAGGATTCCGCATGCCGTGGTCTTCACCATGACAAAGGCTGTCCGCTCGAAGCAACACACTGGCATTGCCGAGTCATTGGCAGCGCAGGGTGTGGACCTTATCGACCCGCCGCTTATGGAGCGCGCGGCATTCTCCGCCCTCTTCGAATTTGGTGGGAACCTGCGGAATATGCCCGCGCAAGGGAACATGGATGGGGCTATCGAGAACGCAGCCCTGTTTGCCCAAGCGGTCTACAAGCGGCTGGTGGAGGGAGTCTGAAATGTCGGACGGAAAAGCCTTCAACATCGACCTTGGCCGCCTAAAGAGCCGGGAGAAAGACCGCAGTCCGCAGGCCATCGAGAAGGCCGAGCGGGCAGGGGAAGAGCTGGGCTTCGTTGCCCGTGACGGGCAGAAGCGGCGCGGGCGCAAGCCCAGCCCCCGAACGGGGCAGGTTCACGCCAAGGTCATGCCGGACATCTCGGAGGAGATCGCCAACGAAGCCCAGCGTCGCGGTGTACAGCAGGGCATCCTAATCGAAGAAGCCTGGGCGCTCTACAAGATAAAATCCGGTATTTAAAATTATCCGGTATTTTTTCGGTTTTGCACCCACTTCCTACAGAATCCCAAGAATGCGGCTTCCGGGTTGCGCGGCGTCTCTGGAAGCCAGCTGCGCCACTCGCGTTCCAGATAATACACGTCGAAGCCAGGAGCGAGCATCCGGGCCGTCTCATAGACATCTGGGTCAAGGTGCGGCGCTACCGCCGGAGGCAGCACCATCTTCACGCCCTGCCGGTTTGAAAAAGTGACCATGTCCTCCCGCTCGTCATAGGAGATTGCATAGTCCGGCATGTGGTCGTGTTCCCGATCCTCTCGGACGATGTTCATGACCAAGCGCCGAAACTCACGCGGGGTGGAGTTCGATCCGCACTTCTTCTGCAACAGCGCAAGACTGATCCGCCATTCCTTCTGTGCCCCGCAGTGCTTGCGAGCGAGTTCGTAGATGCGCCGCTCCAGTGGCTTACGAAGCCGGAAGTAGTCACGGTGCAGCGTCAGGACTTCCTTTGACCGGATCGCGTTGAAGACCCAGTCTGAGAGCTTGATCTCGACTTCCTGCATGCGGCCGTCACGGGCTTCCCTGACAACCTCGGCACTCTCGATCAGGCCAAAGGTCCTGAAGATCTCTTTTCCGCCGGTCACGATGTTCGTGCTGATCCTCGTCCCTGCCAAGCGCTCAAGGGCTGCCTTCAGCTGAGAGTAACCGGAACCTGCCGTGTTCCGGTTCGTAGCTACCAGCATGTCAAACGCGCGAAACCGGACAACCTGGGAAACCTCTTTCCCATCGTTCAGGGCGGTCATCAGCTGGCTGATGCAGTAGATCAGCACATCGCGGTCATGAACCGTCGCGAGGCCATCGACAGAAGGCTTGATAGCGATCTTGATGCCGTTGTGCTCATACTCCCTGACGCGCGTATCCGGCTTGGTTGAGAGCGAGAAGATCGGGTGTTCCATCGAAGCCATGTCCGCCTTCGGAACGGCGTCGAAGATGTCGCACACGAAGAAGTCGCCCTGCGGATACCGATCAGGCAGGAGAGGGGAACGGTTCACTACGTGTTCATCAGACACAGGGTAGCCTTTCGTACTTTCACACACAGTAAAGGAGGGTGATCTCAAAATCCACGCCAATTCGTACTTTCACACACGCAAGGAGCTTTCGTACTTTTGCCCACGCTCTTTCGTACTTTTACACACGCTCTTTCGTACTTTTACACACGCACCTCTCAGAATCCATTCTTTATTTCAATGACTTGCGAGTGATTTTTCGTGCTTAACACTGAATCTAACCCATATTTAACACCTTAACCTGTGGATAACTTTCCCCTCAGCCTGCACTGACCTCACCCGGCATAGAACACGCAGGCCTGTTTCCCGCTTTCAGGCCCACGCAGCCACTCGCCTCCAAGGACAGTGCAGGCGGTACCGTTGCCTGCCAGGAAGCGGGGCAGGGCGATGGTCAGACCGAGCACCAGGATCATCCCGAAGAGGACTATGAATGGGGTGCGCTTCTTCCAGCGTCCCGCCCTTGCCAGTTCGTTGCGCAGACGCTGAAGGGTTTGCTCTTCCTGCCGGACCAGCTCGTCGAGGCTGCTACTAGCGATATGCCGATCGGCAGCGAAGCCGGACTGCAGGATTTCCAGCCGGTCGAGGGGAACGGCCAGGGCCTTGTCGATCTCGTTGCCGATGTGGCGGCCATAGCGCTGCGGATCAGCATAGGCCTTGGCCGCCTGTGCGGCGTCCCGGCTTCCGAGCGCGATCTTCTGGACCGCCACGAGGGTTTCCCCGTGCTGGTCGAGCTTCTCCGACATTTTGGCGACGACGATGCCCAGAAGATCCACGGTTTCACCGAGGGCGGCGAGGGAGAGGGCAGGGGAGGCGGAACCGGGATTGGGCATTGTGACTTCCGTGATCGGGGTTATGCGATATGGGATCAGGGATCGGTGTTGCGCGATCAGGGTTCAGATTTGGGATTTGCGGGTTGCGCATCCGGTGATCGGTGCAGCCCGTCGAACTCCCTGTCCGCGAAGTAGCGCAGCTTGCAGGCGATCATCACCGGCTTGCCCTGGACGCGCAGCAGCTGGACGTGGGGCGGAATCTGCATGATCTCGTCCGGGGTCATCAGATCGCGCGCGGTGACGTTGTACGAGGTCGAGGGCGCATCGCCGGGCTTGTGACTTTCGGTCTGATACCCAGTCGTTTCCCGTCCGATCATCTGGCTCAGCCATTTGGCCGTCTCGAAGTCGTTCACGCCGAAGGTTTGCAGCACGCCCGCGTTGGCCACGAAGGTATTGGCCCGGGCGCCGTAGAGGTCCCTCAGCTGGCTCATGTCCTGCAGGATAGGCCAGAGCTGCAGCCCATAGCCTGCCATCAGCCCCATGGCGCGTTCCACGGCTTCCAGACGGCCCAGGGCCGCAAACTCATCGAGGAGGAACAGGGCGGGCTGTTTCAGGCGAGGTGGGGTCTGTTGCCGGAGGGGGCAGGATCGTATCATAAGGCGCTTTGGCGATGGCGTTTCATGATTTCGAGCACGGTGTTCTTGCTGATTGCGAGATCGCGTGCGATCCAACGGTATGATCGTCCCTCCGCGACAGCCGTGGTGACCTTGTCGGCGAGTTTGTCCGCGACGGGGCGTTGGCCCGGCTGACGGCCGAGCTTTTTCCCCCGCGCGCGGGCTGCCGCGAGTCCTGACTTTACTCGCTCGCTAAGGAGATCTCGCTCGAACTGGGCAATACCCGCAAGCAGCGTTGCCATCATGCGGCCATGAGGAGTGTCGAGTTCGAAGGTCATGCCGCTCATGGCGACGACGGAGACCTTCCAGCCGGCGAGCCGGTGCAGGGTATCGAGAAGGTCCTGCGTTGACCGCCCCCAGCGTGAAAGCTCCGTCACCAGAACAGCGTCGATTTGGCGGGCCTGAGCCAGATCGAGTATCCGGTTCCTTGCGGCACGGCTTGCCAGGGTGCCCGAGGCGGTCTCGGTGAAGGTGGCAACCACCTCATACCCACCACGCGCGGCGAAAGCCGTCAGGTCGGCCAACTGGCGCTCGCAAGACTGGTCCGTGGTAGAGACCCGAGCATAGAGGGCCGCGCGCTGTCCCAATTGAACCTCCGTGAACTTATCGATTGCAAGTCGCTGATTTTGCTGGTGCGGTCTTCGTCCTGATTAGACTAATGATTAAGTGAGACACGCTCAATGCCAAGACGGCAGATTCTGACCGATCGCCAGCGTTCATCATTGTTTGACCTGCCGACAGATAGCGCGGCCTTGCTGCACCACTACACGCTTTCGGACGATGATCTTGAGCAGATCCGTCGTCGCCGTCAGTCGCACAATCGCCTTGGCTTTGCCTTGCAGCTTTGTGCCTTCCGCTATCCTGGCAGGCTTTTGTCCCCCGGCGAAGTGATCCCCCTCAACATCGCAAAGTTCATAGCCGCGCAACTTGGCGAGAAGGCCGACGACCTTTGCTCTTATGCCGAAACAGACGTCACGCGCCGCAGGCACCTTGTCGATTTGCGGGCGATCTACGGCTACAAGATGTTCACAGGCCGAGGATCGCGGGATCTCAAGGCTTGGCTGGAAGATGTGGCGGAGACTGCCCGGTCGAATGAGGATCTGGCGCGCTGCTTCGTTGAACAATGTCGCGCGATCCAGACCATTTTGCCCGGAATCAGCGTCATAGAGCGACTTTGCGCAGAAGCGCTCGTCGCCGCCGAGCGACGGATCGAGTCTCGGATTGCGGAGCGGCTGGACGATGCCATGAGGACCCGCCTCGATGCCTTGCTGACGGAAGATACTGGTGGATCGGTGACACGGTTTGTCTGGCTGCGTCAATTCGAGGTCGGGCAGAACTCGGCCGACATGAACCGGCTGCTGGATCGACTTGAGTTCCTGCAGGGCATTAGGCTGGATGAGGCGATCCTGGCCGGGGTGCCACCGCACCGGATCGCCCGTCTGCGCAGACAGGGCGAGCGATACTTCGCGGGCGATTTGCGAGACATTTCCGGGGATCGCCGTCTCGCCATCCTTGCCGTCTGCGTACTGGAATGGCGCAGCGCCCTTGCCGACGCCATTGTGGAGACCCATGACCGCATCGTCGGCAAGACCTGGCGCGAGGCGAAGTCCCGATGTGACGCGCGTGCAGAAGATGCCAAGGCCGCGCTGAAGGACACCTTGCAGTCCTTCGCCAGCCTCGGTTCGGCGCTGCTGGAAGCCCATGAAGATCGTGCATCGCTCGACGAGGCTGTCGGCAATGCCGGTGGCTGGCTGTCTCTCAAGGGGCTGGTCGCGACAGCGGCCCAATTGACCGACACTCTGGCCGCCGACCCATTGGCCCATGTCGGCCATGGGTATCATCGGTTCCGTCGCTACGCGCCGCGCATGCTGCGAGCATTGGACATTCAGGCAGCACCCGTGGCGGAACTCCTGTTGGCGGCCAGCAAGATCGTCGCGGGAACGGATGTGACGGCCACCCGCTCCATGGCCTTTCTGCGCCGGGGATCGAAGTGGCAGCGCTACCTTGGTGGCGAGGGTGACGGGGGCCGTCTGTGGGAAGTCGCGGTCCTGTTCCATCTACGCGAAGCCTTCCGTTCGGGGGATGTCTGGCTCGCTCATTCCCGGCGGTATGGCGATCTGAAGGAGGCGCTCGTTCCGGCAGCGGTTGCCCGCGCTACGCCAAGGCTGGCCATGCCGTTTGAGCCCGATACCTGGCTCGCCGACCGCAAGGAGCGAATGTCCGACGCCCTGCGTCGCTTGGCGCGGGCTGCAAAGGCCGGGGCCATTCCGGGCGGGTCGATCGAAGATGGTGTTCTGAAGATCGACCGCCTGACCGCCGCTGTTCCAGAAGAAGCCGATGCTATGGTCCTCGACCTCTACAAGCGCCTGCCGGAAATCAGGGTCACGGATCTGTTGCTGGAGGTGGATGACGAGGTTGGCTTCACCGAAGCCTTCACACATCTGCATACCGGCGTGCCGTGCAAGGATCGGATTGGCCTCTTGAACGTGCTGCTCGCCGAGGGGCTGAACCTCGGCCTCAGCAAAATGGCAGGGGCCACCAACACCCACGATTACTTCCAACTCTCCCGCCTGTCGCGATGGCATGTCGAAGGCGAGGCGATGTCGCGTGCACTGGCAAAGGTGATCGAGGCGCAGTCCGCGCTGCCGATGGCTCGGTTCTGGGGTGCGGGACAAACGGCATCGAGTGATGGGCAATTCTTCCCGACAACCCGGCAGGGCGAAGCGATGAACCTCATCAATGCCAAATACGGCCAGGAACCCGGGCTGAAGGCCTACACCCATGTCTCCGACCAGTTCGGGCCTTTCGCCACCCAGACCATCCCGGCCACGGTGAACGAGGCACCCTACATTCTCGACGGTTTGCTGATGACGGGCGCGGGCCAGAATATCCGCGAACAATATGCCGACACGGGCGGCTTCACCGACCATGTATTCGCGGTCACCGCCCTCCTGGGCTTTCAGTTCATCCCCCGCATCAGGGATCTGCCCTCGAAGCGCCTTTACCTCTTCGATCCGGCGGCCTGCCCCAAAGAGCTGAAGGGCCTGATCGGCGGCAAGATCAAGGAGCCGCTCATCACAGCAAACTGGCCCGACATCCTGCGCAGCGCCGCCACCATGGTCGCGGGCGTCATGCCGCCAAGCCAATTGTTGCGTAAATTCGCATCCTACCCCCGACAACATGAGTTGGCCGTTGCCCTTCGGGAAATCGGACGGGTCGAGCGGACGCTCTTCATCATCGAATGGCTGCTCGATGCCGACATGCAGCGCCGTGCGCAGATCGGTCTGAACAAGGGTGAGGCCCATCACGCTCTGAAGAACGCCCTGCGCATCGGTCGCCAAGGCGAAATCCGCGACCGAACCGCCGAAGGGCAGCACTTTCGCATCGCCGGCCTCAATCTGCTCGCCGCGATCATCATCTATTGGAACACCAAGCATCTCGGGCATGCAGTCACCGGTCGCCGCCGCGCAGGTCTGGACTGCTCACCAGATCTTCTGGCTCACATCTCGCCCCTCGGATGGGCCCACATCCTCCTCACCGGCGAATACAGGTGGCCGAAACGATGATGAAACCCTTATGATACGATTCTGCCCCGTCCGGCATTCGACCCCGAGGTGAGCCTGCCTGAGCGGCTTCCGCGTCTCTCGCTATGTCCTGAAGCGCCTGTGCCACCAGAAGGCGCAGCCAGCGGCTGTAGGCATCGAGGCGGTTCGGCGGCAGCACGAGGAAGATCGAGGTCAGATCATGCCGCAGGGCTGAGAACTGGAAGTCTGAGCGCGCCGTCGCGGCCACGATCCGGGGGCTGTCGAGGAAATGGGTGTGGCGCTGCGCCGAGGACATCACCGAGGCCGCTTCGCGGTCGGATTTGCCAAGGAAACGGTTGGCGGCGCGGGCGATCAATCCCCCGGCGGCGGTGCTGTCCTGCATCAGCTCCAGGAGGGCGCGGAACTTCTCGGGCGGCAGGGTCAGATACTCCCGAACCGTGGCGAGGGTTTTGCGGTCCTGATCCTCGTGGGCCACGGCGAACATGATCAGCCCGGCCAGCAGCGCCTTGGCCTCTTCGTTCCAATGCGCTTCCGACTGTTGGCCGGGCGGGTCCATCACCAGGGCTTCCGCAAGAGAGGCGGCATCCTCGCCCAGATCGAGGCTTTCCGCCGACAACCGCCCGAGCGGGTTATAGGCTGAGGCGTGCATGCCGGTGACGCCGAAGGGGTCGAGGATGTGGACCGCGCCAAACTGCTTGCGCGCCTCGCCGGCGATCTTGGCATTCTCGCCCTTGGGGTCAATCACCAGCACCGAGCGTTCAGCCAGCAGCAGGTTCGGGATCACTGTACCGACGCCTTTGCCTGCGCGGGTGGGGGCGAGGGTCAGCAGGTGCGCCGGGCCGTCATAGCGCAGCAGCTTGCCGCTATCGAGGTCGCGCCCGATCAGGAGGCCATCACCCCCTTCGAACGCTGCGCGTTCTTTCCGGGTGGCAAAGCGCGCCGAGCCGTGGCTGTCGCCTGCCTTGCGCCCCCAGAGTTTGATGCCGGTCCGGTTCGACCAGTCACTTGCGCCGACGATCCAGCCGGTAATCGTCATCGGCCAGAACAAGAACCAGTGCCAGAGGGCTTCGCCCATCGGCACATCTGACAGGATGATGATCACGATCAGCCATACGAACCAGGCAAAGGCCGTGGCGATCACCATCCAGACGAAGAACCATCCGGCGAGGATCGGGGTGACGACGACAAAGAGGGACAACCGCGACAGCAGCCCCAGGGCGGTGAATACATACTGCAAGGAAATCAGGTCCAGCTAAGAGGGCCGGGGGCGAGCTGCGCTCACCCTCCGAAGGGAAAAGCGCGGCGATCAGGCTGAGGGCGGTGTAACAGGCGGGGCTGTAGCGGAAGGTGCGGCGGCGGGCTGCTTCGCATCCCAGCCTTCGAAAGCCTTGCGGTCCTGTTCACGGGGGAGGTTGCGGATCAGGCGTTCGATCATCGCGGCAGCATTGGAATCCCGTTCTGCCAGATCGACCAGCGCGCCGCCTAGGATGATCTTGCGCCGCGTATCCAGCTTGCGCGCCTTTGTCGTTTCGCGGTTCTTCAGGGCGAGGAGCCGGGCCTTGGCCTGGGCGTAGCGCTTCTCGGCGCGTTCCAATTCTGTCTCAGCCATTCGTACCTTCACACACGCCGGAAATTCAAAACATCTTGAGGTTGCATGGAGCATTGACGGAGCAAGGTCAAGCGGTTACCCGTAGGCCGAATAGGTCAAGGGCGCACTTATGCAAACTCTCCATCGCCTGCGGCGCTTCCGAGATTTGCGTGCGGTCTCTCCGGGGGCATGGCCCCCCGCCGACGGCGTCCCTAGTCCGGCGCTGAATGCGCCGGATCAGGAAGCGCGTTCCGCCTTCCCGAACCCATCCTGGCCAAGCCTTGCGCGGCTTGGATCGCGCCCCGCTGTCTCTGTCGCCCTCATTGGAACTGGCCCCGAGAGCGGGGCGGTTCCGCGAGGGCGTCCGTGCCAGCGGGCGATCCGGTTCCGCCTGTCCCGAGAGCGGGACAGGCTGCCGGGTCGGGTTTGCCGCGCTGCGCTTGTCCGGCAAACCTTGGCCCATTCTGGCGATGGTCGCGCGCATGCCCGGCAGCATGACTGCCCGCCTGTCGGCGCGGCTGCATGTCTGCCTGTTTGCGCGGTGGCCTGCTTGTCCGGATGGCCCGCAGGCCGCTTGCCTGTTTGCATGTCTGCCTGTTTGCGTGTCCGGCGTCCTGCCTGCCTTTGCCCGTCCCCGGATCGGTAGGGCGCGGCCATGGCCAGCTACCACCTCTCCGTCAAGACGATCAAACGCAGCGCCGGGCGATCCGCCACGGCGGCGGCGGCCTATCGGTCGGCCTCCGTCATTGCCTGTGACCGGGAGGGGCGCATGCACGATTACACCGCCAAGCGCGGGGTCGAGGCCTGTTTCATTCTCGCCCCCGCCGATGCGCCGTCCTGGGCGCAGGACCGTGCCGCGCTGTGGAATGCCGCCGAGGCGCGCGAGACCCGGTCCAACTCTGTCACCGCCCGCGAATGGGAGCTGGCCCTGCCGTCCGAGATATCGGACGCCGCGCGGATCGAGATCACGCGGGCTTTCGCGCAGCAGCTCGTTGAGCGGTACGGCGTGGCGGCAGATGTGGCCATCCATGCCCCGCACCGCGAGGGCGATCAGCGCAACCACCACGCGCATATTCTGACCACCACCCGCGTTTTGTCTGCCGAGGGACTGACCGACAAAACCCGCATTCTCGATGCCGCCAGCACGGGAGGGCCGGAGATCGAGGCCATGCGCGGGGTTTGGGCTGAGCTGCAGAACCATGCCCTTGAACTGGCAGGGCAGGAGGAGCGCGTCGATCATCGGTCATTGGAGGCACAACGCGAAGAGGCGCTGTCCCTTGGGGACACGTTGAAGGCTGAGGAGCTGGACCGCGAGCCTGAGCTGAAGCTTGGCCCCGCCGCCAATGCCATCGAGCGCCGCGAACAGTTTGTCGCCGAGGCCGAAGGCCGCGATTACGCGCCGCTGACCCAGAGAGGCGCGCGGGTGCATGCCGTGCGCCAGGCCAAGGTGATGTTTGCGGAAATGCGCGAGCGGCTGGAGCTGGCGCGCGACGCCTGGGCCGAGGCCCGGGAAGAGGGGCAGGGTCATGTCAGCGCAGGGTTGGCGGCGCTGCGCGCCGCCGCAGGGCGGCAGGCGAAGGAGTTGGACCCCGACGAGATCAAGGAACGCCTGGCAAAGATTGCGGGGCGAGAGCAGGCGGCAGATGAGTCCGGCCACGACGCGGGGGCGATCCGCGACCGACTCAGCCAAACGCTTTGGCGCGGTAAGACAGAACCGCGTCAAAAGCAGCAACACGAGCTAGACGAAGAGCGCAAGCGGCAGCGCGAACTCGACAGGGATCTAGGCTGGGAACTGTGAAGGGAAGCTGAGGAGGGCGTTTACGAAACTAGGGGCCTCTCACTACATTCCTGCACCTGTCTTACACTCGGAGAGATTTCTACTGCCGTCGGCTTTCAGCTCGATCTCGCGATCAGTCACGTCCAGACAGGTGGCTATCTCGCGCATCCGCGCCACGATGTCGTCCAACTCCTCGCGCGTTTCGCTCCAAGGCTCTGGCGAGTAGTGGCGGGCCTGTAGGTAGATCAGGGGGTCGGGAGGGTAGGAGGCGACGATAAGGCAGAAGCGGACTTCACGCGACTTTCGATTCTGACTACAGTGGATCGCATATTGGGCGTCCTGGTCGTTCGGGATCATAAGAACATCTCCCAAGCCGTCCTCATGCGACATCAACGTATGGTAGCCATCCGCCTGCAAACGCTTTGGAATATTGTCCGCGAAAGGGAAGTCATGCGCATTGTTCTTCGCATACTCCCATAAATATCCGATAGAGCCATTACTTGGGTGAGCAACCTTGATGTGAAAAACTGTGGGCCCAAGGGCAGGGTCGGCGTCCAGGATTGGGCCGAGCCAGTCGATGTCATTCATCGGGATAAAATCGGCGTCCCTGCGCATCTTGGACACATCGGTGCCCAAGTCGAAGGTCCGGGTGTTCAGCGTCACAAGTTGCTCCGGCGATGACTGCGCCTGCGCCGCAAGAGCGTTTGCTATCACGCAGGACAGAACAACCATTGCGCGAATCAACATCATACCTCACTCCTAGAAGGGAGTGATCAGGAGATAGCACATGTACTATTTCACGCAAGCGCAGCGCGACCTCATCAACCAAACAGCACTGGACCCAAACCCGCCCGGCGGCAACGCGCTCGCCAATATGTACGACCTGATCTATCAGATCATCCAGCAGCCGGATGTGTTTGGCAACGTTGCCGACGGAAATGTGATCGCGTGGTTTGGGGCGGCGGCACAGACGAACCGGGGCATCGGCGGCGCTTCGGATTTCATCCGCAGCTACACTCAGGCACAATTGGAAATCCGTTCGGATGATGCCCTTCCAGACGTGTCGTCAACGCTCCAGACTGCCTCGGATGCAATTGCAGACGCAGTAAGATTGGATATTGTTTCTCAGTCCACACCGATCAACGGTGTCGACTACTACGCTCTTCCTACTGCCCACGAGATCGGCGAGAAGGATGCGATCGAGACGCTCGACTCCCTCTCCGGATTCAGCTCTTCGCCTGGTATTTGGTCCGGCAACCCGCTCTATCTCGGCCTCGGTGATGGCAGTTTTTGGTACAACACGATTCTTGAGACGGACGGAGACACCTACGACCTTTTGGCCGCCGCCAAGTCCTTCTGGATTGCAGGTATCGATAGCCTTGCCAACACTGACGATCTGGTCTCGCTCTGGTACGGACAGGGTAGCGCCGGGCGAGCCGAAGCGCTAAATCAGGTAGCGGCAGCCCTCACCGCAACCAACAGCTTCTTCGAAAGCGCCTATGGTTATTTTGGCGAACTTGGAGTTTCTGGACTACTGGGCGATCAGGTCGTCGTCGGAAGCGAAGGCAGTGATCTCTCGCTTGAAGAGCAGCTCGGACTTTCGTGGAACACCTTCATTCATGGCGGCGCTGGCAATGATCTTCTCGTTGGCTCTTTGGGCGAAGATACTCTCGATGGTGGAACCGATCACGATGACGCCACTTTCTATCTGGTCTCCGAAGAAATGTCCGAAGGATTGCATGCTGCAATCTTCAGCCTTGATTCAGATGCACAATTTTCCGCCGAAGTGACTGGAACGGATCTTCAGTCATTCGTGTTCAACGTCGAAGAGCTAAAACTTGGTCGCCATGACGACATTCTCGAAGTTGTGGACTTGTACTATGACACCAGCAGTCTCACGGATGTCTACGCTGGCGACAATGGAGTTCTAGGCGACAAGATCGACCTTTCCTCTGTGACTGTCCAAGGCGCCATAGTCAATCTAGAGAACGGGACACTTCGATTGACGGATGGCCAGTGGCAGATCGAAGTGCACGACTTTGAGAACGTTGTTGGAACTTCTCACAACGACACCATCACCGGCGACGATCAGGCGAACGGCATCAACGGCCATCTTGGCGCCGATGTTCTCATCGGTGGCGGGGGTGATGACTTCATCTTCTTCGATGCGGCGGATGGCGAGAATGTCGATGGCGGCTCTGGCCGAGACGTGGCTGTGGCGCTTGGGTCGGATGGCGTGACCGTCGATATAGCTGCCCAAGGGCTGGAGTGCGTCATCGGCTGCGACGGGGTGGATACGATCACGGTTGCAGGCATCGCACCTGGTCCAGATGAACTTTTATACGCAGCGGGCGGCGGCGGCAGTGATACTTTCATTGTTACTCACAATCCAGGCGAAGGCCCCAAGGTCCTCTGGGGCGGGGCTGGCGCGGACCATTTCGACTTCCGCCTGACCGACCCGGACTACAGCAGGGACCAGATTGGTATTGCTGTGGTTCATATTGAAGGTCTGACTGAAGAGGCTTTCTCACGCTTGACGCTCGCCAATCTGGGGCTGGGCGGGATCGACATCTCGAAACTGGATGCAATCATCATCAATCCCGACGGCTTGGACAGCTACTTCTGGGGCGGTGCGCCATTGACGACGTCGAACATTGATCTTTTGGACTACGATGACGTGGGTTACTATAGTCACTTCGTTTCTGGATACGATACTCCAGCGTCGTTCGAGGTCCGATCTTCCAGTTACTTGGGAGGCACGCAGTCGATTCAGTCAGTGTTCTCGAATGAGATCCGGGTACAACACGAAATAACATTCAATTTCGACTACCTAGATATCACCGTCTGGTCAGGCGGAGACTATGAGGTGGTCGAGACAGAAACATACAACGAGCGACCCTATGAGAGCCTGCAGGCCGCCATCGACGAAGCGAAATTTATCGCCGAACTTGAGTTTGAACAGTACGCACCTTATTCCGAATATGGGACAACTCCGGAATACTGGACCATGACCTACCACGAGACGGATTCCGACGTGCCCCACTACTATGCCCCGTTTTTCGTTGTCGGCGGTACGTTCTCTGGCGGAGATCTCAGCGCAAATGGCCAGCTGATTGGCTCTCTGCCTGATGACTCCGGTCCCTCAGCCTTCGACTGGCTCCTTGCGGCTTGACGGCTTCAGCTCCGGAAACCGCCGGAGCCAAAGTTTCAACCTCCAAAATCGACGTCTCGCATCCAGACACTGCCCAACAAATCCGCCATGGATGTCCCCGCAGCCCCCCGTCCCGCAATTGCCCTTGTTCGTGTGAGCCTGTGGTGAGTTCAATTGGATCTCAGTAATAAGTCTCAGGGCGTGCGCGAACTCAGGTCAGCCATGCGAGAGTCGACCGGGCTGATTCTGGCGACGGTTCTCTTCAGCATTGTCGTGAATGCGCTGATGCTGACCGGGCCGTTGTACATGCTGCAGATATATGACCGGGTTCTGGGCAGCGGGTCGGAGGCGACGCTGGTGGCGCTGTCGGTCTTGGTCATTGGACTATTTCTAGCCATGGGGGTGCTGGAACTTGCCCGTAGTCGGGTAATGGCGGTTGTTGGCGCAAGATTTCAGG
>Ga0208243_1000527_pt1 | contig 20651 bp, 20 predicted proteins | sample Subbio2Aug_QV12A_FD_184826 | JGI IMG/M metagenome (GOLD analysis project Ga0208243, IMG submission 184826) | Serpentinite rock and fluid subsurface biosphere microbial communities from McLaughlin Reserve, California, USA - CR12Aug_QV12A (SPAdes) | ecosystem: Environmental > Terrestrial > Deep... | reverse complement strand
GGCCGCAGCGCGGGCGGCTGGCGCCGGGCTCGCCCCGCAGCCCCGCCAGCGCCTTGACCGCGCCGGAAGGCAGCGCCATACCGCAGCCATGCCGAAGAAGGATCATCCGTCCCGCCCGACGCCGATGCGGACGCCGCTGCGCCGCGGTGACCGGCCTGCGGCCGGACTTCCGGGGGGCGGACCTGCGATGAGGGACGGCCGCTGCGGCCCGGTGGCTCGCTCCGCGACGGTCGCGGGGCAGGAGGCGTCATGAACCGGATCCTTGCCCTGATCGGTCGGCTCTTCGCCATCGTCATCGGCTATGCCGCCGCGACGTTCGCGGCGAGCGCCTTCCTGCATGTCGTCTGGTCCAGCGGCGCCGGGCTCGGCGGCGAGGCGTCGGGCTTCGTGGTCGGGTCGATCGCCGTCTCGGCCGGCATCCTGGCGGTGATGTTCGCGAATTTTGCCTTCCTTCCGGCCGCCGTCTTCATCGGCCTCTCCGAGATCGCCGGCTGGCGGGACTGGCTGGCCTATGCGCTCGCCGGCGCCGCGGTCGCGATCCTCGTCACCGCCGCGGGCCGCTACGGGATCGACGGCACGGTGTTCCTGGACCCGCCCGGTCCGCCGCGGCCTCGCCAGGGCCTGCCCGGCGGCCCGGGAGCCCTGGCAGAGACGGTCGCCGCCGGCCTGGTCGGCGGCATCGCCTACTGGCTCGTCGCCGGCCGCAGTGCAGGAAGCTGGCGGCGCCCGCCGCGTGCCAGGATACCGCCCCTGCCTTGACCGGACCGGCCGGCGGCGGCATATCGCTGGCATGCCTAAATTGCCCAAGCCGCCCCGCCAGACGCCGCTCGTGACCCCGCTCGCGGCGATGAAGCTGAAGCCGGTCCTCGTCGACCGCGCGGGCTCCGTGGTCCGACTGCGGACGCTTGGTCCCGACGGCGTGACGCCCGAGGTCGCCGAGTGGCTGACCGACCCCGCCATCATGGAAGGGCTCAATGCGCCGCGGCGCGCCATGGGGCTCGATGCCTTCCGGACCTACGTCGCGAGCTTCGACAATCTGCGCCGCAACCTCCTCCTCATCAGCGAAGCAGCCGCTGGCATGCCGCTCGGGCTGGTCTTTCTCGACGTCGACCTCCGCCACAAGCTCGGATCGGCCCACATGGTCATCGGCGAGGGCGAGCACCGGCGGATGGACGTGGTCTACGACGCGACGCGGGTGCTGATGTGGCACTTCTTCACGGAGCGCAAGCTGGAGAAGCTGACCTTCGCGCCGTTGTCGCGGAACCGCGCCGCCGTCGCCGCATGCCGGGTCGGGATGCTGCGGCTCGAGGGCGAGCTGAAGGCCCACCGCATCGACGGGCGGACCGGCGAACGGGTGGACCAGATGCTGTTCGCGATGACGCTCGACGAATTCCGGCAACGCATGAAGGTGCTGGTCGAGCCGCCGGTCTTCAGCGGGCCGGGCGTGGCCCAGAACCACGTTGCCGACCACCTCGCCGCGGCCGGCTGGATTCCGCCCGAATCGCGCTGAGGGTCGAGCCTCAGAAGCGGTAGGCGAGACCGAACTTCACCGCGTCCAGCTTCGGGTTGAAGACGGTGTCGGGAACGCCGTCGCCGCCGAAGGAGAACGAATCGAACTCGTAGCGGAGATACTCGACCTTCAGCGTCCAGTCGTTCGGGAGCGCATAGTCGAGGCCCACGCCGAAGACGCCGCCCCACTTCACCCCCGAATACCCTGCGGTCGAGGGTGAGCCGAAGACGGGATAGGAATAGCTCGTGGCCTCGAAGCGGGCCGCGGCCATGCCGCCGGTGCCGTAGACGAGCAGGCGGTCGGTGGGCGCGAAGCCGAGCCTGGCGCGGGCCGACGCGACCCAGTCCACGTCGTAGGTGTAGGCCTCGCCCTTGCCGCCGGTGAGCGCATCCTCGTCGCCGAAGGCAAGGTCGGCGGAATGGACGAAATCGACATCGCCGACGAGGCCGTAGACGAAGCGGCCGAACTGCCAGTCATATCCGGCGAACACGCCGCCGATCATGACGTCCTCGTCGTGGCTGCCGGCATAGTCTGTCTCGGACGCGTCGAAAACGGCCGACGAGAAGCCGGCTCCGGCCTCGGCGCCGAGATAAAGGCCGCTCCACTCGTAGCGGCCGTCCTGCGCCTGCGCGCCCGAAGCAAGTGCGACCAGTGCCGCCGACGCGGCCAAGAGCTTCAACATGCGACTACCTCGTTCTCCTGACGAACGCGAGTAGCAGGGCAGGGCGGGATCAACAAGATGCGCTTCCGCAACACCGGCAGAAAATTAGCACCCGCTACTTTGCCTGTGCCGTCAGGATCTTGAGCGCAAAGGCGGAAAAGACGCCGGCGAACAGCCAGTCGATGACGCGGGTCACGCGCGGGCTCCGGGACAGGAGGCCGGCGAACCGGTCGGCGGCCAGCACCATGGGGATGGTCACCGGCAGGGAGAGCGGAATGAAGGACAGGCCGAGGAACAGGAGCTTGCCCGCCGCATGCGGGTCGCCGGCCGAGACGAACTGCGGCAGGAAGGTCATGAAGAACAGGATGATCTTGGGGTTGAGCAGGTTGATGCCGATCCCCGTGGCCCAGTTCTGCCAGAGCGGACGCGCCTTGCGCTGCCGCGTGTCGGGGGAGAAGGCCGAGCCTTTCCGGATGGCCTGCCAGGCGAGCCAGATCAGGTAGCCGGCACCGACGACCTTCAGGGCCAGGAACGCTTCCGGCGACGCGACGATCAGGGCCGACAGGCCGAGCGCCACCAGCGTCGTGTGGATGGCGCAGCCGGTCAGCGCCCCCGCCATGCAGGCGAGGCCGGCCGCCCGGCCCTCGGAGAGGGCCCGGCCGACGAACAGGGTCATGTCCGGGCCCGGCGTGATGGCGATGATGAAGGTGGCCACCGCGAACTGGGCGAAGACGGCGGGTTCCGGGAGAAAGGACATGGTGACGTGGTTCCTATTCGCAAAATCCTGCATCCGGCGGAAGCCGCTGGATCAGGTAGGTTGTCTTGCGGGTTTCGGGCAGGAGCGGCGCCCACCAGTCGATGGTCAGCTCCTCGTCCTGGAGGAGCGGCAGGCCTCGGCTTGCCATGGCGTCGGCGAGCCGGTTCTGCGAGCGGGTCCCTGCCTCCCAGACCAGGAGGCAGTCCCCGCCGGGACGGACGGGCGGGCGATAGGGATGGCCGGCCAGCGCCAGCGTGCGCGAGCCCGGCACCGCTGCGCGCAGGTATCCCGCATCCGCGGCCGAATAGCCGACGAGGGTGGGCGACGGCCCGAAGCGCGCTTCGATCGCTGCGCCGAGCTGCCGGAAGGGCATGCTCGGGCGACAGCTGCCGCACAGCGCCTCCGATGGCGCCAGCCGGGAGACGGCGTAGATGGCGACCACGACACCGGTGATCGAGGCGGTGGCCACGAGGAACGACCGGAAGGCCCGCGGCGGCGGTGCGTAGCGGTCGAGAAGCATCATGAAGAAGAGCGGCGCCGGAAGCCAGACGCCGTGCATGTAGCGCGACCGGAGCTGGCTGCTGCCGACGACGAAGGCCCAGGCGATCATGGCGATCATGGCGAGGACGAGCATTCCGCCCAGAAGCCGCAGGAAGGCTTCCTCGCGCAGGGTCGACGACCGCGGCGGCATTCCCTGCGCAAAGAAGGCCCCGACATAGACTGCCGCGAACGGCAGGAGATAGCCGATGAAGGCGGCGGCGAGCGCGGCGGTCCTGTCGACGGCGGAGTCCCGCGTGCCGCTCTGGACGACACCGTCGACGGTGGTGGCGATGGTCTTCATTTCGCCGGCGAAGAGGGTCGCCAGGATGGCGAAGGGCGCCGCGGCCACCAGCAGCGTCAGCAGGAAGCGGGGGTCGAGCACGACCCGCCTGTAGTGCGTCTCCAGCAGGGCCGCGGCGACGAGCGCGGCGAAGAAGACGCCGTAGGCGTATTTCGACAGCATGCCGACGACGAAGAGCAGGCCGAGCAGGAGATATCCCGACACCGTCCGCTGCCGACCCAGGGCGTGGACGACGAGCAGGGTCGCGGCGATGGCGACGATGTTGAGGTTGGTGTGCGTGAGAATGCGGTGGCTGTCGTAGGCGACGACCCAGAGCAGCGCCAGCGAATAGACCGAGAGGGCCTGCAGGCGCGGATCGACGATGACCCGCCGGGCAAGGACGTAGAGCAGCAGCGCGCAGACCAGCATCGAGCCGTAGTTGAGGATGGCGACGGCGGCGAAGGGCGAGCCGGTGACGCGGTTCAGCCCGTACAGGATCCAGTCGTAGAGCGCCGGATTGCGCGCCCCGTAGAAGAGCTCCAGCGACTGCGACTGGTAGACTTCCAGCGCGTCGTCGTTGCCGATATTGGATCGCAGGGCGATCGCGATGAACAGGAAGACCGCCGTCCAGAGCCCGGTCCAGAGCACGACGCCCGCGGGGCTCGCCCAGAAGGGCAGCGGGCTCCGCCCGTCTCCGATGCCGCCTGCCGCGCTCATGCCGCCACCGTCGCGCCGGAGCGGGAAGCGGCGCGCCGGCCGCCATCGCCCAGGACAGTTGCGGTGCGCGCGGTCAAGTCCGTTCCGGAAGGTGGCAAAACCATGGCGGCAGCCTCCGAGTGCTTGGGAATGACGCCTCTCCTAGCGCTTCGTCGTCCGGAGCGCCATCGCCTTCGGGCAGCCGGCCGCAAGGTTCCATCCCGTCCTCGATTTTCATGAAACGTCGATGCCGCGATCATCCGGACGTCATGGATCCGCGCCAGACTGGAGGGAAAACGGGGGTGCGTGCAGTGACCGGTGAGGAAGCCGTCGAACGGCCGGGGCAATCGCCCGCCAGGAGACCCGGACACAGCCGGGGTGCCTGGCAGATCCGTGGCGAGGAAATGCTGAGGAAGGCGGTCTCGTTCGGGGACGCCTGCCGGCGCGAGCCGGTGCGGTTCCTGGCCTACGCCCTGATCGCGACGAGCTTCGCGTTCATGGCCATGCCCTGGATCGACCTCGCCGCGTCCGGCTGGTTCGCTTCCGCCGATGGCCAGTTCGGGCATGCCCGCGATCCGATCCTGCTCGCCCTCCGCAACGTCAACCGGCAGGTTCCGCAGGTCCTTCTGCCGACGATGGCCGCGATCCTGATCGCCCACGCCTTCGGCGCGCGAACCGGCTGGCTGGTCAGGCCTCACCAGGCGCTCCATGTGCTCTGCGTCTACGCCATCGGCTCCGGGCTCGCGGTCAGTCTCCTGAAGGAGGTCGTCGGCCGGGCCCGCCCGGAGGATACGATCCCCTTCGGCGGATCGGCGCCCTACACGGTTCCGTGGCAACTCGCCGATGCCTGCGCGCGCAACTGCTCGTTCCCCAGCGGCGAGGCAGGTTCGGCGGCCGCCATGTTGTCATGTGTCATGCTCGCACCCCCTTCGATCCGCAAGCCGCTGTTCTGGTCGCTGGCTCCGGTCGCGATCGTGTTCTCGATGCTGCGGGTGGCCTTCGGCAAGCACTTCGCGTCCGACGTCGTGGTGTCCTGGCTGCTCGTCGCTCTGGTGGCGGTCGTGTCCTGGCGATGGCTGGAGAGAAGGGCGGACGGCATCGACCGCGCGATCACCGGCAGCGGCGCGCCGCTCGCCGCGGCAGTCGCGCGCAGCCTTCGGACCGCGGTCGCGCTCCTGTCGCGGCGGCGGGCCGCGCGGCGAACAGCCTCCGCTGGCGACGACGGCCTTCGCAGAGCCGCTTTCGCCCGTCCGTCCGGCTGATCGGCCCGCCCGAACGACTCCGCCAGCGTACCGCCCGAAAGCCCGGGCGGCGGCATCCGCAACCTTGCCCGGCGGCGCTTTCCTGCTATTAGTTCCGGCGATTTCAACGGGCGCGGTCCTGCGCCCTCACCGCGAGCGACCGGCAGACCAATGAGCAAGTGGAAAGACGTCAAGAAGGTCGTGCTCGCCTATTCGGGCGGGCTCGACACCTCCATCATCCTGAAATGGCTGCAGACCGAGATCGGCGCCGAGGTGGTGACCTTCACGGCCGACCTCGGCCAGGGCGAGGAACTCGAGCCGGCCCGCCGCAAGGCCGAGATGCTGGGCATCAAGGAGATCTTCATCGAGGACGTGCGCGAGGAATTCGTGCGCGACTTCGTCTTCCCGATGTTCCGCGCCAATGCCGTCTATGAGGGCGTCTACCTGCTCGGCACCTCGATCGCCCGGCCGCTGATCTCCAAGCATCTGGTCGAGATCGCGCGGAAGACCGGTGCCGACGCGATCGCGCACGGCGCGACCGGCAAGGGCAACGACCAGGTTCGCTTCGAATTGTCCGCCTATGCGCTCAACCCCGACATCAAGATCATCGCTCCCTGGCGCGACTGGGAGTTCAAGAGCCGCACTGATTTGCTCGACTTCGCCGAAAAGCACCAGATTCCGGTGTCCAAGGACAAGAAGGGCGAGGCGCCGTTCTCGGTCGACGCCAACCTGCTGCACTCGTCCTCCGAGGGCAAGGTGCTGGAAGACCCGTCGGTCGAGGCGCCGGAGTACGTGCACATGCGCACGATCTCTCCGGAGGCCGCGCCCGACCGGGCGACGATCATCAAGGTGGGCTTCGAGCGCGGCGACGCCGTCTCGATCAACGGCGAGCGGATGAGCCCGGCGACGCTTCTGGCAAGGCTCAACGACTACGGCCGCGACAACGGCATCGGCCGCATCGACCTGGTCGAGAACCGGTTCGTGGGCATGAAGAGCCGCGGCGTCTATGAGACGCCGGGCGGCACGATCCTGCTCGCCGCCCATCGCGCCATCGAGAGCATCACGCTCGACCGAGGCGCGGCGCACCTGAAAGATGAACTGATGCCGCGCTATGCGGAGCTCATCTACTACGGCTTCTGGTTCTCGCCCGAGCGCCAGATGCTGCAGGCGGCCATCGACCTGTCGCAGAAGGACGTCGAGGGCGAGGCGACGCTGAAGCTCTACAAGGGCAACGTGATGGTGATCGGCCGCGAGAGCCCGAAGTCGCTCTACTCCGACAAGCTCGTCACCTTCGAGGACGACCAGGGCGCCTACGACCAGAAGGACGCCGCCGGCTTCATAAAGCTCAACGCGCTCAGGCTGCGCACGCTGGCGGCGCGCAACCGTCGCGGCTGAGCCGCGTTCTTCCGGGCGGCTGGACCAAAGGGTTCGGCCGCCCTTCTCTTTTCTTGTCGACTAAATCGATTTAATGAAGCGTCTTGTTCCCTTGGAGTTCCCGCCATGCTTTCCGATGACCGCATGCGACAGGCGATCCGTGGACGCTGGGCGGTGGCGGCGGTGTTCCTCGTCAACGGTTTCCTGATCGGCAGCTGGGCGCCGCAGATTCCGGTCACGCGCGACCGGCTGGAGATCAGCGAGTTCACGCTCGGTCTGCTCATCCTCGGCTTCGGCCTCGGCGCGCTGATCGCCATGCCGGTCTGCGGCTATCTCATCGGACGCATAGGCTCGCGATCCACGGTCCGCCTGTTCGGCCTGGCCAGCACCTTCGGCCTGCTCGTCGTGGCGCTGGCGCCCGGGATCTGGACGGCGGCCGCCGCGCTGGTGCTGCTCGGCGCGCTGATCGGGGGAACCGACGTGGCGATGAACGCCAATGCGGTGGAGGTGGAGAAGCAGATGCGCCGCGCCATCATGTCGTCCTCGCACGGGTTCTGGAGCGTCGGTGGCTTCATCGGCGGCGGCGCGGGCGGCGCCGTCATCCAGGCCAGCGACCACCGCGTCCATGCCGTCGTCGTCACCGCGATCGCGCTCGCCGGGATGCTCGTGGCCGTGCGGTTCATGGTGACCGAGCCGCGGCCGGAATCGCAGGCTCCGCACCGGTTCTCGTTGCCGCGCAATCCCGTCGTCTATCTGGTGGGGCTGATCGCGCTGTTCTCGATGATCCCCGAAGGCGCCGTGCTCGACTGGGCGGCGATCTATCTTCGCGAGGAACGGGGAGCGGACCTCGCCACCGCCGGGCTGGGCTTCGCCGCGTTCTCGGCGACCATGGCGGTGATGCGCTTCGTCGGCGACAAGGTGCGCAACCGGTTCGGCGCGGTCCGCACGCTGCGCGTCTCCAGCCTCGTCGCGGCCGCCGGCATGCTGGTGGCCGGCTTCTCCCAGGAACCATGGCTTGCCATCGCCGCCTTCGGCCTTGCCGGGCTCGGCATCGCCAACATGGTTCCAATCGCGTTCTCGGCGGCCGGGAACCAGCCGGGAACCTCCTCGGGTGCCTCGCTCAGCACGGTGACGCTGATGGGCTATTCGGGCATCCTCGTCGCACCTTCCGCGATCGGCTTCGTCGGCGAGCGCTTCGGCTTCGCGCCGGTCTATGTCGCCGTCTCCGTGCTCCTGGTCGTGGTCTGCCTCATGGCGGGCCTGGCGCGGGCGGCGGAGTTCGATGCGGCCGGCGGGAGCGGCCGTCCCTCGCAGTAGAACTTCAGGTAATCCATCAGGAAATCGGCCACGCGGCGGATGCGCACGCTCGAGCGCAGGTCGCGGTGCATGGCGATCCAGCAGGGCAGCAGCGGGATCTGCAGTTCCGGCATAAGGATCTCCACCTGGGGATCCCGCGCAACGATGGGCTGCTGCTGAAAGCTGATGCCGGCACCCGCTCGTGTCGCCTCCCAGATGACGGCGTGGTTGTCGCAGCGAATGTGGAAGGCGTGGCGGTCGATCGCGATCCCGGCGTTGCGGAAGCCGTTGATGATGTCCATGGCCCGGTCGAGCCCGATGACCTGGTGCTGGAGCAGTTGCGAGGGATCGGCCGGGCGGCCGCGCCGGGCGATGTAGCTCTTCGCCGCGCAGACGACGATGGGGATGTCGGCCGCCTTTCGTGCCACGAGGTCGAGCTGCGACGGCTCCATCATGCGGATGGCGATGTCGGCGTCCCGGCCGAGCAGGTTCTCGACCAGGTTCGAAGCGACGATCTCGATCTCGATGCCGGGCTCCTCCTCGGCGAGCAGGGCGAGCATCGGCGGCAGCACGTAGATCGCCACCATTTCGCTCGCTGCGATGCGCACCGTCCCCGCGACCTCTTCCGTGGCACCGAGTGCGAGGCGGGAGAAGGCCTCCGCCTGCTCGCGCATCTCCAGCGCCCTGCCCAGCAGTTCGATGCCCTGCTTGGTGAGCTTGTAGCCTGCGCGGCCGCGGCGAAAGAGCGTCACGTCGAGCACCTGCTCCAGTTCGGTGATGTGCCGGCCGAGCGTCGGCTGGCTCGCCCGCAGCTTGCGCGCTGCGGCAGAGAGGCTCCCGGTTTCGGCGACGGCCGCAAAACTTCGGATCAGGTTCCAGTCGATGTCGAGCATTTTCCATTCATCCGTGAATACCCACGATTCACGTCTAGAGCATTATCATTCAGGAGCGAAGAGAATAGGTATCCCCATGTGCGCCCGCCGAAGAGGAGACGCCATGAAGACGATCGTGATCCTGGGAGCTGCCGGCCGCATCGGTGACGCCGCGAGCAAGGCCTTCGTGGCGGCGGGCTGGCGCGTGAAAGGCCTCGTGCGTGGCCGCGAGGGCGCACAGCTGCCGATCGACGTCGAGTGGATCAAGGCGGATGCGACCGACCGCACGGCGCTGGTCGAGGCGTGCACCGGCGCCGACGTCGTGCTCAATGCGCTCAATCCCGAGTACACGGAGTGGGAGCAGAAGGTGATGCCGATGGCGGAGAACGTCATCGCCGCCTGCGAAGCCACCGGCGCGACGCAGCTCCTGCCTGGAAACGTCTATAACTTCGGACACGATGTTCGCCTTGGCATGGGCGAGGACATGCCTGAGAGCCCCTCGACGTCGAAGGCGCGGATCCGTATCGCGATGGAGGACCTGTTCCGGCGGCGCGCGGCGGCGACGGGGGTCCAGACACTGGTTCTGCGCGCCGGCGACTTCTACGGCGGCACCAAGCCCGGTAGCTGGCTCGATCTCTTCATCCTGGCGAAGCTGCAGAAGGACGTCTTCACGTGGCCCGGCCCGATGGACGCGCGGCACGCCTTCGCCTACCTGCCCGATCTCGCGCAGGGTTTCGTCCGCCTGGCCCAGGCACGGCGCAGACTGCCGGCCTTCGACCGGTTCCACTTCGCCGGACACACGCTGAGCGGGGCCGAGACGATGGCCGCGACCGAGCGGGCGATCGGGCGCCGGCTGCAGCGGCGCGGCGTGCCGTGGACGCTTCTGAAGGCCGGGGGGCTGTTCGTGCCGATCCTGCGCGAGGTCGCGGCGATGTCCTACCTCTGGAACACGCCGCATTCGCTGGACGGCCGCAAGTTCGAGGCGCTCGTCGGCGCCCTGCCGGCCACCGATCCCGTGACCGCGATCCGGCAGGCCGTGGCCGACCAGTCTCTCGACCGCCCGGCGGTTTCCTCCGCCGCCTGACGGCACGGCAGCCCACCCTCCGGTGCCGTCGGCAGGCCGACTGCCGACGGCTGGTTTCGGGCGTCAGATCCGGCCCATCAGGAGCAGGATCAGCAGCACGATCACGACCACGCCGAGCAGGCCGGAAGGTCCGTATCCCCAGCTGCGCGAGTGCGGCCAGGTCGGGATCGCCCCGAGCAGAAGCAGGATCAGGATGATGATGAGAATGGTGCCGAGCGACATGGCTTGAGCCCTCCGGGACAGCGGTGCAGATGCTGCCCGGAAATGCACGAGTAACCTTCAGGTTCCATCGGCCCCGCCTGCGGCGCAGCGTTACTCGGCCGCCTTCGGGAAGCCGGCCCGGCCGTCCATACCGGCCGCGTCGCCGACGGTGCCGGACGGCTTGCCGCCACCCGAGCGGCCTCGCCACGGAAAGATGCGCGCCAGCGTCGCCGAAAGGCGCGAATCGTTGCTGCGCGTGACGATCATCAGCAGCGAAGGGGTGACCACCAGCGTCAGGATGGTGGAGAAGGCGAGGCCGTAGACGATGGCGCTCGAGAGGGTGATCCACCATTGTGTCGACGGGGCGCCGTAGGTCGTCTCGTGGTTCAGGATCTCGAGATTGAGGCCGAAGGCGATCGGCAGGACGCCGAGGATGGCCGTGACGGCGGTCAGCACGACGGGGCGGGCGCGCTCCCGGCAGGTCTGCAGCACCGCCTCGAGCTTGTCCATGCCCGTCTGGCGCAGCACGTCGTAGGTCTCGATCAGCACGATGTTGTTGTTCACCACGACGCCCGCCAGCGCGATGATGCCGATGCCGGTCATCACCACGCCGAAGGGCTGGCCCATGATCATGAGGCCGAGGAACACGCCGATGGTCGACATGACCACCGCCGAGAGCACCAGCGCCACCGACATGAAGCTGTTCAGAAGCGCGAGCAGCACGACGAAGATCAGGAAGATGGCGGCGCCGAAAGCCTTCGACAGGAACTCGCCGGCCGCCTGCTGTTCCTCGTCCTCGCCCGCCAGCCGCCAGCGGATGCCGCGCTCCTCCAGGTCCATCCTTTCGATCCCGGCGATCACCTGTTCGCGGACCGGATTGGCCTGCACCCCCTCGCGGATGCCCGCGGCGACGATGACGGTGCGCACGCCGTCGATGCGGGTCAGCGTGCCGGTGCGCGGCGCGGGATTGCGCTCGACGAAGTTCGAGATCGGGACGGCGCCGAGCGCTGTCTGGACACGGAGCTGGTCGAGCTCGGCAAGCGTGCGCCGGTCCTCGGGAAGCCGCAGCCGGATGTCGACGGCATCGTCCGCGCCGGCCGGCCGGTACTCCGTGAGCTTCAGCCCGGTGGTCACCAGCTGCACCACGGTGCCGACCGCACCGGGGCCGATGCCGTACTGCGCGGCCTTCGTCCGGTCGACGTCGAGCTCCCAGTCGATCCCGGGCGGCGGCAGCCCGTCCGAGACGTCGATGACGTCGGGCACCGACTGCAGCATGGCGGCAGTATCCCGCGCGGCCTCGTCCAGACCGGCCGGGTCGACCGCCGAGAGGCGGAGCTGGATCGCCTTGCCGGTCGGCGGTCCGCTTTCGGGCACCGACACCTCGATCTCGGCGCCGGGAATGCCGGTCATGGCCACACGCAGGTCGTCGAGGATCTGGCTCGCGGGCTTGCGCTCGCGCCAGTCGACGAACTCGTACTGGATCACGCCCACCACGTCCTCGTCGAGCTGCGCACCGCCGCCCTGGGTCTGCCCGACGCGCGTGTAGACCGTTTCGATGCCCGGCCAGCCGAGGATGCGGTTCTCGGCCTGGCGGACGATGGCATCCTGCTCGGCGAGAGACAGGTTGCCGCGGGCGTGGACGTAGAGCAGGCCGTACTCCGGTTCGACGTTGGGGAAGAACTCGACACCCTTGCCGTACTGGACATAGGCCGCGGGGACGGCGACCAGCGCTGCAAGCGTCGCGAAGGTGACGATGAAGGGATGGCGCACCGCGCGGCGCACGAAGCGCATGTACCAGCCGTCCCTGTGCTCCTCCTCCACCGTCGGCTTGGCGATCAGGGCGCCGAGAGCCGGTGTGAACAGCAGCGCGTAGATCAGCGACGACGACAGCGTCACGATCAGCGTGATCGGCATGTACTTCATGAACTCGCCGACGATGCCGGGCCAGAACAGCAGCGGCGAGAACGCGGCGACGCGGGTCGCCGTGGCGGCGATGACGGGACCGGCCATGCGGCGGGCCGCCAGCGCGAAGGCCTCGCGCTTGTGCATGCCCTCGGACATGCGGCGCTCGGCGAACTCGGTGACGATGATGGCGTCATCGACCAGCATGCCCACGGCCAGGATCAGCGCGAACAGGACGACGATGTTGACCGTGTAGCCGGCGAGCGACAGCCACAGGATGCCCATCAGGAAGGAGGCGGGAATGGCCATGCCGATCAGCATGGAGGCGCGGCCGGACAGCGAGAACAGAATGACCACGAAGACCAGGATCACCGCGGTCAGCACGCTGTTCTCCAGATCCCCGAGGAGCTGGCGGATGACGGTGGACTTGTCCTGGCTGAAGGCAACGGTCGCGCCCTCGGGCAGGAGTCGCTGGAAATCGGACGCCGCCGCCTTCACGGCATCCACCGTCTCGACCAGGTTGGCGCCGGTGCGCTTGGACACCTCGATGGCGATGGCGGGCTTGCCGTCGAGGCGCGTGATCGTCACCGGGTCCTTGAAGGTCGAGCGGATGGTGGCGAGATCGCGTGCGCGCACGACCGCGTCGCCGCTGGCGACGATCGGCAGGTTGGCCACGTCCTCGACTGTCTCGATGAGAGCGGGGATCTTGACCGCGTAGCGACCCTCCTCGCCCTGCAGCTGTCCGGCGGCCACCAGCGAGTTGCTGGCCGTGACCGCGCCGACCAGCTGGTCGAGCCGCAGGTCGTAGGAAGAGAGCTTCACCGGATCGATGATCACCTCGACCAGATCGTCGCGCGCGCCCTGCAAGGCGGCATCCAGCACTCCCGGCACTTCCTCGATGCGGTCGCGCAGGGCGCGGGCGGCGGTCGTCAGCGCGCGCTCCGGCACGTCGCCGGCCAGCGTCACCACCAGGACCGGGAATTCGGAGATGTTGACCTCGTTGACGCTCGGCTCGTCGACGCCCTGCGGCAGGTCCTGCTTGGCGTCGGACACCTTGTTGCGGACGTCCTCCAGCGCCTTGTCGAGGTCGGCGCCGGCCTGGAACTCGACGATGACGTTGCCGCCGCCCTGGTAGGCGGTCGAGCGCATCTCCTTGATGCCGGTGATCGATTTCAGCCGCGTCTCGACCGGCCGCAGCAGCAGCCGCTCGGAATCCTCCGGCGAAATCCCCTGATAGGAGAGGCTGACATAGATGATCGGAATCTGGACGTCCGGCTCGGCCTCCTTGGGGATGGCGCGATAGGCGAGCGTGCCCGCGATCAGGAAGAACAGCAGGATCGAGATCGTCAGCCGCGCGTGGCGAATGGAGTATTCGACAAGGCCCATGGTCAGTACGCGTCCGTCAATTGGTCGTTCCCATGGCCTCGCCGACCAGTCGGCGAACCGTCTCGGCATCCGCCTCGACGGCATTGACAGTATCGCCCTCGGAAACGAGGTCCTGCCCTGCGACGATGATGCGGGCATCCCGGGGCACGCCGCCGAGCACCAGGCCGTTCGGCGTGTCGTCGATGAGGTCGATCGGCACGAAGCCGACCCTCTCGTCGGGGCCGACGATGCGGATGCCCAGATCGCCCGCCTGCGACAGGGTGACCACCGAGCGGGGGAGGTAGACCGCATCGACGGGATCCGACCGAAGCGTGATCTCGGTGGTCATGCCGGCCGGGACCGAGCGATCGGCATTGGGCACCGACACCTCGATGCCGTAGGTGCGGGTCTGTGCAGAAGCGTCGCGACTGACATAGCGCAGGGTGCCTTCGACCGTGCTGCCGTTGACGAGGCGCACATCGGCGGCTTCGCCCAGCTTCAGGTCGTCGAGATCCTGCTCGTTCACTTCCCCGATCGCCAGGATGGGATCCAGGTCGAGGACGGTGGCGACCTCCGCCCCCTGGGCGATCGCGCTCCCTTCCTCGACCGAGACGCGGTCGATCAGGCCGTCGAAAGGGGCCCGCAGGACATATTTCTCGAGCTCGGCATTCGCGGAATCGAGCTGCGCCTGCGCGGTCGCGAAGGCAGCGCGGGCGCTGTCGAGCTGCAGCCGCGCCACGTTGCCGGTCGAGGCGAGCCTTTCGGCCGCGTCGAGTTCGGCCTGGCGCTGCGCGAGGACGGCCGTGGCCATCTCGACCGCCGAGCGCTTGTCCTCGCTGTCCAGGCGCATGATGATGTCGCCCGCGGACACCATCGTGCCCTGACGGGCAGGCAGTTCCGCAACGATGCCTGCCGTGCGCGACGCGAGCGTGGAGCGGCGGTTGGCTTCCGTCGTGCCGGAAATGCGGATCGCGCGGGCGTGCTCGCGGCGCGGCGGCGTGACGACGCCGACCGTGCGCAGGACCCGCTGCCCGGCGGCGGGGGCCTCCGCCGGAGCCTCTGCGGCCGGGGGCGGGCTTTCGGAACGGGCGCTTCCCACCGACGAGAACTCTCCGGTCAGGATCCAAGCGGTCGATGCGCCCAGAACGACAAGCGCCGCCAACTGGTGAAAACGTACTTTCGGCATGTCCTGTTCCTGCGCGGCTCGCGTCCGGGGCGTCTTCTGGATAAATCCGCCGCCCTCATGTGGGGCAGGTGGCAGTCGCGTTCAATCTGCAACCGGCGCGGTCACTTTCGTGGCGCTGTGTACTCCAAAGCCGAAGCGCGAAACAGTCAGTTTTCTTGATCGAATACTCAACCGGCCGGACAGGGTGCTCCGGCCGCATTCCATCGTTCCAGTGCGGCGAAGGTCTCGTCGGCCGAGCCGGGGGCGGGTTCACGCCCCGGTCCGGGTGCCCAGCCCCAGCCGACGAGGGCGTCGTCGCGCACGTGTTCGGCCACCTCGGAAACCGTCCGGCCGCCATTGCGCGCGGGGTCCTTGATCTGGGTGCAGATTTCTCGCGAACTCTTGCCGAACCATGCCATCTCGACCGGTGCGAGATGCCAGCCGGGCGCTCCGGGCGGACCGTGCAGCACGTTGGAATTGCTGTCGAAATGGCAGGTCGTGCAGCGCAGGCCAGGATTGCCGAAGCCGGATCCGTCGGTGCCGCGCATGACGTTGAAGGCATGGATGCGGGTCCTGCCGTAGTGGGCGCCCGACCAGCGGGGCCGGTCGTCCTCGACATGGCAGTTGGCGCAGCGGGGATGCGAAAGGATCGCGTAGATCTCCTGCCATGCCGCGAGCCCGGCCGCCGGATCGACGGCGGGCTCCTCGATGGCCGGCGGCGGAACGGGTGCGGCCGGGACGGGCTCCTGCGCAGCGGCAGCACCCGCGAGCAGCATGGCAGTGACTGTCAGCAGCATCGCGCGTCTCATGCGAAGGCGATCTCCTTCGACAGCGGCAAGGACCGGATGCGCCTGCCGGTCAGCGCGAAGATCGCGTTGGCGAGCGCGGGCGCCGCCGGCGGCGTGCCGATCTCGCCGACACCGCCCATCTTGTGGTGGTTCTGCAGGATCGCGACCTCGAAATCCGGGCACCGGTCGATGCGCAGGGCATCGAAGTCGTGGAAGTTCGACTGCTCCGCCATGCCGGCGGCGAAGGTGATCTCCTGGCCCATTGCCTGCGACAGGCCGAAGATCGCGCCGGAGACCAGCTGCGCCTCGATGATGCCGGGGTCGATGGCAGTGCCGACGTCGGCGGCGATCCACACTTTCTCGACACGCAGTCCGTCCGGCGTCTCGGCGACCTGCACGATCTCTCCGACCCAGGAGCCGAAGGAGAGCGTGAAGGCGAAGCCCTTTGCCGTGCCGGCCGGCAGCGGCTCGCCCCACCGGGCCATCTCGGCGACCTTGTCGACCACCTTCACCGCCGTCGGGTGCGCAGCCATCAGCGTGCGTCGCATCGCCACCGGGTCGAGGCCGCTCCTGGCGGCGATCTCGTCCATGAAGCCTTCGTGGAAGAATCCGTTGAAGGAATTGCCGACCGAGCGCCAGAAACCGACCGGCACGCCGAGGTCGGCCTTGGCGCCGGAGACGCGGTAGTCGGCGATCGTGTAGGGCTGGTCGTGGGCGCCCTGCGTGATGGTCCCGTCCGGACCCGCGGGCGTCAGCGAGGGGAAGGTGCGGCGCAGGACGCTGGCGATGACGGAAGGCGCAGCAATGCGCATGTCGAGCGCCACCGGAAGCCCGTCGCGCCCGAGCCGGGCGCGAAAGCGGCCCTTGGCCGCGGGGCGGTAGGTGTCGTGGCGGATGTCCTCCTCGCGCGTCCAGATAACCTTGACCGGCCGGCCCTCCACGGCCTTGGCCATGATGGCGGCATAGATCGTGGTGTCGGCCTCGCGCCGGCCGAAGCCGCCGCCGAGCGAGGTCGTATGGGCGGTGACGTCCGCCGATCCAAGGCCGATCGCCGCGCCGCTGAGATACTCCACCAGCGTGGGCATCTGGTTGGGAGCCCAGATCTCGAGCTTGCCGTCCTTGACCAGCGCGGTCGCATTCATCGGTTCCATGCAGGCATGGGCGAGGAAGGGAACCGCGTATTCCGCCTCGATCACGTTCTCGGCGGGCGCATCGGCGAAGGCGGTGTCGACGTCGCCATCGTCGCGGGCGGCCGAGCCCTCGCCTGCAAACGCTGCATCCAGGACGGCGGCGATGGCGGCGCCATCGGCGGGATAGGCAGGCTCGCCCCAGTCCGCCTCGATCAGCTCGGCTGCCTTGAAGGCCGCCCAGGTGTTCTCCGCGATCACACCGAAGCCGTGGCCGTAGGTGGTGTCGAGCGGGACGATCCTGACCACGCCCTTCACGGCTTCCGCCTTCGACATGTCGACCGAGGCCGGCTTCTGCCAGAACACCGGGCTCATCCTGACAGTGCCGTAGAGCATGTCGGGCAGCCGGACGTCGACGCCGAAGATCGGCGCCCCGGTGACTTTGGCCAGCATGTCGACGCGCTTCTGCGGCTTGCCGAGCAGCGTCCAGTCGGGCTTGTCCTTGAGCCTCAGCGTCGACGGCGGCGTCTTCGTCGCAGCGGCGGTAGCCAGCTCGCCGAAGGTCGCGGACTGGCCCGATGCCTCGTGCACGACGGTGCGCCCCGCCGTCTCCAACTCGCGCACGGGCACGCCGAAGCGGTCCGCCGCGGCGGCCAGAAGCATGTGGCGGGCCGCGGCGCCCGCCTGGCGCATGCGCTCGAAGCCGTCGCGCGTCGAGGCGGAGCCCCCCGTCGCCTGCAGGCCCAGCACCTTGCCGACCGTGGCGAAGGCATCGCGGGCGATGGTCGCGACGAGGCCGTCCTCGAACCAGGGGAAAGGTCCCGATTCCTCCATCATGGCGCCGTTGTAGTAGGCGAACGAGGTGGGCCCGTGCTCGACCGTCAGTTCCTCCAGCGGCACGCCGAGTTCCTCGGCGACGAAGGCCGCCAGCGTCGTCGAGATGCCCTGGCCCATCTCGGCGCGCGGCGCGATCACCGTCACCGTGTTGTCGGACGCGATCTTCACGTAGGGATTGAACGCCGCCTCGCCTTCGGCGAGATCGTCCTCGAGCGGATTGGGATAGGGCCGCGTGACGTACCAGTAGCCCACGGCGACACCGCCGGTGATGGCGGCGGCGCCGATCAGGAAGGCGCGGCGGGTGATGGTGCCGATGCTCGCCATTGTCAGGCCCTCGCCATCTTGACGGCAGCGGCGCGCTTGATCGCTGCGCGAATCCGCGGATAGGTGCCGCAGCGGCAGAGATTGCCCGCCATGGCATTGTCGATGTCCTCGTCGGTCGGGTTCTCGATCTCGTCGAGCAGCGCGGTCGCGCTCATGATCTGGCCGGCCTGACAGTAGCCGCACTGTGCCACCTGCTCGTCGAGCCAGGCCTGCTGAACGACCGAAAGCGTGCCGTCCTGCGCGAGGCCCTCGATCGTGGTGATCTCTCCCTCGACCCCGCCAACCGGGAGGACGCAGGAGCGGACGGGCGAGCCGTCGATCAGCACGGTGCAGGCGCCGCAGGCGGCGATGCCGCAGCCGAACTTCGGGCCGAGAACGCCCGCGAGGTCGCGCAGGGCCCAGAGAAGCGGCATTTCCGGGTCGGCATCGATATCGATCTGTCTGCCGTCGACTGTCAGGCGCATGAGGGATACCCTTCGTTGTCGTCTCGTGCGGATGGTTCCACGACCGTGGATGCGATACATCTTGACAAAAAACGTCATTTTGTCAATGAGGGGCAGGGAAGAACAGGAAACGTGATGGACAGCAGTGCCGGCCCGCCGGAGACGGGAAGCCGCGAGGCCGAGAAGCGTGCCCGCATCCTCGACGGGGCGATGACGGTGTTCCTCGCCTACGGCTATCAGCGCACGACGATGGACGACATCGCGCGCGCGGCCGAAATGTCGCGGCCGGCGCTCTATCTCCAGTTCCGCAACAAGGCGGAGATCTACCGCGCGATCGCGTCCGACATCATGGACCAGTCGGTTGCGGCCGCCGAACGGGCGCTGGCACGGCCCGGCGACCTCGCCGAACGTCTGTCCCGCCTGATCGAGGACGCGGTCTTTTCGCTGCACGAACGCCTCGCCGGCTCCCCGCATGCCGCCGACATCCTCGACATGAAGAACAACCTCGCCGCCGACCTCGTGGCGCGCTGGAAGGACGGGCTGTGTCGCGCCATCGGCGCGGCGATCGCCGAGGAGGTGGCGCGCACGGGCGTCGACCTCGCCGCGCGCGACCTCTCGCCGTCCCTGCTCGCCTCCCTGATGATCGACGGCCTCGAAGGCATGAAGCTGCGCATCCCCGACCCCCAGCAGCAGCGCCGCGCCGCGCGCGGGCTGGTGCGGGTGGTGACGCTGGCAGTGGAGGGGTAGGAGCGGGGACAGGCGGAAGGGCCGGAGCGTGAGCGACCTGACGTCACCGGGATACGCAATCGGAACAAAATTAGAACAATTGATAAACCACCCTAAACCCGGTATAGTGAGGCTGCCGCACCTCGGTCACTGAGACCTGCCGATAAGGTCACCTAAACTCGATAAACTCCCTCATTGTCGAGGCCTCTCATAGATCCAGCCTTCAACCCCTATGTCCCGGGCGCTGGAACGAGGCCTCCCGTGATTGCGGGGCGCGACGATCTGGTCACGACGGCGACCCTGGCGCTGCGGCGTGCGAGAGCAGGACTTCATGGAAAGAGCTTCATCGCGGTCGGCCTGCGCGGTGTCGGGAAGACCGTGGTCCTGAACAAGGTTCAGGAGCTTGCGGAAGATGACAGCTATCACGTGATCTTCGTGGAGGCTCACGACGATGCTTCGCTCCCGAAGCTCCTGATTCCGCAGTTGCGGACAGCATTGCTGCGCATGTCGAATTCGGCTGCCGCCAGAGAGTTGGCGCAACGCGGTCTTCGCGTTCTTCGAAACTTCGCCCGATCGCTCAACGTCAAGGTCGGAGACATCGAGGTGGGTCTCGATTTCGGCGAGGAAGTCGGACTCGCGGACAGCGGGGATATCACGAACGACCTGCCGGAACTCCTCCAGGTCGTGGGTCACGCGGCCAAGGCGCGGGCACGGCGCTGGCCATCATGATCGACGAAATGCAGTATCTGTCGACGTCGGAACTGAGCGCGCTCGTCATGGCGGTCCATCGGGTGAATCAGCGTGGACTTCCTATCGTCGTGCTCGGGGCGGGTTTGCCGCAGCTTCTGGCAAAGATGGGAGACTCCAAATCCTAAGCAGAAAGGCTCTTTGATTTCCCAGGAGTCGAGGCTCTGAGCGATGCGGACGCGACCACTGCCATAATGGAACCGGCTCGCAGACAAGGCGTCGCGTTCACGGACGGAGCCGTCAACGAAATCGTCAGGGTGACGAAGGGATATCCCTACTTTCTGCAGGAGTGGGGGTTCGTCTCCTGGAACATCGCCCAGGGCGCCAGAATCACGCAGGAGGACGTCGAGCAAGCGAAGCCCGAGGCGATCCGGCGGCTCGACGAGAGTTTCTTCCGCATGCGGCTCGAGCGGATGACGCCGACCGAGCGCAAGTACATCGCGGCAATGGCGTCCCTGGGACCCGGCCCTCACCTGTCCGGCGACATTGCCAAAGCCTACGGAGCGAAGGTGTCGACAGTCGCACCGCTCCGGTCGAGTCTGATCGCCAAGGGCATGATCTGGAGCCCGGCCTACGGCAGCACGGATTTCACCGTGCCGCTTTTCGACGATTTCATTCGACGGGAGTTCTCATCCCGCAAGGTGTTCGGGTAGCCGGCGGCTCCGCTGCCAATGACGAACCCGACCCTCGACGCAGGAACGGCGGGCCGAGGCCC
>Ga0208243_1000526_pt1 | contig 20673 bp, 17 predicted proteins | sample Subbio2Aug_QV12A_FD_184826 | JGI IMG/M metagenome (GOLD analysis project Ga0208243, IMG submission 184826) | Serpentinite rock and fluid subsurface biosphere microbial communities from McLaughlin Reserve, California, USA - CR12Aug_QV12A (SPAdes) | ecosystem: Environmental > Terrestrial > Deep... | reverse complement strand
GGGCGCCAGCCTCGTGCTCGGGCCGGACGGCTTCTTCGACGGCCGGATCTTCGATCCGCATGCGCTCGACGCCTATGTGGAGGCGCAGGCGACCGCCTGACGGCGGCTGCGCGGCAGGCCCGCGGATTGTGCATTGCACAAAGATTGGGCTGCGCGCTGCCCAGCATTTGACGCCCGCGCCGCTCCCGCCCGAGCCCCCACTGGCGCCCGCCGGCAGAGATATCAGCGACTTACCAGTCGCCCGACCGTCTGGCACGGTTCCTGCTTTCCCTTAATCGAGGCCATCCGTGGCCACATCATATCGGCGTCCAAGGACGGGCGCCCCAAGGCAAAGCTGCCGATCAGGATATCGCGCTCCCGGATGGACGGACGCGGACTCCTGGCCGGCAGCTTTTTTGTTTTTTGACCATCCGCAACCGACGGCCCCTCCCAGCCGTCCAGCCAGGAGCACGCGATGACCGAAAGCCCCACCTCCAAGACGACCCTCTCCCCCAACCGGCGCCGCTTCCTCAAGGACGTGGCGGCGACGAGCGCCCTGCTCCTGGCCGCGCGCCAGCTTCTCCCGTCCGGTGCCCATGCCGCCGGCGCGGGGCCGGAAGTGACCGGCACCAAGCTCGGCTTCATCGCCCTCACCGATTCCGCGCCGCTGATCATCGCCAAGGAAAAGGGCATCTTCGACAAGCACGGCCTGCCCGACATGGAGGTGCTGAAACAGGCGTCCTGGGGCGCCACACGCGACAACATGGCGCTCGGCTCGGCCAATGGCGGCATCGACGGCGGCCACATCCTGCGGCCCAAGGTGCATCTCTATTCGTCGGGCGCCGTCATGCAGAACAAGCAGCCCCTGCCGATGTACACGCTGCTGAACCTCAACGAGGACTGCCAGGCCATCTCGGTCGCGCAGGAATATGCCGACACGGGCGTCCAGAAGGACTCCGGCGCGCTGAAGGAGGCCTTCGCGAAGAAGAAGGCGGAAGGAAAGACCGTCTCGGCCGCGATGACCTTTCCCGGCGGGACCCACGATCTGTGGATCCGCTACTGGCTGGCGGCCGGCGGCATCGATCCCGACAAGGATCTCGACCTGATCGTCGTGCCGCCGCCGCAGATGGTGGCGAACATGAAGGTCGGCAACATGGACTGCTTCTGCGTCGGCGAGCCCTGGAACGAACAGCTCGTCCATCAGGGGATCGGCTTCACCGCGCTGACCACGGGCGAACTGTGGTTCCGCCATCCCGAGAAGATCCTCGGGATGCGCGCCGACTTCGTCGACGAGAATCCCAGGGCGGCGCTCGCCATCATGATGGCCGTGATGGAGGCGCAGCAGTGGTGCGACAAGATGGACAACAAGCAGGAGATGGCGGAGATCATCGGCAGGCGGCAGTGGTACAACGTGCCGGTCGCCGACATCATCGGCCGCATCAGGGGCGACATCAACTACGGCAACGGCCGTACCGCGCAGGGCACGAACCTGCTGATGAAGTACTGGGGCGAGAAGGGCGAGACCTCCTATCCCTGGAAGAGCCTCGACACCTGGTTCATGACCGAGAACATCCGCTGGGGCAAGTTCCCGGGGACGACGGACGTCAGGAAGATGGTCGACGCGACCAATCGCTCCGACCTCTGGCTCGAAGCCGCCAAGGGGCTCGGCCTCACCGATCTTCCCCAGGGCGACAGCCGCGGCGTCGAGACCTTCTTCGACGGCAAGGTCTTCGATCCGGCCGACCCCGCGGCCTATCTCGACAGCCTCTCCATCAAGGCGATGGTCTGACGTCATGCCGACCCCGCCGGCGGCCCGGCCGCCGGCGATCTCCCACCTCGATAGACAGGTAGGCCCCATGTCCCTGCAAGCCACCAAGAGCGACGTCGTCGTCGCCGGTCCCTTCAAGCCGCGCGACGCGGTCGTCGTGCCGCTCGCCGCCCGCCCGCGTCGGTACGACGTTCGCGGCATCGCGGTGAGGGTCGCCCAATCCGTGCTGCCGCCGCTCGTCGTGATCGCGATCCTGCTCGGCATCTGGCAGGTCGCGTTCTCCGACCCCGGTTCCTCGCTGCCGCCGCCCTCCGAGGTCTGGGCGCAGAGCCGCGACCTGATCGTCGATCCGTTCTTCGTCTACGGCTCGCAGGACATCGGCCTCGGCTGGCGCGTGCTCGTCTCGCTGGAGCGCGTCGCCTACGGCTTCGGCCTCGCGGCCATCGTGGGCGTCCTCGTCGGCGCGCTGATCGGCCAGTCGGTGTGGGCGATGCGCGGGCTGGACCCGATCTTCCAGGTCCTGCGCACGGTTCCGCCGCTCGCCTGGCTGCCGCTGTCGCTGGCCGCCTTCCTCGACTCGCGACCCTCGGCGATCTTCGTGATCTTCATCACCTCGATCTGGCCCGTCATCATCAACACGGCCGTCGGCATCCGCAACATTCCGCAGGACTATCGCAACGTCGCACTGGTGCTGCGGCTCAACCACGTCGAATTCTTCTTCAAGATCATGGTGCCGGCCGCCGCGCCCTACATCTTCTCCGGCCTGAAGATCGGAGTGGGCCTGTCCTGGCTCGCCATCGTGGCGGCCGAGATGCTGACCGGCGGCGTCGGCATCGGCTTCTTCATCTGGGACGCCTGGAACTCGTCGCGCCTCACCGACATCATCGTCGCGCTGGTCTACATCGGCCTGGTCGGCTTCATGCTCGACAAGCTGGTGTCCTTCCTCGGCGCGCTCGTCACCCGCGGCACGGCCTCGAACTGAGAAGGAAGAGACCCATGAGCGCCTATCTCAAGCTCGACCACATCGGCAAGACCTTCACCCGGGGCTCCGCCTCGACCGAGGTGCTGCGCGACATCCGCCTGACCATCGACAAGGGCGAATACGTTTCCATCATCGGCCATTCGGGCTGCGGCAAGTCCACGCTGCTCAACCTCGTCGCAGGCCTGACCAAGGTGTCGCAGGGCGCGGTGCTGCTCGAAAACCAGGAGGTGAACGCGCCGGGACCCGATCGGGCGGTGGTGTTCCAGAACCATTCGCTGCTGCCGTGGCTCACCGTCTACGAGAACGTCAACCTGGCGGTCGCGAAGGTCTTTTCCGGCCGCAAGACCAAGGCCGAGCGGCACGACTGGATCATGGAGAACCTGACCCTCGTGCAGATGGCGCATGCGGCGGACAAGCGCCCGGCGGAAATCTCCGGCGGCATGAAGCAGCGCGTCGGCATCGCCCGCGCGCTGGCGATGGAGCCCAAGATCCTGCTGCTCGACGAGCCCTTCGGTGCGCTCGACGCCCTCACCCGGGCGCATCTCCAGGACCAGATGATGGAGATCCATGCGCGGCTCGGCAACACGATCATCATGATCACGCACGACGTGGACGAGGCGGTGCTCCTGTCCGACCGCATCGTGATGATGACCAACGGCCCCGCGGCCACCATCGGCGAGGTGCTGGACGTGCCGCTCGGGCGTCCGCGCGACCGGATCGCGCTCGCCTCCGACCGCACCTACCTGCGCTGCCGCGAGGCGGTGCTGAAGTTCCTCTACGAGCGGCATCGCTTCGTGGAAGCGGCGGAGTAGGCGCGATGGCCGAGAAACTCGTCATCGTCGGCAACGGCATGGCGCCCGGGCGGATGCTCGAGCATCTGCTGGACGCCGCGCCGGGCCGCTACGCCGTCACGATCTTCAACGCCGAGCCGCGGGTCAACTACGACCGCATCATGCTGTCGCCGGTGCTGTCTGGCGAGAAGAGCTTCGAGGACATCGTGATCCATGACGACGGCTGGTACGCCGCCAACGGCATCACGCTGCACAAGGGCCAGCGGATCGTCGCGATCGATCGCGGCGCGAAGACGGTCACGTCGGACCGGGGCGTGACGGCGCCGTACGACAGGCTCGTCGTCGCGACGGGCTCGGTGCCCTTCGTCATCCCGGTGCCGGGGAAGGACCTGCCGGGCGTCGTGAGCTACCGCGACCTCGACGACGTCGACGCCATGCTGGCGGCCGCGCGGACGGGGCAGACGGCGGTGGTGATCGGCGGCGGGCTGCTCGGCCTCGAGGCCGCGGCCGGCCTGAAGCAGCAGGGCATGGACGTGACCGTGCTGCACGTCATGCCGACGCTGATGGAGCGCCAGCTCGATCCCGCCGCCGGCTACCTGCTGCAGAAAGCGATCGAGGCGCGCGGCATCAAGGTCGTCACCAAGGCCAACACCCGACGCATCGTCGGCGACGGCCGGGTCGAGGGCGTCGAACTCGACGACGGGACGCTGATCCCGGCGACGCTGGTCGTCATGGCGGTCGGCATCCGGCCGAACGTCGGACTGGCCAGGGAGGCCGGTCTCGCGGTCAACCGCGGCATCGTCACCGACGCGCGCATGGTCACGTCGGATCCCGACATCCTTTCGGTCGGCGAATGCGCGGAGGTGGGCGGCATGGTCTACGGACTCGTCGCGCCGCTCTACCAGATGGCGAAGGTCGCCGCCGACACGCTGGCCGGGACCGGCGAGGGGCGCTTCGTCCATGCGGAGACGCCGACCAAGCTGAAGGTCACCGGCATCGACCTCTATTCGCTGGGCGACTTCGCCGACGGCGACGACCGCGAGGAAATCGTCCTGCGCGACGCGTCGGCCGGCGTCTACAAGCGGCTGGTCCTCAGGAACGACCGCATCATCGGCACGGTGCTGTTCGGCGAGACGGCCGACGGCGCCTGGTTCGCCGACCTGCAGAAGAAGCAGGCCGACATCTCGGCCATGCGCGACACGCTGATCTTCGGCCAGGCGTTCCAGGGGGGCGCCCCCGCGGACCCTCTGGCGGCCGTTGCGTCGCTGGCGGATGACGCCGAAATCTGCGGCTGCAACGGCGTCTGCAAGGGCAAGATCGTCTCGACCATCACCGCCAGGGGCCTGACGACGCTGGACGGCGTGCGCGCCCATACGAAGGCGTCGGCCTCGTGCGGCACCTGCACCGGGCTGGTGGAGAAGCTGATGACGCTCACCATCGGCGACAGCTACAATCCGGCGGCGATCCAGCCGATGTGCAGCTGCACCGACCTCGGCCATGACGAGGTGCGGCGCCTGATCAAGGCCAAGTCGCTGAAGACCATTCCCGCCGTCATGCAGGAGCTGGAGTGGAAGACCTCCTGCGGCTGCTCGAAGTGCCGGCCGGCGCTGAACTACTATCTCGTCGCCGACTGGCCCGACGAGTATGCCGACGACTACCAGTCGCGCTTCGTCAACGAGCGCGTCCACGCCAACATCCAGCGGGACGGCACCTATTCGGTGGTGCCGCGCATGTGGGGCGGCATGACCAATGCGAAGGAGCTGCGGGCGATCGCCGACGTGGTCGACAAGTTTGCCATCCCCGCGGTGAAGGTGACGGGCGGCCAGCGCATCGACATGCTGGGCGTGAAGAAGGAGGACCTGCCCGCCGTCTGGGCCGACCTCGGCAAGGCCGGCTTCGTGTCGGGCCATGCCTATGCCAAGGGCCTGCGGACGGTGAAGACCTGCGTCGGCACCGACTGGTGCCGCTTCGGGACGCAGGATTCGACCGGCCTCGGCATCCGCATCGAGAAGTTCATGTGGGGATCGTGGACGCCGGCCAAGGTGAAGATGGGCGTCTCGGGCTGCCCGCGCAACTGTGCCGAGGCCACCTGCAAGGACGTCGGCGTGATCTGCGTGGACTCGGGCTACGAGATCCATTTCGCGGGTGCGGCCGGCCTCGACATCAAGGGAACCGAGGTGCTCGGCCTGGTGAAGACGGAGGACGAGGCGCTGGAGGTGATCGTGGCGCTGACGCAGATGTATCGCGAGCAGGCCCGCTACCTCGAGCGCATCTACAAATGGGCCAAACGCATCGGCGTGGCCGAGATCAGGCGGCAGGTGCTCGACGATGTCGACCGCCGCAAGGCCTATTTCGACCGCTTCGTGTTCAGCCAGAAGTTCGCGCAGGTGGACCCGTGGTCGGAACGCGTTTCGGGCAAGGACAAGCACGAGTTCCGGCCGATGGCGGCGATCGGCGTGGTGAAGGAGGCGGCGGAATGACGCCTCAGGCCGCGTTCACGATCTCGGCGACCTTCTCCGGCATGGCGGCGATGACGCGGGCGTACGCGACCGCGAAGTCCGGCGGCGTGACCCGCGCCTGTTCCCAGTCCCGCAGCGTTCCGACCGGCACCCGGAACCGGCTGGCGAACTCGTCCTGGCTCAGCCCCAGCCCCGTTCGCGCCATGCGCACCACACGCGACCTGAGAGCGCGCTCCATGGCTTCCGCACCGATGCCGAAGTCTTCGGCATCAGCGGGGTCGGCCTCAAGAACGACACGATCTTTCTTCGCCGGCATTGCTTCTCCTGACCGAAATGAACCGCGGTTTGGCGTTCCGCCACGGCTCAGTCTACGGAAATTCCGTAGGGGGATCAAGAAAGACGCCTCTTTGTCCGCTCGCAGGAGGAATTCGGCATGACCGGTTTTCACTGGCACGACATCGGCACGATCGACGACATTCCGCCGCGCGGCGCGCGCTGCGTGGCGACGCCGCAGGGGAGGATCGGCGTGTTCCGCACCGTCGACGACCGCATCTACGCGATCGAGGACCACTGCCCGCATCGCGGCGGACCGCTGAGCGAGGGCATCGTGCATGGCACGGCCGTGACCTGCCCGCTGCACAACTGGGTGTTCTCGCTGGAGACCGGGCAGGCGCAGGGCGCCGACGAGGGCGCGGTGAAGACCATTCCGGTCCGGGTGATCGACCGGCACATCGCGCTCGGGCTCGATCTCGCGCTGATGGCGGCCGAGTGACCGGGATGCGGGACGGGCCTGTGACCGGGACGCGGACGGCCTGCCCCTATTGCGGCGTCGGCTGCGGGGTGCTGGCCGGCGTCGCTGACGGCGGCGTCGTGACCGTCCGGGGCGATCCGGACCATCCGGCGAATTTCGGCCGGCTCTGTTCGAAGGGCTCGGCGCTGGGCGAGACGACAGGTCTCGACGGACGGCTGCTTTCGCCGCAGGTGGACGGCCGGGAGGCCTCCTGGGACGAGGCGCTCGACCGCGTGGCGAGCAGGTTCTCGGAAACGATCGCTCGGCACGGTCCGGATTCGGTTGCCTTCTACGTGTCGGGGCAGCTGCTGACGGAGGACTACTACGTCGCCAACAAGCTGATGAAGGGCTTCATCGGCTCGGGCAACATCGACACCAATTCGCGCCTCTGCATGGCTTCCTCGGTGGCCGGCCACAGACGCGCCTTCGGCGAGGACATCGTGCCCGGCGTCTACGAGGATCTGGAGCAGGCCGATCTCGTGGTGCTCACCGGCTCGAACCTCGCCTGGTGCCATCCGATCCTGCACCAGCGCCTGCTTGCTGCGCGCCGTGCGCGCGGCACGCGGATCGTGGTCGTCGACCCGCGCCGCACCGCGACGGCAGAGGACTGCGACCTGCATCTGGCGATCGATCCGGGTACGGACGTCAAGCTGTTCAACGGCCTGCTGGCGCATCTGGAGCGCGCCGGTGCGGTGGACCGCGCCTATGTCGCCGCTTCCACGTCGGGTTTCGCCGAGGCGGTCGCGGCCGCCCGCGCGGATGCGCCATCGACGGCCGAGGTGGCGGCCGCCTGCGGCGTCGCGGAGGCGGATCTGCGCCGGTTCTACGACCTCTTCGCCGCCACGGAGCGCAGCGTCACGGTCTACAGCCAGGGCGTCAACCAGTCGGCGCAGGGCACCGACAAGGTCAACGCCATCCTCAACTGCCACCTGGCGACGGGCAGGATCGGCCGGCCCGGCATGGGTCCGTTCTCGGTGACCGGCCAGCCGAACGCGATGGGCGGCCGCGAGGTGGGCGGGCTCGCCAACCAGCTGGCCGCGCATATGGGCTTCGAGACACCGGACGACGTCGACCGCGTCGCCCGGTTCTGGAACGCGCCCTCGGTGGCGCGGACGGCCGGGCTGAAGGCGGTCGACCTGTTCCGGGCCGTGGGCGACGGGCGGGTCAAGGCGCTGTGGATCATGGGGACCAACCCGACCGTGTCGATGCCGGATGCCGGCCGCGTGCGGGCGGCGCTGCGGGCCTGCGACTTCCTCGTGGTCTCCGACGTCACGCATACCGACACGACGCGCCATGCCGACGTGCTGCTGGCCGCCGCCGCGTGGGGCGAGAAGAGCGGCATGGTGACCAATTCCGAGCGGCGGATGTCGCGCCAGCGGGCGTTCATGGCGCCCCCGGGAGACGCGCGGCCGGACTGGCGGATCGTCTGCGACGTCGCGCAGCGGATGGGCTTCGGCGAGGCGTTCGCCTTCGACGGGCCGGCGGCGATCTTTCGCGAGCATGCGGCCCTGTCGGCCTTCGAGAACGACGGCGGCCGGCTGTTCGACATCGGGGCACTGGCCACCCTGGGTGAGGCGGACTACGAGCGGTTCGCGCCGACGCACTGGCCGCAGCCCCGACATGACGTCGCTTCGCAGCGGCTGCTGGCGGACGGCCGCTTCCCGACGCCGGACGGACGCGGCCGCTTCGTGGCCGTGCGGCAGCAGGGGCTCGCCTCGTCCGTCGACGCCGAACGCCCGATCGTGCTCAACACGGGTCGCGCGCGCGACCAATGGCATACGATGACGCGGACCGGGCGGGTGCCGCGGCTGATGGCGAACGCGCCCGAGCCGGTGATCGAGATCGCGCCGCAGGACGCGGCCCGGCAGGGGCTGGCGGACGGCGACCTGGTGCACGTCTCCAGCGAGCAGGGCTTCGCCCGAGCCAGGGTCGGCGTCTCGAAAGGCCAGAAGCCCGGCACCGCCTTCCTGCCGATGCACTGGAGCGGGCGGTTCTCGGCGCAGGCCGCCGCAGGGCCGCTCTCCTCGCCCGCGACCGATCCGTTCTCCGGCCAGCCGGAGCTGAAGAACGTCCCCGTCGCGATCCGCCGCGAGGCGGTGGCCTGGGCCGGCGTGATGATGACCCGCCGCGACCTGCGGCCGACCGGCTTCGTGCACTGGAGCCGCCGGCCGGTCGAGGGCGGCTGGATCTACGCGCTGTGCGGGACGGAGACGCCGGACCAGGGCATCCTCCTGTCGCGGCAGCTGCTCGGCGCGGTCGCGCGCGACCAGCTGGTGGAATACACCGACCGGCGCGGCCTGACCTACCGGGCGGCGACGCTGGATGACGGCGGCGGGCTCGCCGAGGCGCTGCTGGTCGCGCCGCCGGGTCAGCTCCCGTCGCTCGACTGGCTGATCTCGCTGCTCGGCTCACGCGAGCCGTTGCGCCCGACGGAGCGCATGGCGCTGCTGTCGGGCCGCTCGCCGGTGCCGATGCCCGCGGTCGGGCGCATCGTCTGCGCCTGCCACACCGTCGGCGTCGCCCAGATCGCGGCGGCGGTCGCGGACGGCTGCGTCACGCTCGACGCGATCGGCGAAAGGACCCGCGCGGGCACCAATTGCGGCTCCTGCCGCTCCGAAATCAGGACCATCATCGATGATACCCGTCTCCAGGCCGCGGAATGACGTCCCCTCGCCGCGCATCGGCGCGCTGAGCGTCCTGCCGATCTTCCTCGACCTCGCCGGTCAGCGGGCCGTGGTGGCCGGCGGCAGCGCGGCGGCGGCGTGGAAGGCGGAGCTGCTTTGCGCGGCCGGCGCGGCGGTCGAGGTCTTCGTCGCACCGGAGGCGCTCGGCGAGGAGATGGCGGCGCTCGCCGCCCGCGAGCCGACGGTGCGGCTCGCCGGGCGCGTATGGCAGCCCTGCGACCTGACCGGCGCGGCCGTCGCCGTCGCGGATGCCGGGAGCGAGGCGGATGCCGCGGCCTTTGCCGAGGCCGCTCGCATGGCCGGGGTTCCCTGCAACGTGATCGACCGGCCCGAGCATTGCCGGTTCCAGTTCGGCACGATCGTCAACCGTTCGCCGGTGGTCGTGGGCATCTCGACGTCGGGGGCGGCGCCCATCCTCGGCCAGGCGATCCGCCGCCGCATCGAGACGCTGCTGCCGCCCTCGCTCGCCGACTGGGCAGCGCTCGCGCTTCGCCTGCGCGACCGCGTGGCGGAGACCTGTAAACCGGGACCGGCGCGCCGGGCGTTCTGGGAACGCTTCGTCGACCGCGCGTTCGGACCGGCGCCCGACGCCGACGCCGCCGAGGCGCTGTTCCGCACCGCTGCGGACGGCGACCGGCGAGGCCACGTGACCTTCGTGGGCGCGGGTCCCGGCGAGGGCGAACTGCTGACGCTGAAGGCCGTGCGCGCCCTGCAGGCGGCCGACGTCATCCTGTTCGACGACCTGGTGTCCAACGAGGTGCTCGAATTGGCGCGGCGGGAGGCCAAGCGCATCCTCGTCGGCAAGCGGGCCGGCCGGCCAGGCTGCAAGCAGCATGAAATCAACGACATGATGATTTCGCTGGCCGGCGCCGGCCGGCGGGTGGTGCGGCTGAAGTCGGGCGATCCGATGATCTTCGGCCGGGCCGGCGAGGAGATCGCGGCGCTGGAGGCGGAAGGCATCGGCTACGACGTCGTGCCCGGCATCACGGCCGGACTGGCGCTGGCGGCGAGGCTCGGCGTCTCGCTGACGCATCGCGACTGCGCGCAGTCGGTACGCTTCGTCACGGGCCATTCGAAGGCCGGCGGGCTTCCCGGGGACGTCGACTGGCGCGCCATCGCCGACCGGTCGGCGACCACGATCTTCTACATGGGCGGACGCATGGCGGGATCGATCGCGGTCGCCCTGATGGCGCACGGCATGCCGGCAGACACGCCGGTCGTCGTCGGGATGGACATCGGCCGGACAGGCGAGGCGATCCACCCGACCGACCTCGCCGGACTGCCCGCCGTCGCCGCAGCGGCCGGCGCGGGGCAGGCCGTGCTGATCGGCATCGGAAGGGTGTTTGCCCGCAAATCCGCCTCGGGGCGCCAGGGGACGGAGGTCGGCGCGGCGGAGACGTGGACGCGCCTCAAGCCGCGAGCCGCTGCCGCAGCGGGCTGAGACGGTGGCGGCCGAGCGGCGCGAGCCACGTCAGCCAGGGGATCGGTCGGTCGCGTGGCTTGCCCGCCGCGCCAGCAGATCGGGGCCGAGAGCGGCAAGCCCCGGCGCGCCGAGCAGGACCAGCGTCCGGGTCAGATCGTCCTTGAACAAGGAGAGGCACCGGTCGACGCCGGCCTCGCCATCGGCAGCCAGGGCGTAGAGCGCGGCCCGGCCGAGGCCTGCCATCCGCGCGCCGAGACAGAGGCCCTTGATCACGTCCTCGCCGCAGCGGATGCCGCCGTCGAAGAAGACCGGAATGTCGAGCCGTGCAGCGGCCGCCTCGACGGTCTCGAAGCCGGTGACCGCACCGTCGACCTGCCGGCCGCCATGGTTCGACATCACGACGGCGTCGACGCCGATCGCCGCGCAGGCGGCCGCGTCGTCGGTGCGCAGCAGTCCCTTGACGATGAGCGGACGGGGCCAGAGGTCGCGCAGCCATTTCAGCGCCTCGAAGTCGAAGCCGGCGTCCATGCGCCGGCTGAGCAGGGCCGCCTGCGCCTCCAGGTTCATGGCGCCGTCGGCTTCCATGTTGCGCATCCGCGGCGCGCCGTTGCGCAGGTAGGCGAGGCTCCAGGCCGGCCGGAGGGTGCAGTCCGTGACCAGCCTCCGCGTGACCCTGACGGGCACCGAGAAGCCGTTGCGGATGTCCCGCTCGCGGTTGCCGTTGACGGCCACGTCGACGGTCAGGATCAAGGCCGCGTAGTCCGCGGCCAGCGCGCGATCGACGAGCGACCGGGCGAGGTCGCGCTGGATGACGTAGAGCTGGAACCATTTTTCGCCGTCGCCGGCGCGGGCCGCCTCCTCGATGCTCATGTTGGCGGCCGTCGACAGGGCGAAGGGGATGCTGGCCCGCGCGGCAGCGCGGGCCAGCATGGCGTCGCCGCCATGCCGCAGCAGGCCGTTCAGCCCGGTGGGCGAGAGGTAGACCGGCATTGCATGCGACCGGCCCCAGAGCGAGACGGCAGTGGACGGGCGGCTGACGTCGACCAGTCGGCGCGGCAGGAAGGCGACGTCGCCATAGACATCGAGGTTCCGCTTCAGGCCGGCCTCGGTCCCGGCCCCGCCCTCGACATAGTCGAAGACGAAGCGCGGCAGGCGGCGCGCGGCGCTCCTGCGAAAATCGGCGACAGAGACGTGCTGGGCGGCCATTTCCCCTCCTGACTGGCGCGGCCCTTGCCGGTGTGGACCGTGGCGGATCCTGCCGGCGGGCGCGCATCGACGGCAGCCATAGCACAGCCCGGGCGAGACGGTGGACCCCGCCCGGCATTGACGCGGCTCCGGATCGTAAGCATACATATCATATGGGTCCGGCGGCCATCCCGGTGGCTGCGTGCCCTGCCGGCGGTGCAAGGAGGTGCGTCCCGTCCCAACGTCCTGATCCTTCGTCCCGCCCGTCCCGGCCCGCGCCCTGCGCGCCCATGCGCCGGACAGCGGCCGCACCGCGCCGCCTGCCGACCAGCAACCAGACCCGACCTGAAAGACCCGAAATGCCGCAGCGCCTGTTCAGCTCTCCCGACTATCCGACCGTGCCGACAACCGACGGCGCCCTCTACCCCGTGCACCGGATCTTCTGCGTCGGCCGCAACTATGCCGAACATGCCAAGGAGATGGGCTACGAGGTGGACCGCGAGGCGCCGTTCTATTTCCTGAAGGACGCGCAGGCGATCGTGCACACGGGATCCACCATCCCCTATCCGCCCGGCACAGAGAACTTCCACTACGAGATGGAGTTCGTGATCGCGATCGGGGCGTCGGCTTTCCGAGCGACGGACGAGGAGGCGGCCGCCGCAATCTGGGGCTATGGCTGCGGGCTCGACATGACCCGCCGCGACCTGCAGCTGTCCTCGCGCGCCAAGCAGCGCCCGTGGGACCTCGGCAAGAACTTCGAGCAGTCGGCCGTGATCGCGCCGCTGACACCGGCATCGGCCTTCGGCGCGGCGGGACCGCAGCGCATCATGCTCGCCGTCAACGGCGAGACGAAGCAGGACGCCCGTCTGGCCGACCTCGTCTGGTCGCCGGTGGAACTCGTGGTGCACCTGTCGCGCTACTACCATCTCGCGCCGGGCGACCTGATCTATACCGGCACGCCGGCCGGCGTCGGCCCGGTGGTGGCCGGTGACGTGATCCACGGGGAGATCGACGGGCTGGCTCCGGTGGACCTCGTCATCGGAGCCGCGGAATGAAGTACTACGGCTACTTCCGCTCCTCGGCGGCCTATCGGCTGCGGATCGCCTTCGGGCTGAAGGGCCTTTCGCCGGACTTCATCCCGATCCACCTCACCCGTGACGGCGGCCAGCAGAAGTCCGACGCCTATCGGGCCGTGAACCCGCAGGCGCTGGTGCCGTCGCTGGTGACCGACGACGAAGACGTGCTGACGCAGTCGCCAGCAATCCTGGAATGGCTGGACGAGACCCATCCCGAGCCGGCGCTGCTGCCGGCCGATCCGATCGGCCGCGCGAGGGTTCGCGCCTTCGCCAACGTCATCTGCTGCGACATCCATCCGCTGCAGAACCTGCGCGTGCTGCAGTACCTGCGCGCGGACTACGGACAGGACCAGGCCGGCGTCGAAGCCTGGTGCCGGCGGTGGCTTTCCGACGGGCTCGCCGCTTGCGAGGCGCTGGTGGCGCGTGCCGGCGAGCACCGGTTCTGCTTCGGCGAGACGCCGGGGCTCGCCGACGTCTGCCTCGTGCCGCAGCTGTTCTCGGCCGACCGCTTCGGCGTCGACCTCGGCGCCATGCCGCGCCTGCGCGCGGTGCGGGCGGAATGCGAGGCGCTGCCAGCCTTCGCGGCCGCCCACCCGTCGCGGCAGCCCGACACGGAGGCCTGAGCGCCGGGCTTCCCGTCCGGGAGGCTCAGTGCTTGTCCTGGCGCAGGTAGATCCGGCCGAGGAAGGACGGCTCGCCGGAGGCGCGGCCGGCCATCGAGCTGGCGACGAGGACGACGAGCGTCAGAAGATAGGGCAGCATCATCGCCAGATAGACGGGGATGTCGGCGCCGATGGCCTGAAGCCGCGGCACGAGGGCGTCGGCGCTGCCGAAGACGAGGGCGCCGACCAGCGCGCGCGCCGGGTTCCATCGCGCGAAGATGACGAGCGCCACGGCGACCCAGCCGCGCGCCGCGATCATGCCCTCGACCCAGACATGGCTGGTGGCGACGCAGAGATAGGCGCCGGCGAGCCCGCAGAGCAGGCCGGACACCAGCACCGCGCCGAGCTGCGCGAGCTGGACGTCGATGCCGGCGACGTCGGCCGCGGCCGGGTTCTCGCCCACCGCGCGGAGCCTGAGCCCGCTGCCGCTCTTCATCAGCCACCACCACAGGAGCGCGACGAGGACCGGCATGGCGAGCGTGACCGGATCCTGGACGGCGACGATGCGGCCGAGCGCGGTCGTCCGGTCGATGTCGAAGAGGTCCCCGAAACTGGCGATGCCCGGAAAGGTCTTCTGCATGTAGGGGCGGCCGACGACGCTGGTCAGGCCGAGGCCGACCGCGACGACGGCGAGGCCCGAGAGCGTATGGTCGGCGCGCATGACCACCGTGGCGAGGCCGAAGAGCAGGGCGAGCGCGGTGCCCGCGGCGGCCCCGGCCGCGAGCGCCGCCCAGGGATCGAGCCCCGAGAGGACGGCGATGGCCCCGGTCATGGCGCCGACCGCCATCAGGCCCTCGGCGCCGAGATTGAGGATGCCTGCGCGCTCGCAGACGATGAGACCGAGGCTCGCGAGCAGCAGCGGCGTGGCGTAGCTCGGGACGATGGCGATCCAGCCGACCAGGAAATCCATCAGGAAGCCTCCCCTCGGCCCGGACGGCTCAGCGAATAGGTGCCGAAGAACTGCGCCATCAGGATCGAGATCAGCACGGTTCCCTGGACCAGCACGATCATGCCTTCGGAGATTCCGTAGAAGACCTTGAGGACGCTGCCGGCGGTGAAGACGGCACCGAGCGCCAGCGCCACGACGACGACCCAGAAGGGCCTCGCCCCCGCGAGATAGGCGATGACGATGGCGCTGAAGAGGTAGCCGCTGCCGACGGACTGGTTCAGGCGGTGTTCGGTGCCCGCGACGATCGTCATGCCGGCGAGCCCCGACAGCGCGCCCGAGAGCAGGACCAGCCCGACCACCGTGGCGGTCGCCGGAAGGCCCGCCGCCCGCGCTGCCTTTGGGTTGAGGCCGACCGCATCGGCATAGAAGCCTGCGCGGGTGTGCCCGAGCATGAACCAGACGAGGACCGCGACGATCCCCACGACGAAGAGCCCGCCATGCAGCTGGCCCCAGCCGAGGGACGGGAAGCGGGCGGCTTCCAAGAACGCCGCAGTGACCGGGAAGCCGGTGGCGGGATCGCGCCACACTCCGAACAGAAGGTGCTGCACGAGGAGGAAGGCGACGCTGCCGAGGAGCAGCGTCGAGATCACCTCGCTGACGCCGAACCTGAGCTTCAGGACGAGCGGAATGGCGATCCAGGCGGCGCCGATCGCGGCGGAGAGAAGCAGCATGGCCGGCAGGCGCAGCGCGTCCGGGCCGGTGCCGCCGAGGCCGATCCAGGTGGACGCGACGGCGCCGAGCCAGAGCTGACCCTCGACGCCGATGTTCCAGAACCGCACCCGCATGGCGACCGCCGAGGCCAGCCCGACGAGCACCAGCGGCAGCGCCGCCGTGACCGTCTGGGCGAGACCGTCGGAGGTGAGGAAGGTGGCGATCAGGAATTCGTCGACGAGTGCCGCGGCGGGGACGCCGGCCTGCACGAGGAGGACGGCCGAGACCGCGAGGCCGAAGGCCAGGCCGCCGGCGTAGCAGAGGCCCGACAGGAGGAGGCCGGGCGCCTGGCGCCGGACGAGAAACGCCGCGTCAAGCATGGCCGGCCAGCAGCGCGCCGATCCATTCGGGCGTGACGTCGGCGATGTCGCGGCAGCCGGCGATGGCGCCGCGGTTCATGACCGCGACGCGGTGCGACAGCGCCAGCACTTCCGGCAGGTCCTCCGAGATCAGCAGGCAGGCCGCGCCGGCCTCGACCGCCCGGCGGATGGCGGTGCGGACGAACTGCGTCGCCTTCATGTCGAGGCCGCGCGAGGGAGAGTGGGCCACGAGGACGGTCATGCCGGCGTCGAGTTCGCGCGCGAGCAGGACCTTCTGCGCATTGCCGCCCGACAGGAGCCCGGTCCGGACCGTCGGCGTGGCGCCGCGGATGTCGAAGGCGTCGATCGCTTCCGCCGCCGTCTGCCGCATGCGGCCGCGGCGCAGGAACAGCAGCGCGCCGAAGGCGCCGTCGGCGACGCGGCTCAGGGCCAGATTGTCGGCGATGGCGAAGTCGCGGATCAGGCCGCTGTCGAAACGGTCGGAGGGAATGACGCGCAGCCCCGCACGCCGCCTTTCGCGCGGCGGGACCGTGGTGACGTCGCGGCCGGCGAGCAGGATCGCGCCGCTCTGCGGGAGGACGAGACCGGTAAGGCAGGAGACCAGTTCCTCCTGGCCGTTGCCGCCGACGCCCGCCAGGCCCAGCACCTCACCGGCGCGGAGGTCGAAGCCGATGCCCGCGAGCCCCTGCCCGTGCGGACGCGCCTCGACCGACAGGCCGGCGACGGCGAGCACGACGGGCCCCGCAGAGGAGAGCGGGCGACTGCCGGCGGGGAGCGCCTCGCCGACCATCAGCCGCGCGACCTCTGCCTCGTCAAGGCCCGAGACCGCGGCGCCGGCGAGCACGGTACGGCCGTGCCGCATGATGGTGACGCGGTCGCAGAAGCCCGCGACCTCGCGGTACTTGTGGGTGATCAGCACGACGGCATGGCCCTGCCCCGCCAGCCGCCGCACGAAGGAGAGCAGCGCCTTCGCCTCGTCCTCGGTGAGAACCGCCGTCGGCTCGTCGAGGACCAGGATGCGCGCGCCGAGCAGGAGCACGCGCACGATCTCGGCGCGCTGGCGCTCCGCCGTCGACAGGTCGGCAACGACGCGGGAGGGGTCGACCGGCAGGCCGATCTCACGCGCCTTGGCTATGATGGCGGCGCCGGCCTGCGCGATCGTGCGCACCGCGCCGCGACGGCCGAGGCTCAGGAGCACGTTCTCGGCCACCGTGAAGCTGTCGACCAGGCGGAAGTGCTGATGCACCATGCCGAGGCCGGCTGCCGTCGCCTCCATGGGGCTGCGCGGGCTGGCTGCGGCGCCGTCGATCGTCTGCTCGCCCTCGTCGGCGGCATAGACGCCGGCGGCGACGTTCATCAGCGTGGACTTGCCGGCGCCGTTCTCGCCGACGATCGCGTGCACCTCGCCCCAGGCGAGGGAGAACTGCGCATCGGCAAGGGCCGGCCGGCCGTCGAAAGCCTTGCCGATTCCCCGGAGTTCGAGCGCCGGCGGCCGGCCGGGTGACGTATTTTCCCGGCCCGCGGCCGGGCTGGCCGCGACGCTCATTGCGCGGCGGGCATGGTGCCGGTGATGCCTTCGACGAAATAGTCCATCGACCACAGGGCGCCGTCGTCCAGCTTGCCGCCCGCCTCGACGGCCACGGTTGCGTCCTGCTTCTTCAGCGGTCCCTGGAAGGGATCGAGCGTGCCGGCGACGATCGCCTGCTTCGCCGCCTCGACCCTGGCCTTCGCCTCCTCGGAAACGGAGGGACCGAAGGGCGCGAGCTCGACGACGCCGGCATCCATGCCCTCGAAGGCACCATACTCTTCCGGCTGCCAGGTGCCGTCGATGATCTCCCTGATCGTCGGCACGAGGTACTTCTCCCAGCGGAAGACGACGGAGGTCTGGATGGTCTTCGGCGCGGCATGCGACATGTCGAGCTGGAAGCCGAAGGACGGCACGCCGGCCTTCTCGGCGACGTCGAGCGCGGAGGTGGCCGAGAGATTGGTGGCGAGCACGTCGGCGTTCTGGTCGAGGATGGCCTGCGCCACCTGGCCTTCCTTCACCGGATCCCACCAGGAGTTGGTGAAGACGGCGACGGTCTCGATCGACGGATCGACGGAGCGGGCGCCGAGCGCGAAGCTGTTGATGTCCCAGTTGACGACGCTGACGGGGAAGCCGGCGAGGATGCCGATCTTCTTCGTCTTCGTCGCCTGACCTGCGGCGACGCCGGCGAGGTACCAGCCCTGGTAGGTGCGGGCGTAGAAGCTCTCCATGTTCGGGCCGTTCTCGGTGCCCGAGGCGCTGAGGAAGGCGACGTTGGGATAGGCCTTGGCGGCCTCGGCCATCGGAACGCTGTAGCCATAGGTGGTGCCGACGATGATGTTGAAGCCGCGCTTGACGTAGAGGTCGATGGCGGCGCGGAGCTTGGTGGCCTCCTCCGGAATGTTCTCCGTCACCGCGACCTCGAGACCGAGCTGTTCCTCGACCGCCTTGCGGCCGGCCTCCAGGGCCTCGTTCCAGCCGCCGTCCTGCGCGGCGCTGCCATAGATGAAGGCGACCTTCGGCGGGCCGTCGAGGGTGAAGGCGAAGGCGGTGGTGGAGGCGAGGAGCGCCGCGGCGAGGGCCGCGAGACCGGTGAGCCCGGTCCGTCCGGAGGCGATGTTCGTCATGTCGAGTTCCCCTGTCTGGTCTTGTTTCGGCACGTTTCCCACGCCGGCGCGCCGCGCCCGCACCACGGCGAAGCGTCGCTGCCGACCACGGGAACCGGCTCTTCCTGCAAGAGTGGATTGGCCCCTTGTGCAGTGCATCAAAGCCGATTACCGTCGTCCATGCAACGAAAATAATCATGCTCATTTTTCAGGCAAATCGTACAGAATCATGGACGATCCACGGTGAACACCGAAGCGCTGACCTCCTTCGTCAAGGTCGCGGAGATGCGATCGCTGTCGGCGGCGGCGCGGCTCTACGGCCTGCCGAAATCGACGCTGAGCCTGCACGTGAAGCAGCTCGGGGCAGACCTGAACGTGGAGCTGTTCGAGCGATTGGGACGCAGCATGCTCCTGACCGATGCCGGGCGGACGCTGCTCGCCCATGCCCGCCAGATCCTCGGCAGCTGCGACGCGGCGCGGGCGGCGCTGACCGAACTCAGCGACGACGTCGCCGGCACGCTGCGGATCGGCGCGACGGGCGAGTTCGGCACGGCCTTCTATGCGCAGATGATGATCGCCTTCCGGCGGCTCTATCCCAAGGTGGAGATCGAGCTGACCTTCTTCTCGCCGCACGTGCTCTATGCCTCGGAGAGCTTCGACCAGCTCGACGCGGTGGTGTCGTGGGACGAAGGCGAGACCGAAGGCGAGACGCTGTGGACGGCGCGCTTCGCGCTCTTCGCCAGCCGCAGCTATCTCGACCGGGCCGGCACGCCCCGGACGCCCGCGGACCTCGCCGACCACCAGGGCATCGTCTACCGCACGCCGGCCGGGCTGCAGCACTGGCGGCTGCAGAAGGGCGCGGCGCAGGAGAGCATCCTGCCGCGGTCGAGCCTGATCGCCAACGAATACTGGACGGTGAAGTACTTCGCCGCGGCCGGCGAGGGCATCGCCTACCTGCCGCGCTTCTTCACCGACATCGAATGCGAGCGCGGCCATCTGGTGCCGCTGCTCGCCGACTGGGAATCGGCGGAGAAGCGGGTGAGCATCCGGCTGACGCGGCCGCAGGCCGCCTCGCGCAAGATGGCGGCCTTCATGGACACCTGCCGCCGCTATTTCTCGCCCGGCTTCGAATTCGAGGGGCCGCGCTACTTCGTGGAGACCATCCACGACCCGCAACGACCAGAACAGGGAACACGACCATGAAAGCAGTGGAAACGGGGAACGGCGTGCGCGTCCTCAAGGGCGGCGGGCTCGATCCGCAGCGGATCAGCTTCGACCGCATCCCGATCATCGATCTCGAACCGATGTTCAGCGGCGACGCAGCCGGCAAGGAGAAGCTCGCCGCGGAGCTGCGCAAGGCCTGCACCGAGGTCGGCTTCCTCTACATCAAGAACCACCACGTGCCGCAGGCGGCGATCGAGAACACCTTCGCGGTTGCCGAATCCTATTTCGCGCTGCCCGACGACGTGAAGATGAAGAACCACGTGTCGAAGTCGAAGAACAACCGCGGCTATGCGGCGATGCTGGAGGAGAACACCGACCCGACCGGGCGCGGCGACCTGCACCAGTCCTTCGACATCGCGCTGGACGTGCCGGCCGACGATCCGGACGTGCTGGCCGGGAAGGTGCTCTACGGGCCGAACCAGTGGCCGGAGGGACAGCCGGCCTTCCGCGCGGCGATGGAGGCCTACCATGCCGAGATGCTGAAGCTCAGCGGCCGGCTGCTGCACGCCTTCGCGCTGGCGCTGGGGCTGGAGGAGACCTATTTCGACGGGATGGTGGACAAGCCGCTGGCGACGCTGCGCGTGCTGCACTATCCGCCGCAGTTCGGCGAGATCGACGACCGCCAGATCGGCATCGGCGCGCATTCCGACTACGAGTGCTTCACCATCCTGGCGCAGAAGGAGGGCATCTCGGCGCTGCAGGTGCTGAACGCCTCCGGCGAGTGGATCGCCGCCGACCCGATCCCCGGCTGCTTCGTCGTCAACATCGGCGACCAGATGGCGCGGTGGACGAACGATCTCTTCGCGTCCACCGTCCACCGGGCGATCAACCGCTCGGGCAAGGAGCGCTACTCGATCCCGTTCTTCTTCGGCCCGAACTACGACACGGTGGTGGAGGCGCTGCCGAGCTGCGTCGACGCGGATCATCCGGCCAAGTATGCGCCCGTGACCTCCGGCGACTACGTCAACGGCCGCTTCGCGGCGACGTTCGCGCATTATGCGGAGGCGCAGAAGCCGGAGGCGGGCGCGGCCTGACGGGA
>Ga0208243_1000524_pt1 | contig 20741 bp, 22 predicted proteins | sample Subbio2Aug_QV12A_FD_184826 | JGI IMG/M metagenome (GOLD analysis project Ga0208243, IMG submission 184826) | Serpentinite rock and fluid subsurface biosphere microbial communities from McLaughlin Reserve, California, USA - CR12Aug_QV12A (SPAdes) | ecosystem: Environmental > Terrestrial > Deep... | reverse complement strand
ATTTTGCCATCCGGATTTTCCACGACTTCAAAACCATCTCGTTCCAGTGCCTTTTTGGCTCGGTAAATGGCCAAATTCACAACATTGGTTTTGTCTTCCGTTTGTTTTTGTGGTTCCCGTTTCATAGGCCCCCCTCTTACTTTTTAAGTTCGGAGTCGGACATAGTGAATCTTAAATACCAATGACTTTACAAGCGAGAATTGTTTTCCTCTTATGTCATATAGGATGAAAATGAAGAAAAAGAAATCTGTTAAGAAGGCCAAAAAAAGAAAACCGGTTGTATACACCGAAAAGGATTTTATCGTAAAACCGTCTTCTGTTCCCAATATTGGTATGGGACTTTTCACCAAACAAACATTATATAAGGGTGATACCGTTGGTTATTACATGGGTAAAATCATTACCGATGAACAAGCGGAATCCAACAAATATGTAGATTCAAAATACCTACTTTGGATCTGTAAAGATTGGTGGATATATGGGGAAGGACGCGAGTCAAATTACACTCGTTATATCAACCACTCTTCCAAACCCAATGCAGAACTCATCACATCTGTTCGTTGGAAAACAGCAAGATTCAAAGTCTTAAAAACCATCAAAGAGGGCGAAGAAATCTTTTTTGATTATGGAAAGGATTATTGGGATAACGTGGACTTCAAACCGAAGTGATTTGATTTTTCCCTTTGGTAAAAGATTCAAAAACCCGCTAAAAACAGTTTTTTTTGCGGGTGGACCTACGATCGTTTTGTTTTATAAAATGCCTTGGCCGAATCCAGATGGTTTTCGGGTCACCTCGGCTTTATCAGCTCGTTCCAGAGTTTCCACATACCGAATGACCGAATCATCCATACGGAAAACTCCTTCTTGGGTTTCGCGGTGGTTCCATTGGCAGAACACTACATTTGCCAAAACGAACAAAGCGATGAGAACTAAGGGAAAACGGTAAAAATTCGTCATACATACCCTCCGATCTCTTCCAGTTTCCAAAACCTAGTTTCTCTCGGCAATTTCTTTTAGAATGATTCTAGCGAAAATCTTCGGGTCTGATGTCTGGGAAGGCATTATTTTCGGCTTCGGCAGCCTCGAGTGTGGTCAGGTCTACGGGACCTGTGAGCATGGCCTCGAGAGTGAGAAACAAATTGGTGTGTACATTGGTACGACGGATGGCATAATCCACCATGGTTCCCGTTTTCATGATAAAGGCCCAGTCACTGCTTTGCAAAAGGAGGAGTTCCCTACCCATTTGTTTTAAGAGGCGTATTTGAGTTTCTGTTCCCGATCCAAATTCATGAACCCGTTTGTGCATCCGAATGCTTAGGTCAAGGATGAGGGGATAAATCCAATCATTGGTAACATTCAGCCAAACATCACCATACCCATTTTCCCCCCAACTTGACATCTTCATCTCCACCGATTGTACCCTCGGTAATGCTCGTGCCGCTTCTAGAGGATGGGAAAGTTGGATGGTGTTTTGGTTGAAATGGATTTTTTTGAATAAAAATTCAATGAACTGTGGGCCTTCATACCACCAGTGACCATATAACTCTGCGTCATATGGAGAAACGACGACTGACGGTTGTTTGTTCATCGCATACAGATGTTCCGCTTGTTTGATTCGATTTCGTAAAAAATCTTCGGCATGGTTTCCCGCTGCCTCCATTGCCCAATCAGGGTGGTAGTATCCTTTGTCCTGGGTTTTTCCTGTGATGCGATAGTATTTGATACTGGTATTGATGCGGATTCCATTTGAATGAAGGTAAGGTGATATCTCTTCCCAAGGAAGGTCATGTCCAATGTCACGATAGTATTCACGGTAACGGAAGTCCCCAGGGTAACCATCAATTGAACTCCATACCTGTTTGCTACTCTCAGGGTCTCGGCCAAACGCAAAAACACCATAACCCACTTCCACAGGTGCATACACTCCAAACTTAGGCCTTGGGCTTGCATGGGTAATGCCATGTGTGTCCACAAAAAAATAACGAAAACCCTCACGATCGAGTTCCTCTTCTAAGTTTTCCGTGTAACCACATTCAGAAAGCCAAATCCCTTTTGGGTCCCTACCCCAGATCCTACGAAAGGTCCTTCTTCCATTTTTCAATTGGGAACGAAACACCGACTTTTCCGAATCATAAAATGGTAAAAACGCATGAGTGGCAGGGCTTGTCATCGCTTCGAGTTCACCCGATTCGATAAACGGCAAAAACAATTTCGTCAAATCTCCGTTTGTCTCTTCGAAGATGGATTCTGTATCTAAAAAATGTTCCAAATACCGAGTTGCTAAATAGTGTAAATGAGGATCCGTTTTTGTTCGTTTGGTTTCATGGTTTGCAAGTGAGATTAGGTTTTTGATGTACTTACGAAATTGATTTTGTAAGTACGGATCCACTAACATTTGAGAAAGAGTCGGAGTAAACGACATTGTGATCCGAAACCGGACTGATTCCTTTTTTAAATTTCGAAACACTCGGATGAGAGGGATATAGGTTTCGAGAATGGCTTCGTTTAACCAATTTTCTTCAATAAAAGGAGTGTCATAACCAGGGTGTCTAACAAATGGTAGGTGAGCATGTAATACAAAAACCAAATGTCCCTTGATCGAATGATGCATCAAAGAATTCCCTTTCCAGAACCCGAACCATTGGCAAAAGGAAAATTTTCATTTGGCAACGAATCTTCGTTAGTTTGTTTGTTTCTTGGATTTACATAATAACCACTTGCGTTTGTTTCTCGAAAGTAGAATTCACCACTCGGACTTTGTGTCACAAGCCCCGCACGAATCCATTCAGGGTGGATCCACTCTTTGTCCAATCGAAAGGACTCAGTGCCAAGTGGTAAGTCTTTCCCTGTGGAATGTAACGAAGGAATTTCCTTTTCTAAATAAGAAACAAAAATGGTACATTGGATCATTTTCACAGGAAACATAAACTTTAGATAATAGGATTCTGTAAAGGGATGAAGGTCGTACCATTCTACACGATCACTTCCAAAAACGTTTTGGTATTCTACTTTCAAACGAAACTTTAGAACATCGGTAGTTTGCACTTCCAATTCTTTGGTCATTCGTTCCAAGGTGTTTTCTGAAAATTTCCAAAAGACAAACGCTTCTTTCGGCGACCGAACTAGTACCTTAATTAAATCTTCGGTTGGGTAACTGGGATGTTTTGTATATTTGGAATCATTGTAAATTTTAGGAAGTTTGTTTGGTGGCAAAGATGGTGTTTCACTCGGTGGTTTTACGAGTTCTTGTTTGGAAAGGATCTTGGATTCATCTTTTGCCTTAGGTTTTGCAGGAGATGCCGATTTTTTTTTAGCCACTTTTTTTTTGGCGGCTTTCTCTTTCTTTTCTTCCTCTGCCATGCATACAAGGAGTATGCCTCGAAACACCCACCTTCAATTCTTTTTTATTTGACGTTAGCTTTTTTTCCAAAATACAATCATTCCATACCAAATTGGGACAAACTATGAAAATCAATTATACTTGGAAACATTTAGACCGATCAGAAGCTGCAGAAAAATATGCAGACGAAAAACTAGAACGTGTGACAAAATTCGTACAAAAAGTTGTATCTTGTGAAGTTTCCTTTGAAGCCATCCATGGAGAAATCAATGCTAACCTCAAGTTACACGCTGATGGAAATAATTTTAATGCACACAACCAAGACAAAGACATTTATGTGTGTATCGATGGTTTAGAAGACAAAATCATCTCCCAAACAAGCAAACACCACGACAAAAAAAGCCAACACTAATCTCTTATGATCCAGAAGTCGGAAGAAGCACTCACCTATCTTGGAAATGGTGAGTTTCAAACTGCTAAATCTATCTTTTCTGTACTTCTGGATCGTGATCCCGAGGACATTGCCACCATCAGTGGTTTTTATATCGCCAGTTTTTGGGACCACAGACTCGACCTCATTTTAAAAACTAGGGAAGGAAAAGAACGGGGAAAATTACTGCTCCAACTTTTTTCTGATTTTGAAACGGAAGTGCGAAAACGTGGATTTCAAAACACAGACAGTTTTATTGTCACACAAGATTGTATCTTAAAAGAAGCAAGAGACCATCTCAAACTTGCTTACCAATGGGAAGGATCAAATGCTCTCGACAAAGAGTTATTAGGTGACCTTGCCCGTAGTCTCATCAAAATCCAAGACTATTCGATGGCCATTGAAGTTCTATTATATGGTGGGAACAAACAATCACCTGTCCTCCTGTATTACCTTGCAGAATCCCAAGTGATGACGGGAAAAGAAAAAGAAGGAATCGAAAATTACCGCATTGCCTTTTTAAATGACCCACAACTTTTTCCCTATACCATTGTACGTTGGCCACCGTTACTTAACCTCATTGAAAAAGCAAATTCCTTTAGCCAAAATGAGGAAGAAATGAAAGAACTGGTACCTGTGTTTGCCTGGAGAGAAGGACTCTTTGTCACCGGTGGCAAAAAAGAAGAAGGTACCATTCAGATTTGGTTTAGTGAATTAAAACGCCTAACAGAAAGCAAAGAAAGAAGTGGAGGGAGTTTTCGATTGGAGGCAAGGATTGAACAATTTGCACTGGCCATCCTAAAATGTGCAGACGACATCCGTTCACGGGATGCCGTTTTGTTTGCCAAAAACTTAGTTTAATCTTAGTTTCTAATTTATCTTTCTATGGATTCAATGAGGAGGTGGAGCTCTTCCGCTGCAGCATCTCTTCCTGTTTTTTCGTAGTAAAGTTCGAGTTCACGAAGTCCATACACAGATCCAGGTGCTGAACGTAAATGATCGAGTAACACTCGTTTTTGGTAGGGTTCACTTAAATCAATGCTAGTTGGTTCATATTGGTAGTTGTTTTGTTCAATGACAACACCAGCAGAATCATTTTTGGTAAAGGTAGTTTCCGATTGGGAACGATTCAAAAGAACAAATACCAAACTCACAGCCATGACAGCCGAAAAAGAATACTGCACTGTGCGGTTTTCAATGAGATCCCGAAAGGAGAAGGAGGTTTTTTCTGTGGGACGATCGATGGAAACTGATTCTAAGAGGTTCAGCATTCTGACATCAAAGTCATTTGACATTCTAGGTAGGATGGTATCTTCCTTTTCTTTGATGTGTTGGAAAAGAGAACAAATTTTATTCTCTAAAACCACTGAATCTGTGTCTTCTGGGAAAAGACCTGGGTATTGTGCACGAAACCAATCTTTTAAATTCATAAACCTATTTTTCAAAGAAACCTTCTCCTTTTTCGTCTTTCTGGATGAGGTGCTTTAAAAACTCCTTCGCCTTAAAGAGACGACTCTTAACAGTTCCTACATTACATTCCATAATCTCAGCAATTTCATTATACGAAAGGTTTTCGAAATAACGAAGTTCGAGGACTTGTTTGTAGGAATCTTCTAAGAGTGCAATCTTACTCATTAGATAACTCGATTCTTCAGAAAGTTCCAATTTTTTTTCATATCCGACACGAGAATCCACAAATTGGTTATCTCCTGAGTCATCCATGGGTTTTTCACGGCCACGTTTTTTCTTGGCAAGTAGGTCTTTGGACTTATTGACCACAATGCGGTAGAGCCAAGTGTAAACACCAGCTTCCGCACGGAAGTTTTGAATGGATTTGTAACCAGAAATGAGAGCGTCTTGGACAATGTCTTCGGCATCATCGCCGTCTTTGACCATGGAAACTGCTTTTCGGAAAAGTCTCTCTCGGAATGGAGAGACGAGTGTCATATAGGCAGTCGGATCCCCTGCTTTGATTTTTTGGAGGAGGATTTTTTCCTTCTCACGCAGGGTCATGTTTTTGCCTTCTAAGGGTCTTGGCATCAGAACCTAGAATTTCGAAAGCGATAAATCAATCAATGTTTTTCGGATTCGTTTGGCAGTTTAGATCCTGTGGAACATGGTCTCTAGGTCTTTTCGTGTCAGTTTAATCAGAGTTGGCCGACCGTGAGGGCAAAGGGAAGGATTTTCGCAGTATGAAAGTCTTTGTAAGAGTTCCCCAATGATGGGGTCTGAGACTTGGTCCCCTTTTTTGATGGCGGAGCGACACGCGACACATTTTGCCATTTCGTCATACAACTCTCTTTCTTCTGGGTCTTTGGATTTGAACCGCTCCCAAAGGTCGAGGATAGTTTCCGTTTCTTTCCCGGGATCAATATAAGAAGGAACCTCTCGGATGAGGATTGTACCTCCCGAAAAAGGTTCGAGGGTGATCCCAAGTTCACTAAACCTTTGTTTTTCTGCGATCATCTCTTCGGCTTCTTCTTTTGTGAGCTCGAGACGAATGGGAGTGAGTAGGCTTTGGGATTTATAGGCTTTCGATTTGAGATCCCGTAATACTTCCTCATAACGGATCCGTTCGTGGGCCGTGTGTTGGTCAATGATGTAGAGACCATCTTCCGCTTCGGCTAGGATAAAGGTTTCAAAAATCACACCGAAGTGTTTTTTCGGAACAAACAAATGATGTTTGGACCTATTCTCACCTAATAAATGCAAGTTGGTTCCTGCCCCAATCCCTTCGAGAGAAAACCCAGGCCTTCCTTCGATATGGCTTGGTCCAAGGAGTGGGCTTCCTTCTGTTTGTGTTCCGCCAAAACCTGTGGGACTAACCCTACTTCCAAAACCAAAGCCTCCCAAAGAAGGAGAACTCTCACCACCATACTGCGATTTGTTCCTTTCGTTGTCATAGGGGATCGGCATGGATAACCGTCGGCGCATTTCTAAAAATTCAACTGGAGTGGAAGTTCGTAAAACTTCTGTAATGCCTTGAAACAAAATCCCTGTGACGGTTTCTTCTGATAAAAATCGAACTTCTTTTTTTTGGGGGTGGACGTTCACATCCACAAACTCAAACGGAAGGTCAAAAAACAAAAACGCATAGGGAAAGGCACCACTGGGTAATAATTCGCCGTAACAACGTTTTAAAATCTGAGCAGAAAATTTGAGTTCCACCGAACGGTTGTTCACGAAAAAGAACTGACCCGTTCTTGACGATTTATAAAAATCAGGATGGGAGATAAACCCTCGTAAGGTCATCCCATTGCGACTCGTATGGACAGGCAAAAGATGGTCACGGAGATTTTCGCCATACACAGAAAGAACCCGTTCCAAAGGTTCTTCCTTTTGGACAAAAAATACTTCCTTCCCATTTTGTACGTACCGAAAGCTGATACTCGGTTCTCCGAGTGCCATTGTCTGTACCCTAGTTCTATTTTTTTTCTCTTCCCCTGATTCGGTTTTTAGAAACTTCCGCCTAACAGGTGTATTGTAAAATAAATCTTTAATTTCAATTTTTGTCCCTTGGAAAAAAGGGATTTCTTCTTCCGAAACAATTTTTCCCTCTTCTACCACCACACGGTTTGCGGTGCGGTTTCCTTCCGTTCCTGACTCAATCACAAGCCTTGACACAGAAGCGATGGAGGCAAGTGCCTCTCCCCGAAACCCAAAGGTAAAGAGGTGTTCTAAGTCATGGAAGTTTTGGATTTTACTTGTGGCATACCGTTTGACGGCAAGAGGCAAATCCTCTTTTGCGATCCCATGTCCATCGTCAAAAACAAGGATACGGCCAAGGCCCGCACTTTCTGTTGCGATTTCAATTTTGGAAGCTCCTGCATCGATGGAATTTTCGATGAGTTCTTTTAAAATGGAATGAGTGGATTCAATGACTTCTCCCGCTGCAATTTGGTTGATGAGGTCGGGAGAAAGGGAATGGATGATGCCCATATAGGGCAAGCTTGGGAGGGGAAACCTCCCTTTCTATTACATTTTAGTGGGACTTACAAGAAGAACAAGTACCAGAAACCACAATGTCAATGTGGTCTGCCACAAATCCCATCGCTTTCCAGTCTGTACTTTCGTCCAGTTTGAGTGCAGGAACGTCGAGGATGGTCCCACAAGAATGGCAAATCAAATGGGAATGGTCGTCAAGGAAAGCATCATAACGAACGGATTCCGATTCAATATTGAGTTTGTTTACGAGTTTGTGGCCTACTAAATACTCGAGTGAGTTGTAAACAGTGGCAAAACTGATTTTATCTGCTTTGTCCCTGACCGACTCAAATACCATTTTTGCGGTTGGATGGTCGTGTCTTTCTTTCAAGTCTTGTAAAATCAATTCTCTGTGTTTTGTCAGTGCTTTCATAGGAAATCCCTTTCCCTAATGAGACTCTTAAAAATAGTGTGGGGTCAATTGGAATTTCGATTTTAGAATCCTTCCAGAAATTGATATTTGTCAATACGGAGCCATTATGCCAGTAGCAACAGACCAATTCAAATCTTCTCTTTCCCATTGGGCATCAGGTGTATCCGTCATCACCTATGCGTCAAAGACCATAAAAGGAGGAGTGACTGTTTCTAGTTTCTCTTCTGTTTCCTTAGAACCACCGTTAGTTTTATTTTGTTTGGCGAAACATTCCAAGGCGAAAGAAGCCATCGAAACGGCTGGAAACTTTGCCGTGAATATTCTTTCTTCCGAACAAAAACAAATTTCCGCTGATTTTGCTTCTGGTTCTCTGGACAAAGCGGTTGTTTTGGAAGGCCTAAACCCGAGGAAACTTTCCACCGGAGCCCCGATCTTAGAGGGTGCCTTAGCTTCTTTGGATTGCCTGGTACACCAAATCATCGATGCAGGTGACCATTGGATTTTCCTCGGACTTGTGGAAGCTGTGGCCACCAAAGAAGGTTCACCCCTTCTCTATTTCAATCGCAACTATAGAGAACTCATTTAAGGATATACCATGGAAAAAGAGAAAGTCAGTCTGGAAGAAGCAAAGGAACACGGACTTACCGAAACTGAATTTGTAGAAATTCAAAAAATCTTAGGAAGGATTCCCAATTCGACAGAACTCGGAATTTTTTCCGCCATGTGGTCGGAACACTGCTCTTATAAAAATTCTATCTTAAAACTAAAAACACTACCGACTAAATCAGACAAACTCCTCGCACAAGCGGGAGAAGAAAACGCAGGAGCCATGGACATTGGGGATGGACTTGCAGTTGTTTTTAAAATTGAAAGTCACAACCACCCAACGGCCGTGGAACCATACCAAGGTGCTGCAACAGGTGTTGGTGGGATCATGCGTGATATTTTTACGATGGGAGCTCGTCCCATTACGTCACTCAACTCACTGCGGTTTGGTGATCCAAAAGAACCTCGCAATAAATACTTACTCACTCGTGCTGTAAAAGGGATAGGTGATTATGGGAATTCACTTGGGATCGCTGTGGGTGGTGGGGAATTATTCCTACACCCAACATTTACCAAAAACCCACTTGTCAATGCGATGACTGTGGGAATCGCCAAACACGATGAAATGGCTTCTGCTTCTACCAAAGGCCAAGTGGGAAACAAAGTGTACATCGTGGGTGCTACGACTGGCCGAGATGGGATCCATGGTGCCAGTTTCGCCTCCAAAGACCTCACAAAAGAATCAGAAGAAAAACGTTCAGCGGTGCAAGTCGGGGATCCCTTTATGGAAAAACTTCTCATGGAAGCATCCCTTGAAGCCATCCAAAAGAAACTCCTTGTGGGAATCCAAGATATGGGTGCGGCAGGGATTTCTTGTGCCACTTCCGAGATGAGTGCCAAAGGGAAAACGGGAATGGATGTGGATCTTGACAAAGTCCCACTCAGAGAAGCCGACATGAATGCGTATGAAATCATGTTATCGGAATCCCAAGAACGTATGCTTGTGATCCCTGAAGTGGGCAAAGAAGGAGAACTTGTTTCCATCTTCCACAAATGGGGGTTAAATGCTGTTGAGATCGGTACTGTCACTGGTGATGGAATTTTGCGCATCCGAAAAAATGGATCTCTCAAAGCAGAAATCCCAGCAGAATCCCTTGTCCTCGGTGGAGGTGCTCCAAGGTATGTGAGGGAAGAAAAAAGACCGTCTTACTTAGATGAGGTGGTAAAATTTGATCCAAACAAAATCCCTGATTTAAAACCAGACACAGTCCCCCAAGCCCTAAATAGCCTACTTTCTTCCCTAAACATTAGCTCCAGAAGGCCACTCTATGAACAATATGACACAGAAGTGGGACTTGTCAAAGTGGTGGAACCGGGTGAAGACGGTGGTCTTGTCCGAATCCCTGGAACCAAAAAAGGGATTGCAGTATCCACTGACTGTAACTCGCGTTATACGTATCTAAACCCATACGAAGGGGCACAAATTGCGGTTTGTGAATCAGCAAGAAACGTTGCAGCAACTGGTGCCGAACCTTATGGAGTGACAAACAACTTAAACTTTGGAAATCCTTACATCCCAGAAAACTATTACGTGTTTAGTGAATGTGTGAGAGGCCTTGGAGATGCTTGTCGGTTCTTAGGACTTCCTGTTACGGGAGGAAACGTTTCCTTTTACAATGAATCCCCAGAAGGTCCTGTTTTCCCAACACCTACCATCGGTATGGTGGGAGTGATCGATGACGTGTCCAAAGGACTTCGCACTTACCCCAAAACAAATGAAGTGGTAAAGTATGCCCTTGTTGGTGATTTTTTACCTTCGATTTCTGCTTCTGAGTATTTGTACAGGTCGCAAGGTCTTGATACTGGTGCCATTCCAAAAATATCGTTAGCAAAAGAAAAACAAACCATTGATACCCTCATCCAATGTCGCAAACAAGGACTTTTGACATCCGCCAAAGACCTGTCACTCGGTGGCCTTCTTGTAGCACTTGCAAAAATTGTGATTGTTGGCAAAAAAGGAATCGAAGCCAACTTAAATGAATTACAAACAAAAATCCCAAGACTCGATACTTTGTGTTTTGGTGAAACAGGTGCTAGTTTTATTGTGAGTTATCTGCCAAAAGATGAAGCAAAAGTGAAAGAATCGTTTGAAAAAAATGGTTTGTCATTTTATTCTTTAGGAACATCAAGTTCCAAAAATTCCCTTTCTGTCAAAGGGGAGGGTTTCCATTGGGAATGGACAACCAAATCCCTAGAAGTGGAATTTGAAAGTGGACTAAAATCCTATTTCGAATAGACAAGTTTCAAATTACAGGAAGGATATGCCAGATGCGTGTTCTTCCTGTTTGGTTCTTTTTCCTTATTTTCACAATCCAATGTACAAGTCTTGCGAAACGCCAAGACTATGAAGATTCTCTTCGTTCTTACAAAAAAGCAGCGATTGACAATGCACTTACAACTTTACCCCGAAACGAACGAAAAGGTTTTATTGCCGTATTAGAAAAAGCTCATCTTTCCTTTCTTTCTGGAGGAACAGAATTCCAAGACTTGGAATCTCTCGCAGAAGCAAGTAAAGAACGCCTACGATTTAGTGCAACAAGGACCCTAAAATCATTTTTTTATATGGAATCAGAAGATGGATATTATGCATCAGAAGCAGAAATCATCTACTTACATATTTTACTCGGTCTCTACTATTCACGAGTCGAACAATATGAAAAAGCAAAAATCCAAGCAAGGTATGCAGGCAATTTGTTAAGTGGTGAATGGAGTGCAGAAGGCCAGTTTGATGATCCCACCTTACGGCTCTTACTTGCAACTCTTTGGCTCTCAACTGGTGCCAGAGAAGAAGCAATGGTGGATTTTCGAAGAGCCACTCAGATGAAACCACAATCTTCAGCAATTCGTTCGTTTGCAAACGAAATGGTTCCATTGGATGGTGAGTTTATCTTTGTGTTTGGTGGCCCAGGTGCCGAACCCGAAATGGATCCGTCTGCCAATCTCAATTTTATCCGTGGTCTAAGGAATCTGAAGTTTACAACTTCTGGAAAACAAAGTTCTCTCCTGCTTGTCGACAAATCCAAATCCGTCCAGTTGAGTTTGGAAAAAGGAACTTTGGGATGGTATGATCGCCACCTCATCCGAGACAATGAAATCTCAGAACTCGTCCAAGATTCTAAATACTTCCAATTGATGTCTGCAACTGCAATTAAGGAAGGAACAAAAGGGACTCTTAAGATCACAGGTTCCATCCTTGCTGGTGTGACTGTCATTGCACTCGGTGCTGGAATTGTGTATATAGGTGCAGAAGTACGCTCAGGTGAAGTGATGGGACTTGGATTTGTTACTATGGTTGCTGGGTTTCAGCTAGGTCGTGAATGGATTGGCAGGTCCATCCACCAAACCAAAACAAATATCAAAGAAGATTTGGATGTATCCAATGAATACAGATATGTCCGTTTTTTCCCTGAATATGTTTGGATTGGTAAATCAAAAACAAAACTAAACGAACCAACCTTGACTTCAAACCAAGGCCCTGTTACATACCACCTTACGCCCGCTATGGGAAAAGTCAAAGTTAGGTTTGGATTTGTTCCGGATGTTCAGAACCCATAACCTTCCACTCGGCTTTTTTTCAGAAAGTTGGTTTGTTCACTCCAAACAATTTGATTCGTTTCCAAACTTACCAGAAAAAGAGTCACTGTGATGTATTGAATTTTTGTTCCTGATTCAAAATTAACCACCTCATTAATCTCACCTTTGATTTGGTGGGACGGTGACTTAAACTTTCCAACTGCCAAACGAGAATCTGATGAAACCATTCCTGTTTTTCCAAATGCCATTTCTTTGGTTGCATCTTCACGGACAGAGGTATCAACAAAAGGAATCTTATCTTTTGTAAGTTGGTTTAGAATTTCATTGGTAATGAGTTTTGTATCAATATGTTCCGAGGTACTATTTTGTAACTTTCTCCATTCTAAAAATCCAGTCTTCATTTCTGTTTTATAATATACTGATAAGGAATGGCTCATACTTTTTACAGTTTCTTTTACTTCTACAACACCCCATTGTTTGGTGGCCTTGGCGTTTTCTGGTTTTTGGTAAGATGCTCCAGTCGAACAACTAATAATAGCAAACGATACGAATAAAATCAAAAATTTCTGATGCATAGGTGTTAGTTTGGGATAGGATTTGGAGTTTGGCAAGAAGTTTGCGGTGGTATCCCCGCCCGATTTGGGTGGGGAACTGGACCCGCCACCCAATGAGTCTCCTCTACCATGAAGTCCCTTATTTCTCAATCGTTTCCCTTTACTTTCCCATTTTTTTGAAAATTTGTTCATCTTTTGGCCGCCTTATGGTTTTGGCGCCTCATCCAACCCATCACCCATCGATTCTCGTGTAAGGACCGGGCTACTCCGGGGTGCGCGTTCGCTTCCGTCTGCCATGGGCAGACCAAGCCCTCCATATCCCTGGCGCGGACTCAATCTCTTAGGGTTTGTTTCCAAGATTCGAAGAAATATTGTCTTGAAAGTTTTGTTTCCAGTGGCATACTTCAGCATTAATATATGGGCAAATTCATCTTTCGTTTCAGTTTATTCCTCATCTTACTCGCGATTCTGTTTGCGGGTTATACTTGGCTTACTCTCACTTGGAGTTATTCGGAAGGAGACCGTGCCGGTTACATCCAAAAACTCTCCAAAAAGGGTTGGGTTTGTAAAACTTGGGAAGGCGAAATGGCGCTTGTGACCATGCCAGGCACTATGACCGAAAAATTTTATTTCAGTATCCGTGATGAATCGATAGCCGAACAATTGAATGGTTCTATCGGCAAACGAGTAGTTTTGGAATATGAAGAACACATTGGTGTACCTTTCAGTTGTTTTGCTGAAACCAGGTATTTTGTGACTGGTGTCAAAACGGTTGGAGAAGTCCCTCCGCTTTAAAATTCCCTCACAAACAAACGACCACCAAACGTGCATTCATCTATGTTGGTCGTTTTCTTTTTGCATCCAAAGTTTATTTTCATGTTTCCTTTCCATCCTCTACTCGAATACCAGTCTTCAAACATTTGATTTTCATTGAGTCTCAATTGGATCTGCTAAGGATCCATAGCGGTTCCTAGATAATTTTTCGGATTATGTCTCTTTAAATCCTGTTCTTCGGATTTTTACAGGGAGTGAAAAAAGTTAACGAAGGAAATTTCACTTTACATATTTTTACTATACATATAGATAGTATCATGGACCTCGCAGAACAAACCCACTACTCTTCCACAAATATCTACGAACCTATCCAAAATTGGAACCAAAAGGATTTGGGACTTCTGACGGGAGAAAGGGGAATGTACAAACTTGCTCACTACTGGCAGTACGCTCTGGTTTGTTCAGGTTTCCAGGTGTTTAACTTGGATTGTGCCATCCGCTTCAATCCCTTCACCATCACAGAAGAAACAAGAAAACAAAACCTAGCACCAGAACCTTTTTTGGAACAAATTCAAATCCAAAGAGCCTTCACCCCTTACCAAATCCTAGACGCTCTACAAAATATTTTGAAAGAAAAAAGAGATAACACCATCTATTTCTTGTTAGCCCCTTGTAAACAATTTCTGGATGGGGACGTAAAAGATGACGAAGGAATTTATTTATTAAATTTGATGCTTGGTTTTATTGAAAAATTTCCAACAGAAAATGTTCCTCTCCTTATCATTGAATCATGGACTTATTCTCACAAAAATTTTAAACTTTTTTTCCCAAAACTTTTACGGGCTTCCCAAACCCTATGGGAACTCAAAACAGAAAAAGGACTCTCAAGGATCCGTACAAGAAAAACATCTATCACTGGAGCATAAAATGGGCAGAACAATTTCCCCTTATTCACGTCAAATGTTACAAATCGAAGAAAACCTATCTGATTTCAGAAGGGCACTCAGAAAAGTGGACCAAGAGATTTACGATGATCTCATTCGAATAGCCAAATTACAGGTGCAAGCTGGCGTAATGGCCTCACTCCCCTATCCAATCGATTCCATGCTTTTATCAATGATGATTGAACTAAAAAAAGAGCTAAATGAACTTAAAAAGAAAATCCCGGAATGAAAAACATTAGCAAATATTAATTCCCATCATAATACTTCTGAAATAAACTAAAGTCCAATTCAAAATGGAAACTTACAATGGTTATCTATTTGATATCTACCACTCAGAACAAAAAATTTATATTTGGATCAAATCTGACTCAGGTGAATTAAAACTTTTTGTTGACGAGTATTTTCCTGTTATTTATGCAAACGCTTCACCCACTATTTTAAAAAAACTAGTCAAACGATTTTATGAATTAGATGCCTTAGCAGAAATACCGAACTTTACAGAAAAAATACTGTTTTACCAAAATAAAACAATACCCGTTTTGAAACTTGTCATCTCAAAACCACAACTCCTTCCCAAGATCACAAACAAACTTTTTAATTTGTATGGTAAATATGATATCTACCATTCTGATATTGAAATCACCACAGGTTACATGGTAGATAAAAAAATTTACCCTCTTTGTTATGTTACTTTAGAATATGAAGTTTCTAAAAATAGACTAAATCAAATCAAAACCATTAAATCCCTCACCGATATAAATGAGTTGGACTATAAAGTTCCAGAACTACGTGCAATTTCTCTTTACCTAGAAAAAAGCCATAGACACCCCTTCAGTGAAAATAACTTAATTATCGAAACTTCCAATGAAAACTACAATATCCCCACAGGCAATGGCATCACACTCATTAAAAACCTAAACGAAATCTTTCTAAAACACAATCCAGATATTGTTCTATCATCTTTTGGAGACCAAGTTATTTTTCCCTATTTATTCAAAACAGCTCAGGATAACCACCTAACTACTGAATTCGATAGAGATAAAACTAGTTTAATTAGACGTTCCATCCAAACACAGGGGACAAGTTTTAACACCTACGGTACCATTGTATACAGAGCACCTTCCTATCCATTGTTTGGTAGATGGCATATTGATTCGCGAAATAGTTTCGTATACAAAGAAGCAGAACTAATCGGAATCATTGAACTTTCACGTATATCCAGACTACCTATACAAAAAATGGCAAGAGCTTCCACAGGAAAAGCACTCACTTACATTGAAGTTGATGTTGCCCTACGAATGAACTACCTTGTGCCTTGGCAAAAAAGTGCTCTTGAATCAGAAAAATCTGCCTTGCAGTTGTTAAATGCTGACAAAGGAGGACTTGTTTTCCAAGCCGATATATCAAATGGATTTGTATTAGAAAACGTCGCACAACTTGATTTTTCTCAAATGTATCCGAGTATCATGGTAACTCATAACATCTCTCCTGAAACAATCAACTGTCTCTGTTGCGAAAACTCAATTGACATAGAAAAGGTGCCGTCACTTGGGTATCGTATTTGTTCTAAACGAAAAGGTATTGTTTCGGAAGCATTGGCTCATATAGTCCAAAGACGAAATCATTATAAAGAACAAAAAAAAAACAATCATCCCAATTCCATCAATATTCAATCCAAACAATCAAGTTTAAAATGGATGTTAGTTACCTCTTTTGGTTATCTAGGTTACCGAAATGCTAAATTTGGAAAACTCGAGAGTCATGAAGCTGTTACCGCTTTTGGACGAGAAAAACTAATCAGCGCTAAAGAAGTATCAGAAGAATATCAATACAAAGTTGTACATGGAATCACAGATAGTATCTTCATTCAAAAAAAAGATAAAAGTCCAATTACAAAAGAAGATCTAACAACTATTTGCTTAGAAATTGAAAAACGTACAAAAATTAGAATGGAAGTAGAAGGGATTTACTCTTGGTTATGTTTTCCACCCTCCACGCAGGATGAAAAATTACCAGTGGCAAACCGTTATATGGGAAGATTTACAAATGGTCAATTTAAAGGCAGAGGCATCATTACAAGAAGAAAAGACTTTCCAAAATTAATTCGTGATGCTCAAAACCAAATGATCCAATGGATGTGCCAATTCAAAACAATTGCTGAAATGCAAAAAAAAGAATCTGAGATCATGAAAATCTTTTCTCATTATGACAACAAACTTGTAACAGGCGATCTTAACTGGAAAGATTTGGTAATCCAAAAATCTACTTCAAAAGAACCAGAAGATTATGCTGTTGATGCTCCTAGCACCATTGCCGTTAAAGACCTACTTAGCATGGGTGTCCGTGTCCAAGCTGGCGAAAAAATCAAATACATTGTTATCAACCAAAAATCTGAAAAAAAAGGAGATAGGTATCTAACCTTAGAACGAATGGAAAAAAAATTAAACAAAAATGAAAAGATACGATCCACCAGAAAACAAATCGAAATGGATCCTACTCCACCACACTTTTCTGAAAAACATAAATTCAAGAACCAAACACAAAAGAAAGATAAGATTGTAACCCATCCAACAACCCAAACAAAAGAAACAAACTACAAAATAAACGGAAATACTCCAATCCTAAATTCAAACGGAATTGATCAGTTTTTAGACAATTCACAAAACAACGATACAAATTGGATTCCGCACTTCAAAGGAATGACCAATGAAACGCCAAAATATGATGAAAAATACTACAGAAATTTATTGGTAAAATGTTTTAAAGAGATTTGGATCGGAATCTCCACTTTCAAAAACTTTGATATTCTAATTAGCGAAGAAACCTTTTTACCCTTCTCATTCGAAAAAGATCAAAACTACAACAAAACTATCAATAAAGCGAATTCCATTTTTATTGCATAAATCACAAAAAAATTAGGCAAAAAAAATCAAAGATTCTCCTGTTAAATGAGAAAAAAGACCGCCAAACAAAAAAATATTTGAACTCAAAATATTCGAATTAAGAATCAGATTCACTTTTTACTCAATGGGACTGAGGGGGCGAAGCTATGCTAATCCCTAAACTCAAACGAACCAAAATAGGATATTATGTCTCATAAATAGGCAAGCACTGATTTTATACAAAATTTGAATCAAAAATACAATACAAGTAAAACACCTTCAAAGCCTGTTAAACGAAATACAAAGATCAGACAGAAAATTAAAATTAACCCATAATGCGCCTTTTAAACAATAAAAAACTTTAAACGCACTACAGAGATCATTCGTTATGCGACATGATTTAAAATTTCTACTGATAACAATAAAATTATGATTGATCCCTCTGATTTAGAATACAAAGAAACCAAAAAGATTCTTGATGGTAGAAAGAAATTAAATTCTTTCTTTTTAGAACTAACTAATTGGATTAACAAACATTATTCAGTAAATGCAATAAATATCATTTATTCTAAAATTGATCAAAATAGAAAACCTATGCTTCAAATAGTGTTCAAAACAGAAAAAGAATTCAAATCATTTACTGAAAAAAGAAGTATCTATGCCAGTAAAAAAACTGAAAAAGAAATAATATTAAAATTCAAAGAAATTCTAAAAAGAAATAGAAATATCGAATATCAAACTAAATCAATTTACCTCTTCTTCACTTGCTTCGAATCTGTGGCAAAAATTGAGGCAAACAATTTAATTAAAAAAAATGAAATTAAAAAACTAACAAAGGAACTCAACAATCCTGAGTTATGGTATATTGAAAAAAACTTTGAAACCCCAATTTTCTTTTTCTATACAAATGCACAAAAATCAAATTTCATTACGTCAAAACAAAACAAAATCTACAAAGAGAAATATTTTAAATTAATCAAAAAATATGATAAATACAATTGCATTTCATATGAAAACTTCGAAATTTATTTTGACAGTAAAGAAAATTTTGAAAACAATCACAATGGCAATTGGCTCCACTATTTAAAATAAACTTAGCAAAAATCACGTCGCATAACAGCGACTAACCGCTTCGCTTCGGGACTTGCGCCCTCGCTCGGTCTGCGACACATAGGCTTTCTGTCACTCGCTTGCATACGCAAGCTCCGTGCCAGTCCCTAACGTCCCGTTGGGACTCAGGGTCAGCCTACGTCGGTTAGTCTAGTTCGTTATACGCAATTTGCTAAAAATCAAAAGATTCAAAATGAAATTTATTAAATATTCCTTTTTAATATTAATCACTCTACAGATTCATTGTTTAAAAATGTCGCCAATATCTGTTAATCAAGATGGGAAAATCGGGGCATCAAATTTAAGTAAAACAATATATAAAAGAGTTATTACAAATGGTGGAGATTTATTGCTACGTGATGCACCAAATACCAAAGCAAACATAATACTAAAAATTAGAAATGGTGATTATGTTAAATTTATTGAAGAAAAACCTGAAACTATTCTTTTAAATGGCAAATCTGGAAATTGGACAAAAGTTTCATATGAGGAAAAGATAGGTTGGGTTTTTGGAAGCTATATTCGCGACTTACAAAAAGGATCTACAAATACAATCAAAACATGTGAAAAAGGCGGCATTGATTCCGGAATTGAACAATCTCTCGAACATGAATTTGGTCAGATTGGAAATGCTTTACCATACAAACATTTACTCAATGGCACTATTATTGATAATAAAAATACTAACGATATAAGTGCATATAATAAAAGTTATAAAGAAAATATTACATTATCTTACTTCGAAGAATATGGTCATGGAGAAATCGTTGTTATATTTAAAAACAGAAAATTGAAAAATGTTTTTGAAATGTTCCAGAAATGTGATAGTCGACTATTAACTAATGAAGATTTAAATACTGTAAATCTTTTGACCTTTGATTTTATCGATAGAGATGAACCAGATAATAGCTTCTGGGAGCAAATAATATTTTCCACTGACGGAAAAGATACAGTTGTAAATAAACTTTGGTCTGATTAAAACTATAAAAAGCAAACTGCGTATAACAGCGGGGAAACGCTGCGCTTCGGCACTTCGGCCTCGCTTGGGCTATGCCACATTCCCTTTCTGGCATTCGCCTTGCTTACGCAAGCTACATGCCAGTCCCTAACGTCCCTTCAGGACTCAGGGTCAGGGAACGTCGTCTCCCCTAGTTCGTTATGCGCAATAATTCAAATGTATGCCTCAGGACATGGGTAAGGGAAAAAATATTTAAATTTCAATAAAAAAAAGATTGATATACTTATCATTACGGTAAGTATATGTGTTAGTGATCAAATCATTCGCCGACAAAGAAACCGAATCACTATGGCAGGGAAAATTCTCTAAAAAACTTCCTCCTGAATTGCAAAGAAAAGCACAGGGAAAATTAGGAATGTTAAATAACATTAAAGATATTAAGGAATTAAAAATACCTCCTTCAAACAAGCTACACGGTTTGGAGGGTGATAGAAAAGGTCAGTTTGCTATTTCTATCAATGATCAATGGAGAATTTGTTTTAGTTTTAAAAATGGAGATGTTTTTGATGTCGAAATTGTTGATTATCATTAATTCATTTGGAGGGTCTATATGAAGAAAGAAACTTTTATCAATGTTCATCCTGGTGAAATTCTGTCTGAAGAATTTCTTGTTCCACTTGAAATTTCTGCTTATCGGCTTTCGAAAGAAACTGGGATCCCTGAATCAAACATTTCTGATATAATTAACGGTAAAAGAAGCATAACTGCTGCTATCTCAATCAAATTGGGCAAATTTTTTGAACTAAATCCTTTATTCTGGATTGGACTTCAGAATGATTATGATATTAGATTAGAATCTCAGAAACTTAAATCTAAAATTAAAGATATAAAATCTTTTAAAGAAATTAGAAAGAAAAACGAAAAAAATAAGAAAATTAAGTCAGTGGCTTAATTTATAAACATGAATTACTGCGCATAACAGCGACTTACCGCTACGCTTCGGCACAAGGCCTCGCTCGGGCTACGCCAAATTGCCCTCCTGTCACTCGTTTGCATTCGCAAACTACGTGCCAGTCCCTAACGTCCCGTTGGGACTCAGGGTCGGACAACTTCGGTAAGTCTAGTTCGTTAATTGCAATGTCCAAAAAGTGATTTAGAAGTTTCTTTACAAATTTTCGCTGTTTGTGAAATTTCATGTTCTTTGTCATGCTGTGAGAAAGCCGAGTTTGATTTTGAATGTTTATTTGAAGAG
>Ga0208243_1000519_pt1 | contig 20877 bp, 15 predicted proteins | sample Subbio2Aug_QV12A_FD_184826 | JGI IMG/M metagenome (GOLD analysis project Ga0208243, IMG submission 184826) | Serpentinite rock and fluid subsurface biosphere microbial communities from McLaughlin Reserve, California, USA - CR12Aug_QV12A (SPAdes) | ecosystem: Environmental > Terrestrial > Deep... | reverse complement strand
GCTCGCCTCCGGGCCGGCGGCCTCGGGCGTTCCCGGCACGGTTTCCGCCGGCGCCTCCGCATCGGCGGCGGCGATGTCGGCCGCGACGTCGCCCAGTGACTGCGGTTCGCCGGCCGGGGCCTCGCCGAGCGCGGCGGCCACCGTTTCGGCGGCCGGAGCCGCGGCGGCCTCGGCGGCTGCCTTCCGACGCGCCGCTTCTGCCTCGGCAGCAGCGCGCGCGGCCTGATCCAGGCTTTCCAGCCTGGACCTGACCTCGGCCGCCGGCTTGGGTTCGCCCCGATAGCCGAGTCCCTTGAGGATTTCCTCCATGTCGTCGGCATTGGCGCCGAGGATCGACATCATCGCCGGCGTGACCACGAACGCGGAACCGTCGAAGCCGCCTTCGGGCCTCGCGCCCGTGCCGGGGCGCCAGGCCAGCGCCGGGCGGATCAGGTCGGCCAGGCGCTCGAGAATGTCGACGCGCACCGCGCGGCGGCCGAGCAGACGGAAGCCGGCGAGGCGGTAGAACTCCTTCTCGAAGGTGGGATCGACCACCAGCGACGTGCGTCCGGTCGCAAGCGCATTGACCACATCGCCGAAGCCGGGCCTGTCCTTGCCGTCATTGGCAAGCGCCCAGAGCAGCGTCAGCAGCCCGGCCGGACCGGGCTTCAGCAGTGCCGGCAGGAACACGTGGTAGGCGCCGAAGCGCACGCCGAGCCGGCGCAGCGCCGCGCGGGCCTCCTGGTCGAGCGACTTCACGTCCTCCGCCACGTCGCGCCGGTTCAGGATGCCGAGATTCTCCAGCAGACGGAAAGCCACGCCCCGCGCCATGCCCGACAATTGCTCGGCGTTCTTCAGGTCGGCGAGCGGCTTCAGCAGCGTCTCGACCTGGTAGGCGACGTAGCGGTCGATGCGCGCCACCACCCGGTCGCGCGCCGGTCCCGTCAGTTGCTCGTCCGCGAGCAGGATGGCGCGCGGCTTCAGCGTGTCCTCGCCGGACACCAGCGTGGCCACGGGCGCACCGATCCAGCGCAGGACTCCGTCCGATCCGAGCGCCAGGTCCCCGTTCGCCGAGGCGGCGAAGCGTTCGGCGCGGGATTCGAACTCCGCCGCGAGCGCCTTCTGCGCGGCCGCCCGCACGGCCTTCGCATCCTCGCCGCCGGCAGACTGGTCTGCCGTGAAGCGGAAGCCTTGCAGCTCCCCGACGTGGTGACCTTCGACGAGCACCTCGCCGGCCGGGTTTATTTCTGCCTCAAGCATCGTATTTTCTCTCAGGCGCCTCATGAGCACGGATGTCCTGCGGTCAACGAAGCGTTTCGTCAACCGTTCATGCAGGGCATCCGAAAGTCTGTCCTCGATCTCGCGCGTTTTTTCCTGCCAGTGTGCCGGATCGGCCAGCCAGCCTGGCCTGTGCGAGACGAAGGTCCACGTCCGGATCTGCGCGATCCGCTGCGACAGCGTGTCGATGTCGCCTTCGGCGGAATCGGCGCGGCGCACCTGCTCGGCCATGTAGGCCTCGTCGACGTGGCCGCGTTGCGCGAGGTCGGTGAAGATTGAAGCGATCAGGTCGGCGTGCTGCGCGGGCGCGATCCGCCGGTAGTCCGGCAGCGCGCAGGCATCCCACAGCAGCGCCACCCTCTGCGGCCGGTCGGCCAGCCTGCGGATGTCATCGTCGCGGCAGACATGGTCGAGCGCCTGGGCGTCGACCGCAGGCAGCGCCTTGGTCAGTCCCTCCACCGGCGCCGGCATCTCGATCGACCGTTTCAGCGCATCGAGGCTCGCATAGTCGAACTGCGCCGTGCGCCATTGCAGCACCCGCACCGGCTCGAAGTCGTGCCCCTCGATCTTCTCGACCAGCTCGTCGTCGAGCGGGTCGACCTGACCGGTCACGCCGAAGGTCCCGTCGCGCAGGTGCCGCCCCGCGCGTCCGGCGATCTGGCCGAGTTCGGCCGCCGTCAGGTCGCGGTACTGGAAACCGTCGAATTTCCGGTTCTGCGCGAAGGCGACGTGATCGACGTCGAGGTTCAGACCCATGCCGATGGCGTCTGTCGCCACCAGGAAGTCGACGTCGCCGGACTGGTAGATCTCCACCTGGGCATTGCGGGTGCGCGGCGACAGCGCGCCGAGCACCACCGCCGCGCCGCCGCGCTGGCGGCGGATCAGCTCGGCGATGCCGTAGACCTCGTCGGCCGAGAAGGCGACGATGGCCGAGCGGCGCGGCAGGCGGGTGATCTTCTTCGACCCCGCATAGGCCAGGTGCGACATGCGCGGCCGGGTGACGACGGAGATGCCCTTGAGGAGCTTCTCCAGGATGCCGCGCATGCTCGACGCGCCCAGCAGCAGGGTCTCGTCGCGGCCGCGCAGGTGCAGGATGCGGTCGGTGAAGATGTGCCCGCGCTCGAGATCGTTGGCGATCTGGACCTCGTCGATGGCCACGAAGGACGCAGTGGTCTCGCGCGGCATCGCCTCGACGGTGCAGACCGAATAGCGGGCACCGGGCGGCTGGATCTTCTCCTCGCCGGTGATGAGCGCCACGTTGGCAGCACCGACCTTTTCAGCGACGCGGCCATAGACCTCGCGGGCCAGGAGCCTGAGCGGCAGCCCGATGATCCCCGACGGATGAGCCACCATGCGCTCGATCGCCAGATGGGTCTTGCCGGTGTTCGTGGGACCGAGAACGGCGGTCACGTCCCGCCCGGACAGGATCAGCGGCGATGTCTTGGAGGGGTGCACGTTCATGAACTGGAGATGCGGCCTTTCGTGCCTTCGCCCCTACACTGCGCCCCCGCAGGAGTCCGGTCCGGCACGACCGGTACCACACACCGCCGAGACATAGGGATTCCGCCCCTGAATGACAATCGTAAATGTGACGGGGCCGCGAGATTCGGTGCAACCGGAACGAGTCTCGAACGAAAGGGCGACGAATCGCTGACTTCGGCTGATTCATGCTTTGTTCGACGCATCATCTTGGTGGTCGGGCCGCCGACGCCTACCAGATAGTGAATCTTTTGAATCACTTGAGCAGGGTCCGGCCGCTTCGGCGGAATCGACGCGGGAATCGCGTCAAGCAAAAAGAAAGGCGGCCGGTCGCCCGTGCGAACCGGCCGCCGGATCTTCCGGGCGACGTCAGATGAAGTACTGGCCGCCGTTGGCGCTGATGGTCGATCCGGTGATGAAGCCCGCGTCGTCCGACACGAGGAAGACGACGCAGCGGGCGATCTCGGCGGCCTCGCCGAGGCGCCCGACGGGAATCTGCGCGATGATGCTCTCGCGCACCTTCTCGGGCACAGCCATCACCATGTCCGTGCCGATGTAGCCCGGACATACCGCGTTGACCGTGATGCCGACGCGGGCGCCTTCCTGCGCCAGGGCCTTGGTGAAGCCGAGATCGCCGGCCTTGGCCGCCGAATAGTTCGCCTGCGCGAACTGGCCCTTCTGGCCGTTGATCGAGGAGATGGTGACGATGCGGCCGAACTTGCGTTCGCGCATGCCGTTCCAGAGCGGATGCGTCATGTTGAAGACGCCGTCGAGATTGGTCCGCATCACGTCGTTCCACTGCTCGCGCGTCATGCGGTGGAAGGGGGCGTCGCGGGTGATGCCGGCATTGTTGACCAGCACCTCGACCGGGCCGAGATCGGCCTCCACCGCGGCGATGCCGGCCGCGCATGCGTCGTAGTCGGCGACCGACCACTTGTAGGTCTTGATGCCGGTCTCGGCGGTGAACTTCGCCGCCGCCTCGTCGTTTCCGGCATAGTTGGCGGCGACCCTGTAGCCGGCGTCCTTGAGCGCCACCGAAATGGCCGCGCCGATGCCGCGCGATCCGCCGGTGACGAGTGCTGTCCTTGGCATTTCCCGTTCTCCTCCTCGGTTACGGCAATCGGCAATCGGCAGTCGGCAGTCGGATACCCGGACTTCCTGCCCCTTCTTCGACTGCCGGCTGCCGACCCCCGACTGCCCTAGTTCATCGCTTCCACGCACATGGCGACGCCCATGCCGCCGCCGATGCACAGCGTGGCGAGGCCCTTCTTCGCGCCGCGGCGCTTCATCTCGTGCACCAGCGTGTTGAAGATGCGGGCACCGGACGCGCCGATCGGATGGCCGATGGCGATGGCGCCGCCATTGACGTTGACGATGTCGGGGTTCCAGCCCATGCCCTTGTTCACCGCGCATGCCTGCGCCGCGAAGGCCTCGTTGGCCTCGACGAGATCGAGATCGGCGGCCGACCAGCCAGCCTTCTCCAGCGCCTTCTTCGACGCCGGGATCGGACCCGTTCCCATGACCGACGGATCGACGCCGGCCGTCGCCCACGACACGATGCGGGCGAGCGGGACGATGCCGCGGCGCATGGCCTCCGCCTCGCTCATCAGCAGAACGGCGGCCGCGCCGTCGTTGATGCCCGACGCGTTGGCGGCGGTCACGGTGCCGTCCTTGTCGAAGGCCGGCTTGAGCTTCTGCATGGCGTCGAGCGTGGCGCCGTGGCGGATGTACTCGTCCTGGTCGACGATCGTGTCGCCCTTGCGGCCCTTGATCGTCACCGGCACGATCTCGTCCCTGAAGCGGCCCGCCTTCTGCGCCGCTTCCGCCTTGTTCTGCGAGGCGAGCGCGAATTCGTCCTGCACGTCGCGCGTGATCTGGAACTGCCTGGCGACGTTCTCGGCCGTGTTGCCCATGTGGTAGCCGTTGAAGGCGTCCCACAGGCCGTCCTTGATCATGGTGTCGACCATCTTGTAGTCGCCCATCTTCACGCCGGCCCTCAGATGGGCGCAGTGCGGCGACAGCGACATCGATTCCTGGCCGCCCGCGACGATGATGCCGGCATCGCCGGTGGCGATCTGCTGCATGCCGATGGCGATGGTACGCAGGCCCGAGCCGCAGACCTGGTTCAGGCCCCAGGCGGTGGTCTCCTTCGGCAGGCCGGCCGCGATCGACGCCTGCCGCGCCGGGTTCTGGCCCTGGCCTGCCGTCAGCACCTGGCCGAGGATCACCTCGTCAATTTCGGCGGCATCGACGCCGGCCCGCTGCAGCACTTCCCTGATGACGATGGCGCCGAGCTCGTGCGCGGTGGTGTTGGCAAAGGCGCCGTTGAAGGAGCCGACGGCGGTTCGCGCCGCGCTGGCGACGACGATCGACGGTGTAGCGGACATGGAGAACTCCCTGGTGGACGAGACGGCGGCCGCCCGGACCGGGACCCGGCGGGCACATGCTTTCCAGACTTTTCTTGCCCGTTCGTTGATCCGAGTCAAACCGGAAATGGAACGGCGCCGGATTGCACCGTGCTCGGCGGCGGGATTCCGCAAGCCGCCGGCGCGATGGGACCCGCCGTCCGGGGTGCGGGCTCCTGCACTGCACAATTCGCTTTCATTTGGCCGGCTTTTGCGCATATCCTGACCGCAGACAGGATGTGGCGGCTGCCGGCCGAACATCCCGCCAGAACTGGGAGAGTCGCGTGGCATCCAAGGACGATCCGGTAGTCATCAAGAAATATGCCAACCGACGCCTCTACAACACCGGCACATCGACCTATGTGACGCTCGAGGATCTCGCCGAGATGGTGAAGAAGGGCGAGAACTTCACGGTCCAGGACGCAAAATCAGGCGACGACATTACCCACCCGGTCCTGACCCAGATCATCTTCGAGCTCGAGAACAAGGAAGGGCAGAACATGCTGCCGGTGTCCTTCCTCCGCCAGCTCATCTCATTCTACGGCGACCAGATGCAGATGGTGGTCCCGAGCTTTCTCGAGCAGTCGATGATCGCTTTCGCCAAGGAACAGGAACGGTTCCGCGAACAGATGAAATCGGCTCTTCCGCGGACGCCGATGGAGATGATGAACGTGGCCACGCCGATCAAGGCGCTCGAGGAGCAGGCCCGCCGCAACGTCGAGCTGTTCCAGAACGCGATGCGCATGTTCACGCCGTTCCCGCCGCAGACCGGGGCGGGCACTGCTTCCGCCGACGAACCGGCGAAGGCGCCGTCGGGACAGACGGCGGACGAGTTGCGCGAACTGAAGGAACAGATCGCGGCCATGCAGCGCAAGATCGACAAGATGGGCTGACCGCCTCCCGATCCCCCGCCCCTCCGACGGGGCGGTGGTGGCCGCTACCAGCCAGCCGCGCAGCCGTCCTTGCGCGGGTCCGAACCGCCGACCAGGAAACCCTTCGCGTCATCGATGGCGATGATCTGGCTGCCGCCCAGCGGCGCCGGAGCGGCGCGGACGGAATGCCCCATCGCCTCGAGTTCGGCGCGCACAGCCTGCGGAATCCCCGTTTCCGCCTCCAGCACCCCGTCGTCGTCGCCCCAGAAGAGCCGCGGATGATCGATCGCCTCCTGCGGGTCCATGCCGTGGTCGAGCATGTTTGACAGGACGAGCGCATGCCCCATCGGCTGGTAGGCGCCGCCCATCACGCCGAAGGCGATCGAGGGGCGGCCGTCCTTGGTCGCCAGGCCCGGAATGATCGTGTGCATAGGCCGTTTGGACGGCCCGATCTCGTTGGGGTGGCCCTCCACGAGCGAGAAGCAGGCGCCGCGGTTCTGCAGCGCGATACCCGTCTCCGGCGTCACGATGCGTGATCCGAACCCCGAATAGATCGAGTTGATGAAGGAGACGGCGCGGCGGTCGCGGTCGACGACGGTGAGGTAGACCGTATCGGCATGCGGCAGCGGCGGCAGCGACAGCGCCGGGTTGCGCCGCCGCGGATCGTACCCCTCCGCCAGAGCCCGGGTGAAGGCGGGCGACAGGATCTGGTCGACCGGACCGGACATGGCTGACGGGTCGGCGACCTCGCGGTCGCGAACGGCATAGGCGAGCCGCGCGGCCTCGATCATCAGGTGATGCCGCGCCGCGCTGCCTGGCGCGAGCCGATCGGCGCCGAGTTCGGTCATCAGGTTCAGGATGATCAGGGCCGTGATCCCCTGTCCGCTCGGCGGGATCTCGTGGATGGTGGAGCCGCGATAGTCGGTCGTGATCGTGCCGACCCAGTCGGCGGTGACGGCGGCAAGGTCGGCCTCGTCGAGAAAGCCGCCCTTCGCCCGGACCGTCGCCGCGATCTCGGCCGCGACCGCGCCTTCGTAGAAGGCGCGCGATCCTCCGGCCGCGATCCGGCGCAGCGTCGCCGCGAGCGCCGGCAGCTTCAGCCGCGAGAACGCTTCGGGCGCCCGCCCGTCGACGAGATAGTGCCTGCGCCCGCCCTCGTCCGCCGCGAGGTCGGCGACGTGATGCGGCCAGTCGCGGGCGACGCGCGGGTGGATGGCGAAGCCCTCCTGCGCATAGCGGATCGCGTCGCTGAAAAGCCCGTCGAAGCCGCGTGTGCCGAAGCGTTGCGCCAGCACCTCCCAGGCCTTGACGGCCGCCGGCACGGTAACCGCGTGCGCGCCGTAGGCCGGCATCCTGGTGAAGCCCCGCTCGCGGTACCAGGCGGCCTGCGCGCCCGCAGCCGACCGTCCCGAGCCGTTCAGCCCGTGCACGCTCCCGTCCGGCTCGGCGAGGATGACGAAGCAGTCGCCGCCGATGCCGGTCATGTGCGGCTCGACCACCGCCAGAACGGCGCTGGCCGCGATGGCGGCGTCGACCGCGTTTCCGCCGTCGCGCAGCATCGAGAGAGCGGTCGCCGTCGCGAGCGGGTGCGACGTCGCCGCCATGCCGTTCTCGGCGATGACCGGAGACCGGCCCGGCAGGTCGAAGTTTCGCACGGGAGCCCTCTGTCCGCCCGACGTCGTCAGTTGAAGCTGACGTCGCGCCCCGCCGCCCGGATCGACACGGAGAAGCCGGCGATCAGATCGATGAAGGCGATGACCATGAGGATGAAGAACACTGAATGCGCCGCCCGTTCCACGAGCAGGAACTCGACGAGGTAGGCGATGAACACGAAGGTGGACAGCAGATGGTCGACCACGGACGCGTTGGAGGTGCGCGTGGACTTCATGATTTCGATGAAGAGCAGGAACAGCGCGACGACGATCAACAGGTCGCCGAGCGTCAGGGCGAAGGACCCGCCCGACATCATCGGGATCGCGAACAGCACCTGCTCCCAGGGGCCGGAAGCCCCGCCCCCCATCACGCCGGTGAGGCCGAGGTTGAACAGGATGAAGGGGATGATGAGCAGCGGGACGATCGCCATGGCACGGCTTCCGGTTGATGCGGTGGCGCAAACTGTCGCGGTCGCGCGACCACGTCAAGCCGGCTCGATCGATCCGATCGTCGATGATAAAAGTAAAAGACCGGCACGAGGCCGGTCGGTCTACGTCGGCTGATGTAGAGTATCAGCCTTCCCTGGGCTCCAGGACCTGGCGACCGCGATACATGCCCGTCTTCAGATCGATGTGGTGCGGACGGCGCAGTTCGCCGGAATTCTTGTCCTCGACATAGGTCGGGGCCTTGAGCGCGTCGGCCGCGCGACGCATGCCGCGCTTCGACGGCGAGGTTTTCCTTTTCGGGACAGCCATGGTACCTGCTCCATCATCGGTCAAAAGCCCGTCGCGCCCCCTGAGAAGGGCCGTGGCGACAGGCCGTCTTGTGAAAGTCGCGTGCCTATACACGCTCGGACGCCGCTTGGCCAGCCGAAGAGGCCGATTTTTTTTCGGGCCGCAGCGGCACGCGCAGCCTCACCGGACGCAGTCGACGTGACTGCCGGCCTGTCTGGCGCGCTTCTCGATTATGTCGGCGAGCCGCCGCAGGCCGGCCGAGGGTTTGGCCGGATCGCGCTCGTGCGGATTGGGCAGCGTGACCGCCAGCAGGGCCGCCTGGCGCCGGGAGAGATCCGCCGCCGCTACCCCGAAATGGTAGAGCGAGGCCGCCTCGGCTCCATAGATGCCGGGAGCCCATTCGACGATGTTCAGGTAGATCTCCATGGTCCGACGTTTCGAGACCACGAGGTCGAAACCGAGGGCAAGCGGAACCTCCAGCGCCTTGCGCACGAACGAGCGGCCCTGCCAGAGAAAGAGGTTCTTCACCGTCTGCATTGAAATGGTGGAGGCGCCGCGCGTCGGTTCACCCGCCAGCGCGTCGTCGATGACCGACGACAGCGCGCTCCAGTCGATGCCGCCATGCGCGCAGAACTGTCCGTCCTCGGACATGATGACGGAGTGGACGAGCAGCGGCTGGATGTCCTCGATATCCACCCAATGCCGCTCGAAGGCGCTGAGCGTCACGAAATCGCGCACCATCAGCGTCGAGACCGGATGCACGAAAGGGAGGAGGGCAATCAGGGTAAGCACCACCGGCGCCATCACCAGCGTCAGGAGCGCCAGCCCGACGCGGCGCAGCACCACGGCCGCCCGCCCGCGATTGCGGCCCGCCTTCCGGCGCCCGGTGCCGCCCTTCGCGGACTTGGGACTGTTGTCTTGCGTGTTCAAATCCAGCCTGACCGGGTCGTTCCAAGGCTGAATAGAGCCTGCGGGCTGGTCATGCAACGCTGCGCGACGCCACGACGGCGGATGCGCTTGACCGGCTTCGAAATTGCAGCCATCGCTGCTTCATGGAAGCCGACGCCCTCGCCCTCTTCGAATCCGCGCGCATGAGCCACGCCGATGCCGTGGAGAAGCGCCTGCGCAGCCTGCTCGACGCGCGCGCGCGGGACGGCGAGGTGACGCGGCCGGAGCGCCTGATGCAGGCGATGCGCCACGGCGTGCTGAACGGCGGCAAGCGGCTGCGGCCGTTCCTTCTGATGGAGAGCGCGGCGCTGTTCGGGATCGAGGGCGAGGCGCCGCTCAGGGTCGCCGCAGCGCTCGAATGCGTCCACTGCTACTCGCTCATCCACGACGACCTGCCGGCCATGGACGACGACGACCTGCGCCGCGGCCAGCCGACGGTGCACAGGGCCTTCGACGAGGCCACCGCGATTCTGGCCGGCGACGCCCTGCTCACCTATGCCTTCGACATCGTCGCAAGCGAGGAGACCGAGATCCCGGCCGCAGCGCGTGTGGCGCTGGTCTCCGCGCTCGCCCGCGCGTCGGGCCTCGGCGGCATGGCGGGGGGACAGATGCTCGACCTCGCGGCGGAACGCGACGCGCCCGACGAGGCCGGCATCCTGATGCTGCAGGCCATGAAGACCGGCGCGCTGATCCGCTTCGCCTGCGAGGCGGGCGCCATCGTCGGCGGTGCCGGTGCCGACGAGCGGGCGCGGCTGGCCGAGTTCGGCTCTGCCGTGGGCCTCGCCTTCCAGCTCGCCGACGACCTGCTCGACCTGACGTCGGACACGGCGACCATGGGCAAGGTCACCGGCAAGGACGCCGCCGCGGGCAAGGCCACCCTGCCCGGCCTGCACGGCGTCGACTGGACGCGCCGGCAGCTCGACGGCCTCGTCGCCCAGGCCGAGGATCTGCTCGAGCCCTTCGGGGAGACCGCCTCGATGCTGCGGGCTGCAGCGCGGTTCGTCGCCCTGCGCGATCATTGAGCGGCCATCAGCTGCCGTCTACCGGTTGCGCAGCACGATGCACGACCCACCGGCGGCCCGCAACGCGCGGCAGATGGCGTCGGCATTCGCGCGGTCGTCGACGCCGATCCGGACGGCGTGGATCCCGCGCCGGCCGATGGGAGAGCGGACGCGGCTCACCACCGGCTCGTGGGCCTCCAGCAATCGCGGGTACCGGCCCTTCACGCGCTGGTACTGGCGGATGGCCACGTCGCGTCGGAAATGGCCGGCAAGCTGCACGCCCCAGGGCTTCAGCTGCACGCTCGACATCGGCACGGTCGCCGACCGGGTGACGGGCAGCGCCTCGCAGGCCTCGTCGAATTCCTTGCCGTCGGCGAGCGGCGGGACCACAGCCGCCCCTGTCTGGCCGATGAAGCTGTCAGGGGGAGCGCCAAGGATGTCGAGCACGTAGTTCTCGGTCTCGAGCGGCAGGAACCCGCCGGACGTGAGCCAGCGCGTCACGCGGCTCTCGCCGGCATTGTAGGCCGCCGCCGCAAGGCCGAGATTGCCGAAAGCCGCAACCAGTTCGGCGAGATAGGCTGCAGATGCCGGGATGGCCTTCGCGACGTCGAAGCTGTCGTCGAGCCCGCGCATCCTCGCAGTGCCGGGCATGAACTGTGCGATGCCCTCCGCGCCGGCCGGACTGACCGCGTTCGGGTCGAACCGGCTCTCCTTCCAGATCAGCCGCGCGAAGAAGTCGCGCGACAGGCCGTTGCGGTCCGCATGGCTGGCGATCAGCGCGCAGATCCGAGCCACCGTCACCGGCCTTGCCTGCGGTGGCGGCGGCGGCACCGCCTGGGCGGAGGTCACGAGGCCGAGAAGGCAGGCCGAAAGAAGCCGCGCAAGGCCTTTCCGACCGGCCACGCTCTACTCCGCGGCCGTCGTGCGACCCGTGCCGAAGCGCTGCTCGATGTAGTCTGCCACCATCTTCTGGAAGTCCTCGGCGATGGCCGGTCCGCGCAACGTAGCCGCCTTCCTGCCGTCGATGAAGACCGGCGCCGTCGGCGTCTCGCCGGTGCCGGGCAGCGATATGCCGATGTCGGCATGCTTGGATTCGCCGGGTCCGTTGACGATGCAGCCCATCACCGCGACCTTCAGCATCTCGACGCCGGGATAACGGGTCTTCCAGACCGGCATGTTGCGGCGCAGGTCCGCCTGGATGGTCTCGGCGAGTTCCTGGAACACCGTCGAGGTCGTGCGCCCGCAGCCCGGGCAGGCCGCGACGATCGGCACGAACTGGCGGAACCCCATCGTCTGCAGCAGTTCCTGCGCCACCTGCACCTCGCGGGTGCGGTCGCCGCCGGGCTCGGGCGTCAGCGAGATGCGGATCGTATCGCCGATCCCCTGCTGCAGCAGGATGCCCATCGCGGCCGACGAGGCGACGATACCCTTGGTGCCCATGCCGGCCTCGGTGAGCCCGAGATGCAGCGCGTGATTGGACCGGCGCGCGAGATCGGAGTAGACGGCGATCAGGTCCTGCACCTGGCTGACCTTGGCCGAAAGAATGATCCTCTCGCGCGGCAGGCCGATCTCCTCGGCCATTTCGGCCGAGAGCAGTGCCGACTGCACGATCGCCTCGCGCATCACAGCATCCGCCGTCAGCGGAAAGCCCTTCGCCTGGTTGTCGTCCATCAGGCGTGTGAGCAGTTCCTGGTCGAGCGACCCCCAGTTGACGCCGATGCGCACCGGCTTGTCGTGGCGGATCGCCGTCTCGACGATCGCGGCGAACTGGCGGTCCTTCTTGTCCTTGAAGCCGACATTGCCGGGATTGATGCGATACTTCGCCAGCGCTTCCGCGCATGCCGGATGGTCGGCGAGCAGCTTGTGGCCGATATAGTGGAAGTCTCCGATCAGCGGCACGAAGATGCCGAGCCGTTCCAGCCGCTCTCGGATCCGCGGCACCGCCGCGGCCGATTCGTCGCGGTCGACCGTTATCCGGACGAGTTCCGAGCCGGCGCGATGCAGCGCCGCGACCTGCGCCACCGTGGAATCGACGTCGGCGGTGTCCGTGTTGGTCATCGACTGCACGACGATCGCCGCGCCGCCGCCGACGGTGATGCCGCCGACATCGACGCCGACGGCGGCACGGCGCGGGGCGGGACCTGCCCGCTCCGCCTCCCGGACGAGCCTTGCGGACGAAACCGAGGCGGCGGGCATGGGGGCGGCGATGGTCATGTGCGGTCCTCGACCAGAAGGGACCGCCATCAGGTGGCGGAGCACTCCGGCCATGTCAAGGTTGCACCGGCGCCGGAGGGCGCTTCAGGCGCCCTGGCCGCCGGCGAGGGCCCTGACGCGCTCGAACAGGGCGGACCGGTCCTGCGGGCTCAGCAGGTCGGTGTCGAAGAGTTTCATGCATTGCAGCCCTTCCATCGCCATGAAGACGATGAGGATGTCTCCAAGATTTCCTCCCTCCGCGCGCAGCCGGGCGAGCAGGTTTTCACGGAACCGGTTGATCGGCTCGAGGAAGCCGGGGTCCTCGGCGATCGCGGAGAACAGCCAGGCCGCCGGCGGGCGCCCTTCGGCGGAACTGCTCTCAATCACGCGCAGATAGGACGGCAGCAGCGGCTCGCCGCGGGACGAGGCTTCGTCGATGGCCGCCTGCATCTCGCCGAGATGCTTCTCGACGAGCCCCTGCATGAGCTTGGCCTTGGTCGGGAAGTTGTAGAGCAGGCCGCCCTTCGAGACTCCCGCGCGCTGCGCGATCGCATCGAGGGAGAGGTTCCCCGGGCCGGCATTGCGAGCGACTTCCGCAGCGGCCTCAAGGATTCGTTCACGCGAATTTGCTTTCTGAGAACTCAAGCTGAACCTCCCGGTGGCTCCGCCAATTGACATTACCGTCCAGACGGTACAGTTAGCGGGAGTTGCAAAATTGCAGGTATACCCCCGACAGGCAACCCCCTCGTCGGTCGACACGCGCGGAGCCCCTCGTGATCAAGCGTTTCCTCATTGCCATCGTCCTGCTCGCCATCGTGGTGGGCGGGGTCGTCGGTTTCAACATCTTCCGCGAGAACGCGATCAACCAGTTCTTCGCCAACATGCCGGTGGCGGCATCGCCGGTCTCCACGGTGGAAGTGGCGCCGATCACGTGGACGCCCGGGATCCAGGCCATCGGCACGGTCGGCGCGTCGCGCGGCGTCGACCTTTCGGTGGAGACCACCGGCATCGTGAAGGCGATCCGGTTCGAGGCGAACCAGCGCGTGGAGGAGGGCGAACTCCTCGTCCAGCTTGACGACACGCAGCAGCAGGCCGATCTGTCGGCCCAGCGCGCCCAGGCCGCCCTCGACCTGCAGAACCTGGTCCGCGCCCAGGAACTGCAGAAGCGCGGGGTTGGTTCCGAGACGACGGTCGAGCAGGCGCAGGCCTCGGCCACGGCCTCCGCGGCCCAGGTCGAGAAACTCGAGGCGGTTCTCGAGCAGAAGCAGCTCGTCGCGCCCTTCGCCGGCACGCTCGGCATCCCGCGGATCGATGTCGGGCAGTACCTGGCGCCCGGCACCACCGTGGCCACGCTGCAGAATCTCGACGTCCTGCGGGCGGACTTCTCCATTCCCGAGCAGAGCCTCGCCCTGGTCAAGATGGGCCAGCCCGTCCGCTTCGGCGTCACCGAGCAGGACATGTCCTTCACCGGCGAGATCATCGGCATCGAGCCGAAGGTGGACGCATCGACGCGACTCGTGCTGATCCGGGCCGAAATCTCCAATCCCGACGGCAAGCTGGCGCCAGGGCAGTTCGTCCAGGTCCGTGTCCAGCTGCCGGAGGAGACCGACGTGATCGCCGTCCCCCAGACGGCGATCGTCACCAGCCTCTACGGCGACTACGCCTACGTCGTGCGGCCCGCGGAAGGCGAGGGCGCCGAGGGCCTCGTCGCCCGCCAGGTCTTCGTGAAGATGGGGCGCCGCTCGGATGGCCGCGTCGAGATCACGGACGGCCTCGTGACCGGCGACATCGTCGTCACCGCCGGGCAGAACCGCCTCAACAACGGATCTCCGGTCGTCATCGACAACACGGTCAAGCCGCAGGCGATGGCCGCGGGAGAGGCGGTGGCGAAGTGAGCTTCTCCGACATCTTCATCCGCCGGCCCGTCCTGTCGACGGTCCTGGCCTTCCTCATCCTGCTCCTCGGGCTGCAGGGCATCTTCGGCCTGTCGGTCCGGCAGTACCCGAAGGTCGAGGAGACGGTCATCACCGTCACAACCACCTATGCCGGCGCGAGCGCCGATCTGATCCAGGGCTTCATCACGGCGCCGATTTCCGCCTCCGTGTCGACCACCGAGAACATCGACTACGTCACCTCGCAGAGCCGGCCGTCCACGTCGGTGGTCACGGTGCAGATGCAACTGGGCGCCGATCCCGACGCCGCCCTGACCGAGGTCATCGCCAAGGTCAACGAGGTGCGCGGCGATCTGCCGTCCGACGCCGACGATCCCGTGATCGTCAAGGGCACCGGCCAGCAGTTCGCGATCATGTACCTTGCGATGCAGAACCCGAACATGACGGCCGAGCAGCTGACCGAGTACATCAAGCGCGTCATCCGCCCCCGCATGTCGACGATCGAAGGCGTCGCCGAGGTTCAGGTGCTCGGCGCGAAGGAATACTCGATGCGCGTCTGGATCGACCCCGTGAAGCTCGCCTCGCGCGGCATGACGGCGGCCGAGGTCCTGGCGGCCATCCGCGCCTCCAACTTCCTCTCGGCGCCGGGCAAGACCAAGAACACCTTCGTCGCCAATTCGATCACGGTGAAGTCGACGCTTCAGGATCCCGTCGCGTTCGGCCAGTTGCCGCTCAAGTCGGACGAGGACGGCATCGTTCGCCTCGTCGACATCGCGAAGGTAGAACTGGCTGCCGAGAGCGAGGACACCGTCGTCAGGTTCAACGGCCAGGAAGGCACCTTCGTCGGCATCTTCCCGACGCCCTCCGCCAACCCGCTCGATACTTCGGCGGGCGTCATCAAGGAACTCCCCGCGATCCGGGCCAGCCTGCCCGAAGGGATGTCGATCGAACTGGTCTACGATTCGACCGAGACCATCAGCGCCTCGATCGAGGAGGTCTTCAAGACCATCGGCGAGGCGGTCGCCATCGTCATCGTCGTCATCCTGCTGTTCCTCGGCTCCTTCCGCTCCGTGCTCATGCCCGTCGTGACGATTCCCCTGTCGCTCATCGGCGTCTGCTTCCTCCTCTTCATGATGGGCTATTCGATCAATCTGCTCTCCCTGCTCGCGATGGTGCTGGCGATCGGCCTCGTCGTCGACGATGCGATCGTCGTCGTGGAGAACATCCACCGGCACATCGAGGAGGGCCTTTCGCCCCTGCAGGCCGCCTACAAGGGCATGGCCGAGATCATCTCCTCGATCGTCGCCATGACCATCACGCTCGCCGCCGTGTTCGCGCCGCTGATGTTCATCGGCGGCCTGACCGGCTCGCTGTTCCGCGAATTCGCCTTCACGCTCGCCGGCTCGGTCATCATCTCCGGCATCGTCGCCCTGACGATCACGCCGATGATGTCGGCGCGCATCCTCAAGGCCGGCAACCACAGCCGGTTCCAGAAGGCGATCGATCGCTTCTTCGATCGCTTCGCCAACGGCTATGAGCGCTGGGTCACCGGCTCCCTGAAGTACCGTCCGGTCACCCTGCTGGTCGTGCTGTCGCTGGTCGGCGTCTCGGGCTTCATGTTCGTCAACACGACGACGGAACTGGCGCCGGAAGAGGATTCCGGCGCCCTGTTCGCCCTGATCACCGCACCCCGCTACGCGACGACCGAGTACACGCAGCTCTACATCGACCAGATCCGCGCGCTGACCAGCGAGATTCCGGAGGTGGAGGCAAACTTCTCGATCGCGGGCTCGGGCGGCCAGACCAATTCCGCCTTCTCCGTCTGGGCGCTGAAGGACTGGTCGCAACGCGAGAGATCCCAGAAGGCCGTCCAGGCCGACCTCCAGGCCCGCCTCGCCAAGGTTGCCGGCGTCCAGGCGCTGGTCTTCGCGCCGCCGTCGCTGCCGGGAACGGGCGGCGGTCTGCCCATATCTGTCGTGATCCGCTCGACGGGCGACGCCTCGCGGGTCTACGAGGTGGCCGAACAGATCCGCCTCGAGGCGCAGAAGTCCGGGCGCTTCATCGTGGTGCAGAACTCTCTCGCCTTCGACGCGCCGCAGGTGACGATCACGATCGACCGCGACCGCGCGGCCGCCCTCTCGCTGCCGATCAGCGACATCGGAACCACCTTGTCGCTGCTCGTCGGCGGCGGCTCGGTCTCGCAGTTCGACCGCGATTCCAACAGCTACGACATCATCATGCAGGTCCCCGAGGCCTTCCGCAACAATCCGGAGCGGCTGGGCGAGTTCTTCGTCCGGTCCGTCTCCGGAGACATGGTGCCGCTGTCGGCCGTAGTGTCCGTCTCGACCAATGCCTCGCCGGCCTCGATCGAGCAGTTCAACCAGCTCAACGCGGCGACCATCTCGGCCCTGCCGCTGCCGACGGTCTCCAGCGGCGACGGCCTCGCGACCATCGAGGAGATCGCCCGGCCGCTGCTGCCGGACGGCTTCTTCATCGACTATTCCGGACAGTCGCGCCTGGAGAGCCAGCAGGGCAACACGATCGCCATCGCCTTCGCGCTCGCAATCGTCGTCATCTACCTCGTGCTCGCGGCCCAGTTCGAGAGCTTCCGCGATCCGCTGATCATCCTCATGTCGGTCCCTCTGTCGATCTTCGGCGCGATCCTTCCGCTCAACCTGGGGCTCGGGACGCTGAACATCTACACCCAGGTCGGGCTGATCACCCTGGTCGGCCTCATCACCAAGCACGGCATCCTGCTCGTGGAATTCGCGAACCAGCAGCGCCACGCCCATGGATTCGACCGGCATGCCGCCATCATCGCCTCCGCCAAGGTGCGCCTGCGCCCGATCCTGATGACCACGGCCGCCATGGCCCTCGGCGTCGTCCCGCTCATCCTCGCTTCGGGTGCCGGTGCCGCCGCGCGTTCGGCCATGGGCATCGTCATCTTCGCGGGCCTGCTCGTCGGCACCGTCTTCACGCTGTTCGTGGTGCCGATGTTCTACACCTTCCTCGCCGCGCGGGACGTGCCGCCCGAGCCGGAAAGCCCGAACTTCGAGCCGGCGGCCATCCCCGCGGAGTGATCCTTCGAGGGGGCCGAGCGCAGAAACCACTTGGACCGCCCCTCGGGGCGGTCTAGTTTTTTGCATCGCAACATGAATGATGGAGGGCACAATGCCCAGGGTCGCCGTCGTCACCGGATCCACCTCGGGGATCGGTCTCGCCATTGCCGACGCGCTCGCCGGCTCCGGCTGCAACGTCGTCGTCAATTCCTTCACCGACAGGCCGGAAGATCACGAGGCCGCGCGCGACATCGGCCGGAAGAACGGCGTCGAGGCTATGTACGTGCGGGCCGACATGGCGAGGGGCGACGACTGCCGCGCGCTCGTCGCCAGGGCCGCGGAGCGGTTCGGCTCGGTCGACATCCTCGTCAACAATGCCGGCATCCAGCACGTCGCCCCGGTCGAGGACTTCCCCACCGACCGCTGGGACGCGATCCTGGCGATCAATCTCACCTCCTCCTTCCACACCATCGCGGCGGCGTTGCCGCTCATGCGCAGAGCCGGCTGGGGACGCATCGTCAACATCGCCTCGGCCCACGGCCTCGTCGCGTCGCCCTACAAGGCGGCCTACGTCGCCGCCAAGCATGGTGTCCTCGGGCTCACGAAGACCGTTGCGCTGGAGGTGGCGACCGCCGGCATCACGTGCAACGCGATCTGTCCCGGCTACGTCCTGACGCCGCTGGTCGAGGCGCAGATCCCCGGCCAGATGAAGGCGCACGGGATGGATCGCGAGACGGTCGTCCGCGAAGTCATGCTCGAGCGGCAGCCGACCGGGCAGTTCGTCACCGTCGAACAGGTTGGGGCGACGGCGCTGTGGCTCTGCTCCGATGCCGCGGCGCAGGTCAACGGCACCCACATCTCCGTCGACGGCGGCTGGACGGCGCAGTAGCCGGCCGGCCCCGGTACGGCGCGGGCAAGAAAAAAGGCCGGGACATGCCCGGCCTCCGCGTTCCGACGATGCGCCGGTCAGCCCTGCGGCTGCGGCTCCAGCGGCGCGTCCGGCTCTTCCCCGCCCTTCGGCTTGCCGCGCGTCGTGCCGGCCTTCGGCACCGCCGAGCCGCGGGACGGCGGATTGTCGTCGCCCGTGTCGCGAGTGGGTTTGGTGCCGGCGAGCAGCTGGCGGATTTCCTCGCCCGACAGCGTCTCGTACTCGAGCAGGCCTTCGGCGATCGCGATCCACTCCTTGTTGTACTCGGTCAGGATGCGGGTCGCTTCGACATAGGCCTCGTCGATCAGGCGGCGCACTTCGGCGTCGATGATCTGGGCGGTCTCTTCCGAGACGTTCTGCGTCCGCGCCACCGAGTGTCCGAGGAAGACCTCTTCCTGGTTCTCGCCGTAGGCGACGTGGCCGAGCTTGTCGGAGAAGCCCCAGCGGGTCACCATCGCGCGGGCGAGCTTGGTGGCCTGGTCGATGTCGGACGAAGCGCCCGAGGTGATGTTCTCCTTGCCGAACTTCAGCTCCTCGGCGACGCGCCCGCCCATCATGATGATCAGCCGGGACGTCATCCACTTGTAGCTCATCGAGTAGCGGTCGCCCTCGGGAAGCTGCATGACCATGCCGAGCGCGCGGCCGCGGGGGATGATGGTGGCCTTGTGCAGCGGGTCGGCCGCCTGCACCTTCAGCGCGGTGATTGCGTGGCCGGCCTCGTGATAAGCCGTCAGTTCCTTCTCGGCCAGCGTCATGGCGGTCGAGCGGCGCTCGGCGCCCATCATGATCTTGTCCTTGGCGTCCTCGAACTCGGCCATCGTGACGAGACGCTTGTTGCGCCGCGCAGCCATCAGTGCCGCCTCGTTGACGAGGTTGGCGAGATCGGCGCCCGAGAATCCGGGCGTGCCGCGGGCAAGGACCTTGAGGTCCACGTTCGGGGCGAGCGGCACGTTGCGCGAATGCACCTTGAGGATCTTCTCGCGGCCGGTGATGTCGGGGTTCGGCACGACTACCTGACGGTCGAAGCGGCCCGGACGCAGCAGCGCCGGGTCGAGCACGTCCGGACGGTTGGTGGCGGCGATCAGGATGATGCCCTCGTTCGCCTCGAAGCCGTCCATCTCGACCAGCAGCTGGTTCAGCGTCTGCTCGCGCTCGTCGTTGCCGCCGCCGAGACCGGCACCGCGGTGGCGGCCGACGGCGTCGATCTCGTCGATGAAGATGATGCAGGGCGCGTTCTTCTTGGCCTGTTCGAACATGTCGCGGACGCGGCTCGCGCCGACGCCGACGAACATCTCCACGAAGTCAGAGCCCGAAATGGTGAAGAAGGGAACGTTGGCTTCGCCCGCGACCGACCGCGCGAGCAGCGTCTTGCCGGTGCCGGGAGGGCCGACGAGCAGCACGCCGCGCGGAATCTTGCCGCCGAGGCGCTGGAACTTCTGCGGATCGCGCAGGAACTCGACGATCTCCTCGAGATCCTCCTTGGCCTCGTCGACACCTGCGACGTCCTGGAACGTGACGCGGCCATGCGCCTCCGTGAGGAGCTTCGCCTTCGACTTGCCGAAGCCCATCGCGCGGCCGGAGCCCGACTGCATCTGGCGCATGAAGAAGATCCAGACCCCGAGAATCAGGATCATCGGCAGCCAGGAGATCAGATAGCCGAGGATGGAGTTCGAGCCGTCGGTCTCCGGACGGGCGTTGATCGTCACGCCCCGCTCCTCCAGGCGAGAGACCAGCGTCGGGTCGCCAGGCGAATAGGTCTGGAAGGCCGTGCCGTTGTCGACATAGGTGCCGGTGATCCGCTCGCCGGCGATCGTGACCGACCGGACCCGGCCCGCCGAAACGTTCTGGATGAACTCGGAATAGGCGATCTCGCTGGCGTTGCCACGCTGCTGCGGGGTCTGGAAGAGATTGAAGAGCGCGATCAGGAGAACGGCTATGATCGCCCACAGCGCAAGATTGCGGTAGTTCGGATTCATCTTGGGGTCCCGTACGCGCCTTCTGGAGGCACGCGTCCATCGTGGAGAACTCGGCTTAACATAGGGTTGGCGCGGGACCTTGCCAAGCAGAAGCCCGCTGTTCGGTTAAACAGCTTATGCGGCATTGTGACTGTCCCAAGGCAACGCCGGAAAACCGGCGCCGCCGACGAGCGCCCGCAGCGATTCCGCCGGCGCCAGATCGAAGCTCGGCAGGAACCGGGCATAGGGCGCCGGCACCCGCTGAAGCGTCGCGCCCGCACGATCGGCGCCCTGCCGCTCGACGCTCGCCACGGACCCGCGCACGTGGATGACGGGCTCCGCCGCGAGGGCAGCGCGCACGAGGGCAGGCGGCGCGGACGCATCCGCGTATGCGCGCGCGCGGGCCGTCGCCAGCGTCTTGCCGAGACATTCGACGATTGCGTTCTCGGGAAGCGCGGCGGGGCCGATCCGGTAGCGCCCGTCCCAGACCGAGCCCGCCTC
>Ga0208243_1000518_pt1 | contig 20957 bp, 18 predicted proteins | sample Subbio2Aug_QV12A_FD_184826 | JGI IMG/M metagenome (GOLD analysis project Ga0208243, IMG submission 184826) | Serpentinite rock and fluid subsurface biosphere microbial communities from McLaughlin Reserve, California, USA - CR12Aug_QV12A (SPAdes) | ecosystem: Environmental > Terrestrial > Deep... | reverse complement strand
GGCCTGGATCACCAGCGTCGGGTCCGCGTCCGCGATCGGCCCTTGCAGCGGATAGAGCTGCATCGGGCTCGTCCCGCTTGCGCAGGCGGCCAGCGGCAGGATGAGGCCCAGCGTCAGGAGGCGGGGCAGGCGGGTCTTGGCAGTCATCGGCAAGCTGCTCTCCGAAGGGCCGTCGGCCGGGGGCCGGTCCGCGCGTCTATGCGGCGAATTCCGCTGCATGTCCAGAGGGCCGGACCTGTCGCCAAGTGCCGCACACCGGGTCGTGAAGGCGGTTGGTCTAGCCACCGAAGAAGGGCGCGGCCTTCATGGTCGGCGGCACCGGCACACCCATGCGCGTCAGGATCGACGGCGCAAGCGCCAGTTGATCCAGAACCTGATCTTCGGGTGGCAAGTCACTGGCCCCGAAGTAGTAAAACGCAAAGTCCCGCTGGTCCTCGCCCGTCCCGCCATGATGCCCCCGCGCGTCCTGTCCGTGGTCGGCGGTGACGATCACCTCATACCCGCCCTGGCGCCAGCGGTGGATCCATGGGGCTAGGATTGCATCCAGGTGGAAGCAGGCATGGTCCATCTCTTCGCAGTCGTGGAAGAACCGGTGCCCCATGCTGTCCAGTGTGCAGGTGTGCAGGATGCCGTAGTCGATCCCCTTCACCTCGCAGAGCCGCGTCAGGATGCCGAAAAGGTCATGGTCCGAAGGCGTCATCTGGTTCGCATGCCCATAGCCGTGCATTGTATGGAACCGCCCATGCGTGATCGGCCCGCCCGGTTCGTCATACTCGATGTCGCGGACCACATCGAACGGCGCGCGGTTGAAGAACTCGGACCAGTAGCTGTGCGTCACCGCCCCGGTGGTCTTCCCCGCCTTCGTCAGCTCGCTGAACACGTCCGGGAACTCCAGCCGCCGGATATCGGCATTGTCCCAGATGTGATGCTGCTGCGGCGGCACGCCCGTATGGATCGAGGCATAGCACGACGCCGAGGTCGACGGCAGCACCGACCGCATCCGCCTGACCCGCGCTTCGCCCTGTTCGACCCAGCCTTCCAGGTTCCCGAACAGCCGCCGCCAGTTGCGGTAGGGCACCCCGTCCAGGATGATGAGCAAAAGCTTCGTCATGTCTCAAGTCCGTCCCGCAAACCCCTGTGGTATCGGGCTTTTCCAGAAGTCCGGACCGGAGCCTTCAAGGGCTCCGTCGCGATTTCCTCGAAGAAATCGGGGCCACTCAATTCCCCGCGCTTTCCATCTTCCGGTGCGCGATCACCTGTTCCAGCCAGCCCTGCTCCATCTCGGGCACCGAAGACAGCAACAGGTCCGTGTAGTCATCGAAGGGCGGCGTCAGCACGTCCGACTTCTGCCCGTAGCGGACCACCGCCCCCTTGAACATCACGGCGATCTTGTCGGCGATGGCCTTCACGGTCGCCAGGTCATGCGTGATGAACAGATAGGCCACATGCTCCTGCGCCTGCAGATTCAGGAGCAACTTCAGGATCCCGTCCGCGACCAGCGGGTCCAGGGCCGAGGTCACCTCGTCGCAGATGATGAGCTTCGGCTTCGCCGCGAGCGCGCGCGCGATGCAGACCCGCTGCTTCTGGCCCCCCGACAGTTCCGCCGGATAGCGCTGGGCAAAGCCCTTGCCCATCTCGATCTGGTCCAGCAGCTCCTGCACCCGTCGGTCCCGCTCCGCCCCCTTGAGGCCGAAGTAGAACTCAAGGGGCCGCCCGATCATCGTGCCCACCGTCTGCCGCGGGTTCATCGCGGTGTCGGCCATCTGGTAGATCATCTGGATCTCGCGCAGGTCGTCCTTCGTCCGGCCCGCAAGGTCCGCGGACAACTGCCGCCCGGAAAAGGTGATCCGCCCCTGGGACGGCGGCAGAAGCCCAGTGATCGCGCGGGCCAGCGTCGACTTGCCCGAGCCCGACTCGCCCACTACCGCCAGGGTCTGCCCGGCCGGCAGGTCGACCGAGACGTTCTTCAAGACGTCGAAGTTCGTCCCCCGATACCGCGCCGTCAGGTTCTGCACCTGCAGGATCGGCGGGGCGGGAGGCTTCTCGTGGTGCTCAAGACTCCGCACCGAAACAAGGGCCTTGGTATAGTCCTGCGTGGGCCGGTGGATGATCTGTCCGGTCTCGCCCAGCTCTACCATCCGGCCGTGCCGCAGCACCATGATCTCGTCCGCGACCTGCGCCACCACCGCCAGATCATGCGTGATGTAGAGCGCCGCGACATGCGTATCCCGGATCGCCTCCTTGATCGCGGCAAGAACGTCGATCTGCGTGGTCACATCAAGGGCCGTCGTCGGCTCGTCGAAGATCACGAGGTCCGGCTTCGGGCAGAGCGCCATCGCCGTCATGCAGCGCTGCAGCTGCCCGCCCGACACCTGATGCGGATAGCGGTTGCCGATCGTGTCCGGATTCGGCAGGCCGAGCTTCCTGAACAGCATCTTCGCCCGCGCCTCGGCCTCGACCTTGCCCATCAGCCCGTGGCTCAGCGAGGTCTCGATCACCTGCTCCATGATCTGCCGCGCGGGGTTGAAGCTCGCCGCCGCGGACTGCGAGACGTAGGTGACTTCGCGCCCCCGCAGCTCCCGCAGCGCCTTCGCATTGGCCAGCCGGATTTCCCGCCCGTTCAGGTGGATCGTTCCCCCGGTCAGCCGCACACCGCCGCGCCCGTAGGCCATCGCCGACAGGCCGATGGTGGACTTGCCCGCCCCGGACTCCCCGATCAAGCCCAGCACGCGGCCTTTCTGCAGCGTCAGGTCCACGCCATGCACCAAGGTCACGTCCTTCGGCGGTTCTCCCGGCGGGTAGGAGGTCGCCTCGATCACCAGGCCCTTGATCTCAAGCAAAGGTTCAGCCACCGCGGCCCCCTTTCAGGCTGGAGGTCCGGGTCAGGATCCAGTCCGCCACCAGGTTCACGCTGATCGCCAGTGCGGCAATCGCCGCCGCAGGCAGAAGTGCCGCGGACTTGCCGTAGATCAGCCCGTCCTTGTTCTCCTTCACCATCCCGCCCCAATCGGCCAAGGGTGGCTGCACGCCAAGGCCCAGGAAGGACAGGGTAGAGATGAAGAGGACCGCGAAGATGAAGCGCAGCCCGAACTCGGCCACCAGGGGCGACAGGGCGTTCGGCAGAATTTCCCGGAAGATGACCCAGGTGCCTTTTTCCCCGCGCAGCCGAGCGGCCTCGACATAGTCCATCACCGCGATGTCCACGGCCACGGCCCGGGACAGGCGGAAGACGCGGGTGGAATCCAGGATCCCCATCACCAGGATCAGCACCGTCAGGTTCAGGGGCAGCACCGACAGCATGACCAGCGCCACGATCAGCGAGGGCACCGCCATCACCAGATCGACGATCCGCGACAGGACCTGGTCGATCCAGCCGCCCTTCACCGCCGCCAGGAACCCCAGGAAGGCCCCCAGCGAAAAGGCCAGCACCGAGGAGGCCAGGGCCACGAAGATGGTGATCTGCGCGCCGTAGATCAGCCGCGAAAGGATGTCGCGCCCGATGGTGTCGGTCCCCAGCCAGAACTGGGCCGAAGGACCCTCCCACTGGCCGCCCGAGACGTCAGAGATATCATAGGGCGCAATCCACTGCGCGAAGATCGCGACGAACAGGAAGGTCCCGGTCAGGATCAGGCCGATGAGGGCGGACAGGGGGATCCTCATTTCGGGTGCCTCAGGCGCGGGTTAGACAGGATGCCAATGATGTCGGCCAGCATGTTCAGGAAGATGTAGACGGCGGCGAAGATCAGGCCCACCGCCTGCACCACCGGCAGGTCTCGCTTTGTGACGTGGTCGACAAGGTACTGTCCAAGAGCGTTGTAGCCGAAGACCACCTCCACCACGACGACGCCCACGACCAGATAGGCCAGGTTCAGCATCACCACGCTGACCACCGGAGCAATCGCATTCGGGAAGGCGTGTCGCCAGATCACCGTCATCGGCGACAGGCCCTTCAGCTCTGCCGTCTCGATATAGGCCGACTGCATCACGTTCAGGATCGCCGCCCGCGTCATCCGCATCATGTGCGCCAGCACGACCAGCACCAGCACGATCACCGGCAGCGCCACGGCCTGCAGACGTTCCCAGAAGCCCATGCCCGGGAAGACCATCGCCACGGGCTGGAAGATCGGGACCAGCTGGGTCAGCAGGAAAATCACGAAATAGGCCGCGACGAACTCGGGCAGGCTGATCGTGGTGAGCGTCACGCCCGAAATCAGCTTGTCCGGCCAGCGTCCGGCATAGCGCGCGGCGACCAGGCCCAGGATGATGGCCAGCGGGACCGCGATGACGGCTGCACAGCCCGCCAGGAACAGGGTGTTGCCCAGTCGCTGCCCGATCGAGGTCGCGATATCTGCGCCATTTGTCAGCGCGGTGCCCAGGTCCCCGGTCAGCACGCCGCCCAGCCACTGGAAATAGCGCGTCAGCGGTGGGTCGTTCAGCCCCAGCTTCTCGCGCAGGTTGGCCAGGGATTCTGGCGTTGCCTGCTGCCCCAGGATCGCCTGCGCGGTATCCCCCGGCAGCGCCTCGACGCCCAGGAAGATGACCGCAGAGACCCCCAAAAGCAGAAGGAGGCCCAGCGCAATGCGCTGGACCAGAAGTTTCAGGATTGGGTGCAAGGACCTGCTCCTACTCAGGCCTCAAGCCAGCACTTGTGCAGGGCCGTGCCATCCATCAGCGTGCCCAGCGGGTTGGCTTCCCAGCCGCCGACTTCGGCGCGACGACCTTCGACCCAGTCGTTGAACATCGGCAGGATCAGGCCACCCTCGTCGCGCAGGATGTTGGCCATTTCCGAGTACATGCCCTTGCGCTTATCCTGGTCAAGCTCGCCTTTGGCCGCCACCAAGAGCTCGTCGAACTTGGCGTTCTTGAACTTGGTGTCGTTCCATTCCGCTGTCGACAGATAGGCGGTCGAGTACATCTGGTCCTGCACCGGACGGCCACCCCAGTACGAGGCGCAGAACGGCTCGACGTTCCAGACGTTCGACCAGTAGCCGTCATCGGGCTCCAGCTTGACCTGCAGCGGGATGCCCGCCGCATTGGCGCTGGCCGCGAAGAGGTTCGCCGCATCCACCGCACCCGGGAAGGCGCCAGGCGCTGCCCGCAGGATGATGGGCGAGCCGTCGTGGCCGGACTTCTTGTAGTGCTCTGCAGCAGCGGCAGCGTCGTATTCCCGCTGCGGGATCGAATCGTCGAACAGCGGGTAGGCCGCGTTGATCGGGAAATCGTTGCCCATGCTGCCGTAGCCGCCAAGGATCTTGTCCACCATCTCCTGACGGTTGATCGCCAGCTTCAGCGCCATGCGCAGGTCGTTGTTGTCGAACGGCGCCTTGTCGCAATGCATGATGAAGACATAGTGGCCCGGACCCGCCGCGCGCTCGATCATCACTTCCGGGGTGCCCTTCAGCAGTTCGACAATCTTCGGGTCGATCCGGTTCATGAGATGGATCTGACCCGACTGGATCGCCGCTGTACGGGCGGTGTTGTCGTTGATCGTCAGCACTTCCACGCTGTCGGCATGCCCGCGCGAGCTGTCCCAGTAGTTCGGATTGCGTTCAAACACCGTCCGCACGCCGGGCTCGTTCGAGACGACCTTGTACGCGTTGGTCCCGTTGGCCGCAGCCGGATTGTCGACCCCGCCACCGGGCTGGATCACCAGGTGATAGTCGGCCATCAGGAAGGGCAGGTCTGCGTTTGCGGCTTCCAGGATCAGGGTGACCATGTCCCCTTCGGCCTTCATTTCCTTGATGCCCTTGACGATCCCCTGCGCGCCCGACTGGGCGGCATCGTCGGTGTGGCGCTTCAGGGTCGCCACGACATCCTCGGCGGTGACCGTGCCGCCGCCATGATACTCGACGCCCGCGCGGATCTTGAACTTCCACTCGGTCGCATCGGCGTTCGACGAGATCTCTTCGGCAACGCGCGGGTCGATGACGCCACCGGGCGCGACGTCGCACAGCATCTCGCCCCAGGTCTTGTTGATCGTGAACGGCACGTCCGAAGCGGCCAGTGCCGGATCAAGGCTGTTCGTCGATTCCCCGCCCTGAATGCCAGCGCGCAGCACGCCGCCCTTTTTGGCCTCTGCCTGCGACGCCTTGCTGAACAGCGCCGAGGCCAGTGCGGTCGACACCCCAAGGGCGGTTGTCCGGCCAACAAACTCACGCCGGGTCATCCGGCCGGTCTTGGCCTGCGCTACCATCCAGTCAAGCTGGTTATGCTTGTCGTTCATTCTCGTCTCCCTGTTGCGACCCCCGTTGCGGGGATTCTTTGTTGACTTGTGAATCAATAAACCGCGAACCGGCCCGTGCGACAAACGTTTTCTCGCGCGCCGTCACACAAAGTCCCGTGTGACCTCCTCGTCCCAGTCGCGCTCGAAGACGATCCGCTCGCCCTCCCATGCCGTCAGCCGCGCCGTCATCCGCAGATGCGTCGCGGTCGAGGTCATCACCGTCTCGGCCCGGGTCCGAACCCGCCAGTCGCCGCGCGACAGCCGCTGCTCCCAGGTGATCTCGGCCCGGGCGGAAAGCGGGTTCCCGCCTACCTCCCAGCGCTCGGTCGTGTGCTCGCCCGTCACCAGCCCGTGCGTCAGGTTCTCCGGATCACCCTGGTCGTCCTCGACCAGCAGCGCGTGCCGCCCGGTGATCAGGTCGCTCTCGATCCGCCGGCTGGCCGACCCGACCCGCAGCATCCGGTGCTTCCACGGTGGCGCCGTCTCCGCCGGGGGAGGCGTCCACTCCGCCGCGCCCGTGCCCTGATGTACCGGCAGGTCCAGGCTCGCCTGCGTGATCTCCAGCGTCGCCGCCTCCGGGCTGGGCCAGACAAAAGGCCAGTAGGTCGTCGACAGCGCCAGCCGCAACCGATGGCCCTCCGCCACTTGGTACCCCATCTGGTCCAGCACCAGCTCGATGTCCTCCGGCACGCCCGGCAGCATCGGCTCCGGCGCTTCGCGGCTGCGGCGGTGGCACAGGTTCAGGATGCCATGCGCCATCCGGGTGGACGATCCGTCCGGCGCCACGTCGCAGAGCCGCGCCACCAGGAAGGCGAGCGGCTTGTCCGACGAAAGCCGCAGCGTCAGCTTCGCGGCCCCCAGCAATTCCAGCGGCTCGGCCAAGGGCGCGCCATCGAAGCACACCGACAGCGCATCGTCCGCCCGCTGGTCGCCCGCCATTTCGGCATTCAGCCCCATCGGGAAGAACTCGCCCGCCGTCATCCCCAGGTGCTGCGGTGTGCAGACCGAGGCATGGAGCGCCCCCGCCACCCCGAGCCCCGCATCCGAGACCATCATCACCCGGCGGCTCACGCGCGGTGTCGGCCATTCGGCCTCGGCGATCCAGTGCCCGTCCCGGTGGTCCGCGCTCGGGTTCGGCGGTGCGGAATGCAGCATGTAGGCCCGCAGCGCAGGATCATTCTCCGCGCCATTCTCGATCCCTTTCAGCCAACGGTCCCACCAGCGGATCGCCAGTTGCAGGAAGCCGATCTTCGGTCCCGGCACCGCGGTATGCGGATACTGGTGCACCCAGGGTCCGATGATCCCCTTCACCGGTCCCCGCGCATTCTCCATCAGCGCGGCCACGGTGTTCATGTAGTTGTCGTTCCAGCCACCGAAGGACAGGATCGGCACCGTCATCCGGTCCCAGTCCTCGCAGATCGACCCATGCTTCCAGTAGGCGTCCCGGGTCTGGTGGCTTGCCCAGCCGGGTGCGTGGAAGGGCTGGTTCTGCAGTCGGTTGAGCCAGGTCTCGCGCCAGCCATTGTGCAGAAGCGGGTCGCCGGGGCGCGAGGAATAGGACAGCATCACGCTGCCCCAGCCGAAGTTCTCGCCCAGAAGCGCACCACCCTTGAAGTGGATGTCGTCGGCAAAGCGGTCGGTGGTGGAATAGACGCTGATCACCGCCTTCAGCGCCGGGGGCTGCAGGAAGGCCGTCTGCAGGCAGTTGAACCCGCCCCAGCTTTTTCCCATCATTCCCACGGTCCCGCTGCACCAGTCCTGTCTGGCCAGCCAGGCGATGACGTCGCAGGCGTCCTGCAGCTCTTGGGCCGAGTATTCGTCCTCCATCAGCCCTTCGCTGTCGCCATTGCCCCTTATGTCCACACGGACGCAGGCATAGCCGTGGCCCGCCACGTAAGGATGCATCAGCTCATCCCGTGCCAGGGTTCCGTCGCGCTTGCGATAGGGGATGTATTCCAGCACTGCCGGAACGGGTTTCGTCACGGCATCCTTCGGCATCCAGACCCGAGCCGAAAGCCTGGTGCCATCCGGCATCGGAATGCCCAGATCCTCGATCTCGGTGATCTCTGTAGGGAAGTTCGAGCGGATCGTCACGGGGTGGGGCCTTTCCGATTCTCTGTCTCCATCGGATATTATCCGTTCGTGCAATTCAAGCGTTGTGTGGGGGAAACCTCCTTGTGCGCCTTCGGCTTCTCGTCGGCGGGGCACCGCGAGGAGCGACGAAGTCGACGACGAGCAACCCCGAACGCGGCTAGGAACGACGCAGTCGAAGACGAGCCACCCATGCCCAGCGAGGAGTGACGGAGTTGACAACGAACCGCCGTCCTTGAGCGAGGAGCGACGAAGTCGACGACGAGCCGCCCCACGGTCCAAACTCCGCAGATGTTGATAAACCCCTAACACACGCGACCAACCCATTGAATCAAATGATACTCCAGCGTTTGTCCACCGTGGACACTCTCGGCTGTTCACCCCCGCACAGCCTCCGCGCGGCCAGATCGGGATGAAATTCCGCCCCCCCGGGTCTACCTTTCCCTGCAAAGGAGATCCCCCATGTGGAACCCGCTTCTCGACCCCTCGATCCCGATCGGCACCCAGGTCGACGCCATCGAGACCGTCATTGTCCCCCGCGCCCGCGACCTCGGGGGTTTCGAGGTCCGCCGGGCGCTTCCTTCCGCCCAGCGGCAGATGGTCGGCCCCTTCATCTTCTTCGACCAGATGGGCCCGGCCGAGTTCCTGACCGGGCAGGGCCTCGACGTGCGACCTCACCCCCACATCGGGCTCGGGACCGTCACCTACCTCCTGAAGGGAAGGATGCACCACCGCGACAGCCTCGGGACCGACCTCTGGATCGAACCCGGCGCGGTGAACTGGATGCTGGCGGGGCAGGGGATCACCCATTCCGAACGCACCGACGGCGAGGCCCGCCACGCCCCCATGACGATGTTCGGCCTCCAGACCTGGCTCGCGCTGCCCAAGGACCACGAGGAAGACCCGGCCGGCTTCGTCCACGTCGGCAAGGACAAGCTTCCCGCACTGGAGGGCGAGGGGAAACAAGTCCGGCTGATCCTCGGCCATGCCTGGGGAGAGAAGGTCGGGCTCCAGATGCCCTCGGAGGTCTTCTACGCCGATGCCCGCCTCCGGCCGGGAGCCTCCATTCCCCTCCCCGACGACCACGAGGACCGGGGCATCTACGTCCTCGAAGGCGAGGTCTCCTGCGCCGGGCAGGTCTTCGAGGCTGGCCGGATGCTCGTCTTCCGCCCGGGCGACCGGGTCTCGGTCAAGGCGGGCGCAGAGGGTGCCCGCGTGATGCTGCTGGGAGGTGCCACAATGGACGGGCCCCGCTTCATCTGGTGGAACTTCGTCGCCTCCTCCCGCGAGAAGATCGAGGCCGCGAAAGAGGCGTGGCGGGCCGGCGACTGGATGCACGGCCGCTTCAGCCTGCCCCCCGGCGACGACCACGAGTTCATCCCGGCCCCGGAAAGGTAACTGGGACCGGTAAAAATCCCGCGCTTCCCCCATTGACGCCCCCGGGGGAAGCGTCTATCCCGCCCTCCACGCGCGGTGGTAGCTCAGTTGGTTAGAGTACCGGCCTGTCACGCCGGGGGTCGCGGGTTCGAGCCCCGTCCACCGCGCCAGCTTTCCCAGCATCGGAAACCGGAAGACTGTCCACGCAGGACAGCTTTCCGATTCTTTTCTTTCCAATGGCTTGGCCGTGGACGTTCATGCTTGGTAAAGCATCATTCAGCCGCCACTGCGGACAACCGGGCCGGCTTCCCAGAGCGACCGCTTGGTGCCCGGCGCCATGCCGCGTTTCCCTGCAGGCCTATACGCATCGGCGCGCGTTTCCCGCTTGACGCCTCCTCACCAAGCCCTTATCTGGCCCCTCAGCGCGCGGTGGTAGCTCAGTTGGTTAGAGTACCGGCCTGTCACGCCGGGGGTCGCGGGTTCGAGCCCCGTCCACCGCGCCAGCTTCCCCTCTCAAGGTCATGATTTCCGGCCTCGTCCACCTGGGCGCGGGCCGCTATGCGGTGCCATGTGCGTGGAAGGAGTGTCCCATGATCCGACTGGCCCCAGTCCTTGCCGTCCTCGCGGTCCCGGCCCTTGCGGAAGACGGCGTCTCGCTCGGTCCGGGCTTTGACGGAGCCTGGGCCACCGACGGGATGACATGCGATGACCTTGGCCGTGTCGAGATCGGTGAGGGCGTCATGGTCGGTGCCGAGTTCGCGATCACCGTCACCGACATCGTCGAGTTTCCGGGCGAGCCGAACAGGGTCGAGGCCACACTTCTGAACGAGGCCGGAGGCGGATCCTGGACGGATTCGGCGGTGCTCACGCTTTCTGACGACGGGCAGGAACTGCGCTTCGCCTATCCCGACGGGTCGGTCGCGGTCTGGAGCCGTTGCGAGTAGGGGCGGCTCGTCGGTGACTTCGTCCCTCCTCGCAGTGACAAGGACACCCGGATGACCGCTCGTCGGTGACTTCGTTCCTCCTCGCACCGCGGCGCGCCGCTGTCCGAGGAGAAGCCGAAGGCGCACGACGAGGCGTCAAAGGGTCATCCGGTAGCGGATATGCCCGTCGTTGTCGCAGAACTGGTCGTAAAGCCTCCGGGCCGTCGCGTTCTCGATCTCGGTCAGCCAGTACAGCCGCCGCCAGCCGTTCGCGCGGGCGATGGCGATGAGGTCCTCGATCAGGGCCCGGCCCAGACCCCGGCCCCGCGCCTCGGGCGCGACGAAAAGGTCTTCCAGATAGCCGTCGTCACCCATGACCCAGGTCGAGGGGTGGTGCTGGTGGATGGCAAAGCCCTGCGGATTGCCGTCCAGCACTGCAAGCCGGGCGGTCAGCGCGTTTGTCGGGTCCATCAGACGGGACCATGTGAAGGCAGTCACCTCCGGCGGCAGGGTCAGGCCGTAGCCGTCCAGGAAGCCCTGCCACAGACGCAGGAAATCGCTTTCATCCGAATGCCTTGCGTCACGAAGTTCAAGCGTCATGCGATGCGGGCCAGGATGCTCGCCCATGACCGGATGCCCTTGTGGAATGACTCCAGGTCATACTTCTCGTTCGGGGAATGGATCTGGTCGTCGTCGCGGCCAAAGCCGATCAGCATCGCGTCCATCCCGAGGATGGTCTTGAAGTAGCCCGCCACGGGGATCGAACCCCCGGCGCCGACGAAGGCGGCAGGGCGGCCCCATTCCTCGGTCAGCGCAGTGCGGGCGGCTTCGAAGGCCGGGTCGCCGATCTCCATGACCGATGCGGGCGCGCCGTCGCTGCCGCCGTGCCAAAGGATTTCGCAATCCCCCGGCATCTGCGCCTCGGCCCATTGCTTGAAGGATGAGATGATCTTCTCGGGGTCCTGACGCGAGACGAGGCGGAACGAGACCTTGGCATGGGCCTCGGCGGGAAGGACGGTCTTGAACCCGGCCCCCGTGTAGCCGCCCCACATCCCGTTCACTTCGGCGGTCGGGCGCGACCAGATCTTCTCCAGCGGCGTCCGGTCCTGTTCGCCCGCCGGGACCGACAGGCCCACGTCGCCCAGATAGCCAGCATGGTCGAAGGCGAGCGACTGCCACTGCTGCCGGAGCGCGTCGGGCAGTTCGTCCACATCGTCATAGAAGCCCGGGACCTGCACCAGTCCTTGCGCATCGTGCAGATTCGCCAGCAGGCGCGACATCAGGTGCAAGGGGTTCTGCGCAAGCCCGCCGTACATGCCGGAATGCAGGTCACGCGACGCGGCGCGGATGGTGAATTCGGCCTTGCAAAGGCCCCTCAGCATGGTGGTGATGGCGGGCGTAGCTTCCTCGAAAAGCCCCGTGTCGCAGATGAGTGCGAGGTCGCAGCTGAGTTCCTCTCGGTTCTGTTCCAGGAAGGGGACGAGTGAGGGCGAGCCCGATTCCTCTTCGCCTTCCAGGAAAATCGTGAGCTTGCCGGGCAGCGTGCCGTGGACGTGCTTCCAGGCGCGGCAAGCCTCGATGAAGGTCATGAGCTGGCCCTTGTCGTCACTGGCGCCGCGGGCGCGGATCACCTTGCCCTTGGGCGTGTCCTGCACTTCCGGGTCGAAGGGCGGGCGGTCCCAGAGTTCCAAAGGATCAACGGGTTGCACGTCGTAGTGGCCGTAGAAAAGGATGTGGCGCCTGCCCTCGCCACCATGCGCCACGACCATCGGATGTCCGGGGGTCTGGGCGGCGCGGGCCTCGAATCCCAGCGAGGCCAGGTCGGAGGCCAGATGCTCGGCCGTCCGCGCACAGTCGGCCTTGTAGGCCGGGTCGGTGGAAATCGACGGGATGCGCAGCAGCGTCATCAGGCGGTCCAGCGACTGGGGCAGGGTTTTGTCGATGCGGGCAAGGACGGCGTCGAGCGACGGGGTGGGCATTGAACTCTCCGCGATGTGATCGAAAACCAGCCTAGCAGCCGGGTCGGGACTGTCCAGAGCGGGCGGGCTGCGGTAATGGACGCCATGGGGTGACAAATCGCCTACTTGGCAAGTGCGCCCGTTTGACCGAAATCAAGGCACCCAAGCGAGGGTTCAGGCAGGACCGTCGCAAAAGGAACCGGAACGCATGACCAGATACGACGACGCCATCGACGCCAGCCTGCAGCGCCTGCACGACGAAGGACGCTACCGCACCTTCATCGACATCGCCCGGGCGCAGGGCCAGTTCCCGCATGCGGTCTGGACGAAGCCCGACGGGTCGCAGAAGGACATCACCGTCTGGTGCGGCAACGACTACCTGGGCATGGGTCAGCACCCCGAGGTCCTTGCGGCGATGCACGAGGCGCTGGATGCCACCGGGGCGGGCTCGGGCGGCACCCGGAACATCTCCGGCACCACGGTCTGGCACAAGCGGCTGGAGGCCGAGCTGGCCGATCTGCACGGGAAAGAGGCCGCTCTGGTCTTCACCAGTGCCTACATCGCCAACGACGCGACGCTTTCGACGCTGCGGGTGCTGTTTCCGGGCCTGATCATCTATTCCGATGCGCTGAACCATGCCTCGATGATCGAGGGCGTGCGGCGCGGGGGCGGCGAGAAGCGGATCTTCCGGCACAATGACGTCGCGCACCTGCGCGAGCTTCTTGAAAAGGACGACCCGGCGGCACCGAAGCTGATCGCGTTCGAATCGATCTACTCGATGGACGGCGACTTCGGCCCGATCAGGGAGATCTGCGATCTGGCCGAGGAGTTCGGGGCACTGACCTATCTGGACGAGGTGCACGCCGTCGGCATGTACGGCCCCCGCGGCGCGGGTGTGGCGGAACGTGACGGGCAGATGCACCGCGTGGACATCATCAACGGGACGCTGGCCAAGGCCTACGGCGTCTTCGGTGGCTATATCGCCGCTTCGGCGCGGATGGTGGATGCGATCCGCTCCTATGCACCGGGCTTCATCTTCACCACCTCGCTGCCGCCGGCGGTTGCTGCAGGGGCTGCGGCCTCGGTCCGGTTCCTGAAGGGGCCGGGCGGGGTCAGCTTGCGCGAGCGGCACCAGACCCAGGCGGGGATCCTGAAGCTGCGCCTGAAGGCGATGGGCCTGCCGATCATCGACCACGGCAGCCATATCGTCCCGGTCCATGTGGGCAATCCCGTGCACTGCAAGATGCTGTCCGACATGCTGCTGGAAGACCACGGCATCTACGTCCAGCCGATCAATTTCCCGACCGTTCCCCGGGGCACGGAGCGCCTGCGCTTCACGCCCTCGCCGGTGCACGGCCCGGGCGAGATCGACAAGCTGGTGCGCGCGATGGATGCATTGTGGTCCCATTGTGCGCTGAATCGCGCCGAACAGGTCGCTTAAGGCCTTTGGGCCGTGGCAAAGCCCTTGCCCTATGCTACTGTTTGTCCAATACGAACAACGATGTGAGTCGCTGGGGAAGGCGGCCACGCGGACTGGTGCACCGAAGGGGACAGCGGGCAGATGATCGGTTGGAGGTCAAAACCTTCGACAACCGAAGAGGACAAGCCAAAAGGCTTTGACGACTTCGAGTTGCGGCTCGGCGATCTCATGCGCGGAGAGCGGGCGACGCTGGGCAAGTCCCTGCTCGACGTCCAGCGCGAGCTGAAGATCAAGGCCACCTACATCGCCGCCATCGAGAACGCCGATCTTTCGGCCTTTGAGACCCCCGGTTTCGTCGCGGGCTATGTCCGCTCCTACGCCCGCTACCTCGCGATGGACCCGGAGTGGGCCTTCGAACGCTTCTGCGCCGAAGCTGGCTACACCGTCTCGCACGGGCTCTCCTCGGCCGCGGCACCGCAGCAGTTCGCCAAGGCGCGCGCGCGGGCGGAATACGCGGACCCGCTGGGCGACCCGAACGCAAGCTTCATTCCGCGCGGCGAAGCGATCTGGAGCCACATCGAACCGGGTGCCGTGGGCTCCATCGCCGTGCTCGTGGCGCTGATCGGGGCCATCGGTTATGGCGGCTGGTCGGTCCTGCAGGAAGTCCAGCGCGTGCAGCTGGCCCCGGTGGACGAAGCCCCGACCGTGGTGGCCGAGATCGACCCTCTTATGAACGCCGGGGCCGCTGCCCCGCAGATCGCCGTCGCCCGTCCGGCCGAGCCCGCCGCGGAAGCCGTGGCCAGTGCAGAGGGCACTGCCGGCACCGAGGTGCTGGACCGGCTTTACCGTCCGCAGGCGCTGGATGTTCCGGTCCTGACCTCGCGCGATGGCCCCATCGCCGCGATCAACCCGCGTGAGGCGGGCGTGTTGACCGAAGTCGCCGAAGCCGATGCCGTGGATCAGGCCATCGACCAGGCCGTCGAGGACGAGGTCCAGGTCGTCGCCGAGGCCCAGCAGGGGATCGAAGTCCTGGCCGTCCGCCCGTCCTGGGTGCGGGTCAATGCCGCCGACGGCACCGTGCTGTTCGAAAAGATCCTGGATGCGGGCGAGCGCTATGTCGTGCCGCCGCTGGAAACCGCCGCGCTGTTCCGCACCGGCAACTCAGGGTCGATCTATTTCGTCGTCGATGGTTTGACCTACGGGCCCGTCGCCCCCGGCGCGCAGGTGGCCAAGGACATCCCGCTGTCGCCCGAGGCGCTGACGCAGAGCTTTGCCCAGGCCGATCCCACGGCGGACGAGGATCTTGCGCGCTTTGCCACGGCGGATGCGTCGGACGTGGTCGCCGCTCCTGTCACGGAAGCGACCGAATAGCCCAGGCCCATTGCCGGTTCCCGCCGCGCGGCCTATGCTCCGCGCGACAGAAAAGGGAAGCCTGACCGATGACCCACAACCCCGTCCGCCCCTGGCGCAACATCGAGCGTCGGAAGTCGCGGCAGATCCGCGTGGGCAAGGTTCTGGTCGGGGGCGACGCGCCGATCTCGGTCCAGACGATGACCAACACGATCACCTCGGACGTGGCCGCGACCATCGAGCAGATCCAGCGCTGCGCCGTGGCCGGGGCTGACATCGTGCGCGTCTCGACCCCCGATGAAGCCTCGACCCGCGCGCTGAAGGAGATCGTCGCCGAAAGCCCGGTCCCGATCGTGGCGGACATCCATTTCCACTACAAGCGCGCCATCGAGGCGGCCGAGGCGGGCGCGGCCTGCCTGCGGATCAACCCCGGCAACATCGGCGATGCCAAGCGCGTTGCCGAAGTGGTGCGGGCCGCCAAGGACCACGGCTGTTCCATCCGCATCGGGGTCAACGCCGGGTCGCTTGAAAAGCACCTTCTGGAAAAATACGGCGAGCCGTGCCCCGAGGCGATGGTGGAATCCGGCCTCGACCACATCCGGCTGCTGCAGGACAACGACTTCCACGAGTTCAAGATCAGCGTAAAGGCCTCGGACGTGTTCCTGGCGTCAGCGGCCTATCAGCAGCTGGCCGAGGCCACGGATGCCCCCATCCACCTTGGGATCACCGAGGCCGGCGGCCTTGTCTCCGGCACGGTCAAGTCGGCCATCGGGCTTGGACAGCTCCTCTGGTTCGGGATCGGCGACACGATCCGCGTCAGCCTGTCGGCGGACCCGGTGGAAGAGGTGAAGGTCGGCTACGAAATCCTGAAGTCGCTCGGCCTCCGCCACCGCGGCGTCACCATCATCTCCTGCCCCTCCTGCGCGCGGCAGGGATTCGACGTGATCAAGACCGTCGCCGCGCTGGAAGACCGTCTGGCCCACATCACCACCTCGATGAGCCTGTCGATCATCGGTTGCGTGGTGAACGGCCCGGGCGAAGCCTTGATGACCGACATCGGCTTCACCGGCGGCGGGGCGGGGAAGGGAATGGTCTACCTGGCCGGCAAGCAGGACCATACCCTGTCCAACGACCGGATGATCGACCACATCGTCGATCTCGTGGAGAAGAAGGCCGCCGAGATCGAGGCCGCCGAACGGCTTGCAGCGGAATGACCCGCCCGTCCGAGATCGTCCGCTGGGAAGAGATCGAAGGGCCGGAATGGTCCTACAAGGGTCGTTCCGAAGAGATGGGCCGCGACGCGGATTACAGCAGCCATTTCGGCTTCGACCTGCTTGGCATCCACCATGTCCGGCTGGAACCTGGGCGGCGGACGTCGCTGCCGCATGCCGAAAGCAACGAGGACGAATTCATCTTCGTGATCGAAGGTACGCCGGATGTCTGGATCGACGGGAATCTGCACTCGCTCTCGCCGGGCGATGCCGTGGGTTTCAAGGCGGGCACAGGCGTTTCGCATACCTTCCTGAACAACAGCGACTCCGTGGTCCGACTGCTTGTGGTGGGCGACCGCGACCGTCCGGGAGGACGCATCCTTTATCCGATTGATCCGGATCGTCGGCCCTTGCGCAGTGACTGGTGGGAGGATGCGCCCGCGCGCACGCTCGGGCCGCACGACGGGGTGCCGGACGCCCAGAAGAGCTGATCAGTCCTCGCCCAACTCGCGGGCAAGATGGTCGATGAAGGCCCTCAGCCGCGCTGTGACCGACTGGGCCGAAGGGTAGACGAAGTAGATCGCCTTTCGCGGTGTGGACCAGTCGGGCAGGACGCGGACGAGGCGGTTGGCGGCGATTTCGGCCCGGGCGATCATTCCGGGCAGGGCAGCTACGCCCGCGCCTGCGACAACCGCGTCCCGGACCGCGAGGTGTGACCCAAGCCGCAAGGGCGGGTCGTAGGGCAGGGTGATCTCCTCGCTCCCGTTCTGCAACGGCAGTCCGCCCGCCCAGATCGTCGCAAGCCCGACCATGGGAAAGCGGGAAAGGTCCGTCGGGTGCCGCAACCGGTCAAGCCCGGGCAGGCTGGGCGAGGCCACCAGCATCGCCTGGCCGTGCAGCAATCGGCGGGCGACCTGGGTCGAATCTTCCAGCGGACCGAAGCGGATGCAGCCGTCGAAGCCTTCTTCCAGCAGATCCGGCGTGCGGTCGAGAAAGTGGATCTCCAGCGTCACCTCGGGATGGGCCGCGCGGAAGCCGGCGGCGATGGGGCCGATGAGGAGGTTGCCGATCACCTGCGGCACCGCGAGCCGCAGATGGCCCCGGGGCGTCCCGCCGGATTCGCCCAGGGCGCGCCGGATATCCTCGGCCTCGCCCAGAAGCCGGTCGGCGCGGGCGGCGAGCACCTCGCCCTCTTGCGTCGCACGAAGCGTCCGGGTGGACCGTTCGATCAGGCGCACGCCAAGCTGGTTTTCAAGGTCCGCGATCCGCTTCGACAGGGTGGACTTCGGCACCCGCAGGGTAAGCGCCGCGGCCGAGAACGAGCCTTCGCGGAGAACGGCGCGGAAACCGCGGAGAGCGGTTAGGTCTAGATCATTGTCCATAATTCTGGACGCACCTTGCAGGATTGGCTGTCTTGTCCATCCTGATGGACTTGCGCATCCTGTGCAAGACCAATTGAAGGATTTCCGAATGGAACGGATTGATGCGCCGCCAACCCGGGCGGTGACCCTTGCCGTGCTGGGGCTTGCCTCGATGACGATCATGGCCAATGCGACGGTTGCCTCGTCCCTGCCGGGCCTGCGTGCGCATTATGCCGACGTGCCGCATATCGACACGCTGGCCGGACTGATCGTGACGCTGCCCTCGCTGGCGATTGTCCTGAGCGCGGGCCTGATGGGCGTGCTGATCGACCGCTGGGACCGGCAGAAGCTTCTGCTGCTGACGGCGGTGCCTTACGCAGTCGGAGGGACCTCGGGCCTCTGGGCGGAAAGCGTCTGGGGGATGCTTGCCGGGCGGCTGGCGCTGGGGCTGGGCGTGGCGGGGACGATGAACCTTGGCATGACCTGGGCCTCGGACCTCTGGCAGGGACCGGCGCGGGCGCGGTTCCTGGGGATGCAGGGTGCGGCGATCTCGGTCGCGGGGATCGTCTTCATGCTTCTGGGCGGGCTTCTCGCAAGCTACCACTGGCGCGGGGCCTTCGCGGTCTATGCGTTGATCCTGCCCATCGCGGTGCTGGCCTTCCTGGCGCTTGGCCCCCACGCCCGCCGGATCGCGGCCGAGCGGGACCAGCCGCGCCCGGTGCAATCCGGGGCCGACCGCTTCCCCTGGGCGGCCTACGCCTTCATCGCGCCCCTGGCCTTCCTGTTCCAGGTCGCCTTCTACGTCACCCCCACGCGGCTCCCGTTCCACCTGGAAGCGCTGGGGACCACCAGCCCGCTGGTCGTCGGCGCGCTGATGGCGGCGCTTGTCACCGTTTCGGCCCCGGTGTCGCTGATGTACGGCCGCATCCGCCAGCGCCTCGGCGCCATGACGATCTTCGGCCTCAGCTTCGTGCTGATCGGCGCGGGCTTCCTGGCCCATGCCACGGCGAGCGACTGGCACGGGGTCCTTGTCGGTTCGCTGATCGCGGGGCTCGGGATGGGGATCTCCATGCCGAACTACACGACCTGGTTCATGGCGCGGGTGCCGGCATCGATGCGGGGGAGGGCCTCCGGCCTTCTGACCACGGCCTTCTTCCTGGGCCAGTTCGCCTCGCCCCTGGTCTCGGCCCCGCTGGTGGCCTGGCTGGGCCTTGCGGGAACCTTCGCGGCGGTGGGCGGCGGGTTGGTGGTGCTGGGGGTCGGTCTCTGGCTGGCCCAGGCAGTGCGGCCCGAACCGACGGCGGCCGAGGCGTGATGCGGGTCAGTGCGGGATCGACTTCGAGAAGAGGTTGACGATCAGCACCCCCACCAGGATGAAGGCCAACCCCAGGATCGCGGCAAGGTCCAGCGTCTGGCGGTACCAGATCCAGGCGACGGCGCTGATCAGCACGATCCCCATGCCGGACCAGATCGCATAGACTACGCCGGTCGGCATCACCCGCAGTGGATAGGACAGAAGCCAGAAGGCCAGCGCATAGCCGAAGATCGCCATCAGCGAGGGCCAGAGCCGGGTGAAGCTTTCCGACCGGGCCAGCGCCGTCGTCGCCACCACTTCGGCCACGATGGCCGCCAGAAGGATCAGGTAGGTCCGGGTCATGCGCCTGCTCGATGCTGTCTCGTCGCGGCCAGCCTGCGCAGAAGCCGGTGCCGAGTCGAGCCGCAAAGGCGGCATGTTCCGGTGATTTCCCGCCTTCGTGCCGGAAGCGCGTCAGCCGTCCGCCCGCATGTCGGCGACGAAGTCGCGCATCACGTCCAGCGGCGCATAGCCCCGCATCACCCCGTCGCCCATGATGAAGGCGGGCGTGCCGGTGATGTCCATCATCTCGGCCAGCGCATAGTTGTCCTGGATCACCGCCATCACTTCCGGCGAATTCATCCGGTCGAATACCGGCTGCGCCTCGTAACCGAGATCATCGGCGAGCCGCGTCAGTGTCTCGGCAGTTGGCTCGCCGCGCAGCGCGATCAGCGCATGGTGCGCCTTCTCATAGGCCTCGTCCCCGTGAAGCTGCCGCAACGCGATGGCGAACTGGGCCGACATCATCGAAGCCTCGCCCAGGATCGGGAACTCCTTCACCACGAAGCGGATGTTGCCGTCGGACGCGATCAGCTCCTCGACCTCGGCATAGGCCTTGCGGCAATAGCCGCAGCGATAGTCCATGAACTCGACCAGCGTGATGTCGCCATTCGGGTTGCCGCCCACCCAGTCGTTCGGGTTGGCGAAGATCCGCGCGCTGTTCGCCGCGATGACCTGGGTGTCCCGCTCGAGCCCCGCCAGTTCTTCCCGCTGCTGCAGCACGTCCATTGCCTCGATCAGCACTTCCGGGTTCTCCAGAAGATAGGCTCGCACCTCGTCGCGCAGCGCCTTGCGCTCGGCCGCGGTCATGGTTGGGGCGGTGCCGGTTGCGGTCTCCTCGGCAAAGGCGGGGACGCTGGCAAGGCCGGCCATGAGGCCAAGAACAAGACGGGACATGAAGGCTCCTGAGGGCCGCGGATCTGCGGCGGCCGGAGGATAGGGGGGGCGTTCCCGCGTGACAAGGCGCTCGCCGCTTTGTGATGCTTGGCCCGTGGCCGGAATTTACAAATGCCGGACAAGCGGGGATAAGGCGGCGATGACCCTGATCCGATCCCTTCTGGTGCTGCTGCTTCTCGCCCTGCCTTCGGCCGCGCAGGAGCTTTCGGCGCTGGCCAAGGTGAACCCGATGCGGTCGGGGATCGTTGCGACCGGCGCGGGGCTGGAACTGCGGCTGGACCTCAGCCAGCCCGTCCCCTGGCGCCTGCGGCTGATGGACAACCCGCCGCGCCTGGTCATCGACGCGCGCGAGGTCGACTGGAAGGGGGCCGAGGCACTGGCCGTGGTCCGTCCCGGCGTCTCGCTGCGGGCGGGACGTTTCCGGCCCGGCTGGTCGCGGATGGTGCTGGAGCTGGAAGGCCCGCACAGGGTCGCGCGCGCCGAGATGACGACGGGCGAGGCGACGCGGCTGGA
>Ga0208243_1000517_pt1 | contig 20976 bp, 19 predicted proteins | sample Subbio2Aug_QV12A_FD_184826 | JGI IMG/M metagenome (GOLD analysis project Ga0208243, IMG submission 184826) | Serpentinite rock and fluid subsurface biosphere microbial communities from McLaughlin Reserve, California, USA - CR12Aug_QV12A (SPAdes) | ecosystem: Environmental > Terrestrial > Deep... | reverse complement strand
CCCGCCGACCGCCGTGCAGATGCTGGGCTTCGACATCCTTGACTGGGCCGGAGAAGGTGCACTCGGCGACCTGACCGAAGTCGCCACCGCCGAGGGCTGGGATGCAGTTGTACCCGCCGCCCTGCAAGGCTTCTCCAAGGCTGACGGCAAGTGGATCGCCGCCCCGGTGAACGTCCACTCGACCAACTGGGTCTGGATCAACAAGGCCGCGTTGGACGCGACCGGCCTTGCCGCGCCGACGACCTGGGACGAACTGGTCGCCGTCCTCGACAAGATGAAGGAAAACGGGATCACGCCCCTTGGCCACGGCGGCCAGCCCTGGCAGGAAGCCACCGTCTTCGACGGCGTGGTCCTGGGCATGGGCGGGGACCTCTACAAAAAGGCCTTCATCGACCTTGACCCCGCGGCCCTGGGCGGCCCGGAAATGGCGGAGGCCTTCAACCGCCTGATCAAGCTGCGCACCTACGTCGACGACAACTTCTCGGGCCGTGACTGGAACCTGGCTTCGGCCATGGTCATCAACGGCGAGGCCGGGATGCAGATGATGGGCGACTGGGCCAAGGGCGAGTTCCTGAAGGCCGGCAAGATCCCCGGCACCGACTTCGTCTGCATCCGCTTCCCCGGAACGCAGGGCTCGGTCACCTTCAACTCCGACCAGTTCGCCATGTTCAACGTGGAAAGCGAAGAGGCGAAGGCCGCGCAAGGCGCGATGGCCTCGGCGATCATGAACCCCACCTTTCAGTCGGCGTTCAACGTGGTCAAGGGTTCGGTCCCGGCCCGGACCGACGTCCCGAACGACGCCTTTGACGACTGCGGCAAGAAGGGGATGGCGGACCTGGCGGAAGCCAACACCAATGGCACGCTGTTTGGGTCCATGGCGCATGGCCATGCTGCCCCGGCCTCGGTGAAGAACGCGACCTATGACGTGATCACCGCGGCCTTCAACGGCGAATATGCCGACGGCGCCGCCGCTGCCGCCGCGCTCGCCGAAGCGGTCGCCGCCGCGCAGTAATCGACAGACGGGGGCGGCCCCAGGGTCGCCCCCCGACCAAATTCCTTCGAAGGAATTTGGCAAAAGTTTTCGAAAACTTTTGCGCCCATGAACCCAGGGGAGGGACGAATGGCCACCGAGGCCGATTTCCGCACACGCCTGCAGGACTGGCTGCCAAAGCTCGTCCTTGCCCCTTCCTTCGCCGTGACGCTCCTCTTCGTCTACGGCTTCATCCTCTTCACCGTGGTCCTGTCCTTTACCGGGTCGAAGATGCTGCCCCGCTACGACTGGGTCGGGTTCGAGAACTACGAAAAGCTCTTTGCGCTGCCCGCCTGGACCACCGCGATCACCAACATCGCAATCTTCGCCACTCTGTACATCGTGATCTGCACGGTCATCGGCCTGATGCTGGCGATCTTCCTGGATCAGAAGATCCGGGGTGAGGGCGTCCTCCGCCCCATCTACCTCTACCCGATGGCCCTCAGCTTCATCGTCACCGGCACCGCCTGGAAATGGTTCCTCGACCCAGGCATCGGGCTTGAGAGGATCATGCACCAGTGGGGCTGGGACAGCTTCTCCTTCACCTGGATCAAGGACGGCGACATGGCGATCTACACCATCGTCATCGCCGCGGTCTGGCAGACCTCGGGGTTCGTGATGGCGATGTTCCTCGCCGGCCTCCGCGGCATCGACAACGAGATCCTGAAGGCCGCCCAGATCGACGGCGCCTCCAACTGGCAGCTTTACCGCCGTATCGTCATCCCGCTTCTCCGCCCCGCCTTCCTGTCGGCCTTCGTCATCCTCTCCCACCTCGCGATCAAGTCCTACGACCTTGTCATCGCGCTGACCGGCGGCGGGCCAGGCCGGGCCACCGAAATGCCCGCGACCTTCATGTATTCCTACACCTTCACGAGGAACCAGATGGGCATCGGCGCCTCCAGCGCGGTCATCATGCTCATGACCATCGCCGCGATCATGGTCCCCTACCTTTATGCCGAGCTGAAGGAGAAGAAGGCATGAGCGTCGCGACCCAAGACACTGCCGTCTCGACCGGGCGCGTTACGCGGGCCTTCATCTACCTGGTCCTGATCCTTTTCGCGCTCTTCTACCTCCTGCCGCTCTACGTGATGGGCGTGAACTCGCTGAAACCGCTGGAGGAAATCACCGGCGGCAACATGATGGCCCTGCCATCCCAGTGGACCCTCGACCCCTGGCGCAGCGCCTGGTCCACTGCGCAGATCGGGGTCGAGCCGACGGGGCTGAAACCCTATTTCCTGAACTCGATCCTGATGGTCGTCCCCGCCGTCGCCATCTCCACAATCGTAGGCGCACTGAACGGCTACATCCTGACCAAGTGGCGCTTCCGGGGGGATACCTGGGTGTTCGGGCTGATGCTCTTCTCCTGCTTCATCCCGTTCCAGATCGTGCTGATCCCGATGGCCGTGGTGCTGGGCAAGCTCGGGCTCGCGGGCTCTGTCCCCGGCCTGATCCTCGTCCATGTCGTCTACGGGATCGGCTTCACCACGCTCTACTTCCGGAACTACTACGCCAGCTTCCCGACCGAGCTTGTCCGCGCCGCGATGATCGACGGGGCAGGCTTCTTCCGCATCTTCTGGCGCATCCTGCTTCCGGTCTCCGGCCCCATCGCCGTTGTCTCGGTCATCTGGCAGTTCACCAACATCTGGAACGACTTCCTGTTCGGCGTCAGCTTCGGCGGGACCTCGCAGCCGATGACCGTGGCCTTGAACAACCTCGTGCAAAGCTCGACCGGCGTGAAGGAATACAACGTCCACTTCGCCGGCGCTATCCTCGCCGCGCTTCCCACTCTCCTCGTCTACATCGTCGCGGGCCGCTACTTCGTGCGCGGTCTGATGGCGGGCTCAGTAAAGGGCTGAAATCATGGGTTTTCTAGACATCCGCAACGTCACCAAGGCCTATGGCTCGGTCCAGGTCCTGCATGAGGTCGACATCAGTGTCCAGGAGGGCGAGTTCCTGGTCCTCGTCGGTCCCTCGGGCTGTGGCAAGTCCACCCTTCTCAACATGATTGCCGGGCTCGAGGCGATCAGCAGCGGCGAAATCGCCATCAAGGGCCGCGTGGTGAACGGGGTCCACCCGTCCAAGCGCAACATCGCGATGGTGTTCCAAAGCTATGCTTTGTATCCCAACATGACCGTCGGCCAGAACATGACCTTCGGGCTGGAAATGCACGGCGTCCCCAAACCGGAACGGGACAAGGCGCTGGCCGAGGTCGCCAAGCTCCTCCAGATCGACCACCTCCTCGACCGCAAACCCGCCCAGCTTTCGGGCGGCCAGCGCCAGCGCGTCGCGATGGGCCGGGCGCTGGTGAGGAACCCCGACGTTTTCCTCTTCGACGAACCCCTCTCCAACCTCGACGCCAAGCTCCGCGTCGACATGCGGACGGAAATCAAGAAGCTCCACCAGAAGCTGAAAACCACCATCGTCTACGTCACCCACGACCAGATCGAGGCGATGACGCTCTCCACCCGCATCGCCGTGATGAACAAGGGCTTCGTCCAGCAGCTCGGCACCCCGAAAGAGATCTACGACACCCCGGCGAACGTCTTCGTCGCCACCTTCATGGGCTCGCCCGCCATGAACATCGTCCCCGCGACCGTTGTCATGGAAAACGGCCAGTCTCACGCCGCCGTCACCGACGCCGACGGCCAGGTCCAGCACCTCCGCTTCAGCCAGAACCTCGCCGCGTGGGAGGGCAGGGACATCCTCCTCGGCATCCGGCCCGAGGCGATCACCGACCCTGAGGGCGCCGACCGCAAGTCCGGCAACATCCAGAGCCTCAGGAACCGCGTCACCGTGACCGAACCGGCGGGCGCCGACACCTTCGTCACCATGACGCTTTCGGGCAAGGACGCTATCGCCCGGATGCGCGCCGATGCGAATGTCGCGGCCGGACAAGCCTTTGACTTCGCAGTGAACATGGAAAAGGCGGTAGCCTTCGATCCGAAAACCGAGGAACGGATCGCCTGAATGCAACCTGCCCAATACACCGCGGACATCCTCATCATCGGCTCCGGCATGGGGGGCGCGACGCTGGCCGCCGCGCTTGCCCCCACGGGCCGCAAGGTGCTGATCCTGGAACGTGGTGACCGCCTGCCGGATACCCCCGAAGCCCGCGACCCCGCTGCCATCTTCCAGCGCGGCCACTTCAAGCCGAACGAAACCTGGCGCGACATCTCCGGTGCCCCCCTCCACCCCGGCAACTACGCCTATGTCGGCGGCAACACCAAGTTCTACGGCGCCGTGCTCCTCCGCTACCGGGCCGAGGACTTCCGCCCCCTCCGCCACCTAGAAGGCACCACCCCCGGCTGGCCCATCAACTACGAAATCCTCGAACCCTGGTACTCCAAGGCGGAAGCGCTTTACCGCGTCCGGGGCGACGTCGCGGGAGACCCGACCGAACCCCCGCACTCCGCCCCGTATCCCTTCCCGCCCGTCCCCGACGAGCCCGACATCGTCGCCCTCCGCCAAGCCTTCGCCGCCCAGGGCCTCCACGTCTCCGCGCTGCCTTTGGGAGTGGACATCGACGCCTGGCTGAAACGCGCCCGCACCGGCTGGGACGCCTTCCCCTGCACCACCGGCGCCAAATCCGACGCCGAATCCTGCGCGCTGGTGGAGGCGCTGAAACACCCCAACGTCACCCTCCAGACCAACACGAAAGTCACCCGCCTCCTCGCGCAAGGCCGCCGCATCACCGCCGTCGAGGTCGATAGGGCAGGGCGCAAGGAAACCCTCACCGCCCCCACCGTCGTCCTCGCCGCCGGAGCAATCCTCTCCTCCGCCCTCCTCCTCGCCTCCGCCAACGACGACCACCCCACCGGCCTTGCGAACCGCTCCGACCAGGTCGGCCGCAACTTCATGAACCACAACCTGACCGGCATGGTCGCCTACAACCCATTCCGCCGGAACCGCACCACTTACGAAAAGACCATCCAGGTCAATGACTTCTACCTGACCGGCGGCCCGAACGGCGAACCCCTCGGTAACATCCAGATGCTCGGCCGCATCACCGGCCCGATCCTGGCGGGCGAATCCGGCCTCCCCCTCTGGCTCTCGCACCACATCGCCGAACATTCGATCCACATCATGGCCATGTCCGAGGACCTGCCCGACCCCAACTCCCGCGTCTTCTGGCGGAATGGCGAGGTCGTCCTCGACTGGCGCAAGACCAACACGCGCGCCCACGACCTCCTCGTCCAGCGCCTCAAACAGGCGATGAAGAAAGCAGGCTGGCCCATCACCCTGTCGCGCGGCTTCCCGAAATCCAAACCCTCGCACCAATGCGGAACCAACCGCATGGGCGCGGACCCGCAGACTTCCGTGGTCGACGTGAACCTCAAGGCCCACGACCTCGACAACCTCTACATCTGCGACGCCTCGGTCCTGCCGACCTCCGCCGCCGTGAACCCCTCGCTCACCATCGCCGCCCTCGCCCTTCGCGTCGGCGACCACATCGCGAAGGCCCTGCAATGAAACCCATCGCGCTCATCACGGGCGGCCAGCAAGGCATCGGCCTCGGCATCGCTGAGGCCCTTGCCACCCAAGGCTTCCGCCTCGCCATCGCCTCCCGCTCCGCGCCCGAGGACGCCAGCGTCACCCAAGCCCTGCATACCCTCGGCACCGAGGCCCGCTACTACCAGCATGACCTGTCCAACATCGCCGCGATCCCCGGGCTCCTCGACGCCATCGAAGCCCAACAAGGCCCCCTCGACGCCCTGATCCAGAACGCAGGCGTCGCCGCCAGGGTAAGGGGAGACATGCTGGACATCACGCCGGAAAACTTCGACTGGATAATGGGCATCAACCTGCGCGGAGCCTTCTTCCTGGCGCAACAGGTCGCCCAGCGGATGCTCGCCACGACCAGCGGACACTACCGGTCGATCACGTTCGTGACCTCCGTCTCGGCCCAGATGGCCAGCCCCGAACGCGCCGACTACTGCATCTCCAAGGCCGCCGCCGCAATGGCGGCCCAGACCCTCGCCCTGCGCCTCGCCCCGCACGGGATCGGCGTCTTTGAACTCCGCCCCGGCATCATCGAAACCGGCATGACCGCCAGCGTGAAGGACAAGTACGACGCCCGGATCGCCGGTGGCCTCGTCCCCGCCGGCCGCTGGGGCCAACCTTCGGACATCGGCCAGGCCGTGATCCCTCTCGTCACCGGGCAACTCGCCTTCGCCACCGGGGCCGTCCTCCCCGTCGACGGCGGTCTCTCCATCGAAAGGCTGTGAGAATGCCCTTCCCACCCCGCGCTCCGCAAAATTCTTCGAAGAATTTTGCCCGGAGTTTTCGAAAACTCCGGTACCCCGGCCGCACCGAGGCTCTGACATGACCTACGACTACATCATCATCGGCGGCGGAAGCGCTGGCTGCGTCCTCGCCGCCCGCCTCTCCGAGAACCCCGCCGCAAGGGTCCTCCTCCTCGAAGCCGGAGGCCGTGACCGCCACCCGTTCTACCACCTGCCCGCGGGCTTTGCGAAGATGACCAAGGGCATCGGCTCCTGGGGCTGGCAGACCATTCCGCAGCGGCACTTGAAGGGGATGCAGATCCGCTACACCCAGGCCAAGGTGATCGGCGGCGGCTCCTCGATCAACGCGCAACTCTACACGCGCGGGAACGCGCAAGACTACGACGACTGGCGCCAGATGGGCTGCCCCGGCTGGGGGTATGAGGATGTGCTCCCCTACTTCCGCAAGTCCGAACACAACGACAGCTTTGAAAACCGTTTTCACGGCAAGGACGGACCCCTCGGCGTCAGTCAGCCCCGCGCGCCGCTGCCGATCTGCGAGGCCTTCTTCGCCGCCGGGGCCGAAATCGGCATCCCGAGGAACCGCGACTTCACTGGCGAGACGCAGGACGGCCTCGGCTACTACCAACTCACCCAGCGCTGGTACCGCCGGTCCTCCACCTCGACCGCCTTCCTCAAACCCGCCCTCGGCCGCCCAAACCTCACGGTGAAGACCGGCCAGCAGGTCCTGCGCATCCTCGTTGAAAAGGGCAGGGCGGTCGGCGTCCAGACCAGCGAGACCACCCACCGCGCCGCGACCGAAGTCATCCTGTCCTCCGGCGCCATCGGCTCCCCCCGCCTCCTCCATCTCTCCGGCATCGGCCCCGCCGACGACCTCACCCGCCTCGGCATCCCCGTCATCCTCGACCGCCCGCAGGTCGGCGCGAACCTGCAGGACCACCTCGATCTCTTCGTCATCGCCGAATGCACCGGCCCCCACACCTATGACCGCTACGCCAAGCCGCACTGGTCGGTCCTCGCGGGGCTGCAATACCTCCTGACCCGCAAGGGGCCGGTGGCCTCGTCCCTCTTCGAAACCGGCGGTTTCTGGTACGCCGACCCCTCCGCCCGCAGCCCCGACATCCAGTTCCACCTTGGCCTCGGCTCCGGGATCGAGGCCGGCGTCGCCGCCATGCCGCAGGGTGGCGTCACCCTGAACTCCGCCTTCCTTCGCCCCCGCAGCCGAGGCACCGTCCGCCTGGCATCGTCCGACCCCAAAGCCGCCCCCCTGATCGACCCGAACTACTGGGAAGACCCCTACGACCGCGAAATGTCGATCAAGGGCCTGAAACTCGCGCAGGAGATCATGCGCCAGCCCGCCCTGAAACCCTTCGTCCTCGCCGAACGCCTCCCCGGCCCCGAGGTGAAGACCGACGAGGGCTACTTCGACTACGCCGTGAAGAACGCCAAGACAGACCACCACCCCGCCGGCACCTGCCGCATGGGCGCGGACATGGAGGCCGTCGTCGACCCCACCCTCCGCTTCAACGGCATCGAGGCGCTCCGCGTCGTCGACGCCTCGATCATGCCCACCGTCGTCTCCTCGAACACCAACGCCGCCACCATCATGATCGCCGAGAAAGCCGCCGACCTCATCAAGGAAGCCCGGAAATGATCCGCCACATCGTCCTCCTCAAGGCCCGCCCCGAGGTCACCGACGACCACATCGAAGGCATCTTCGCCGACCTCCACGCACTGAACCTCCCCGGCATCCTCGCCATCCACTCCGGCCGCTCGGAAAGCCCCGAAAAGATCGAACGCGGCTACCTCCACGGCTTCATCGTCGACTTCGCCGACTGGGACGCGCTGGCCGCCTACCAGGCCCACCCCGACCACAAGCGCGTCGGAGCCGCCCTCGTCGCAGCTGCCCAAGGCGGCCTCGACGGCATCCTCGTCTTCGACCTTCCCTGCTGAGGCCACCCCATGCTCACCCTCCCCACCCAAGACGCCCGCCTCGAACCCTACCGCCTCACCGGCACCCCCCTCATCCCGCGCGCACCGCGCACGCCGCTCACCAGAACCGCCTTCGCCGCCGCCCACGTCGTCTCCGACCCCCTGCGCGAGCGGAACCCCTGGGACACCCGCCCCGCCGTGGACTGGGACGCGACCCTCAGCTTCCGAACCCAACTGTGGGATCAGGGCCTCCACCTCGCCGAGGCGATGGACACCGCCCAACGCGGCATGGGCGTCGACTGGCCCACGGCCCTGGAACTGATCCAACGCACCATGCGCGCGGCCAAAGCGCACCCAATGAAACCAAGGGTCGCCTGCGGGGCCGGGACCGACCACAAACCGCTCACCGACCTGACCACCGAGGGCGCCATCCTGTCGGCCTACACCGAACAGGCCGAAGCCATCGAAGCTGCCGGGGGACAGCTCATCCTCATGGCCTCCCGCGCCTTCCCCGCGATCCGCGCCACCGAAGTCACCTACCGCCACGTCTACCGAAAGCTCATCGACGACGCCAAGGACCCGGTCATCCTCCATTGGCTGGGCGACATGTTCGACCCGGCCCTGACCGGCTACTGGGGCTCGACCGACGTTGCCAAGGCCTCCGACTTCGTCATGAGCCTCATTGCCGAGAACCCCGGCAAGGTGGACGGCATCAAGATCTCCCTCCTTGATCAGGCCCACGAGGAAGCCTTCCGCGCCCGCCTTCCCGTAGGGGTCCGCCTCTACACCGGCGACGACTTCAACTACGCGCCGCTGATCGAGGGCGACGGCACCCACTTTTCCCACGCGCTTCTCGGCATCTTCGCCGCAATCGCCCCCGCCGCCTCACAAGCCCTCGAAGCCCTGGCCGAGGGCGACAGCAAGACCTACCATGAACTCCTCGCCCCCACCGTCCCCCTCAGCCGCGAAATCTTCCGTGCCCCCACCCGCTTCTACAAGGCGGGCATCGCCTTCCTGTCCTGGCTGAACGGCCACCAGAAACACTTCATCATGCCCGTGGGCTTCCAGTCCTCCCGAGACATCACCCACTACGCCCAGGTCTTCCGGCTGGCGGACCAGGCAGCCTTGCTTTCCAACCCCGATCTGGCACAAGCGCGGATGAAGACGCTGCTCACGCTCCACGGGATCGAACAGGACTGATGGACAAACGGCCGACGATCATCGACGTGGCGACGCTTGCAGGCGTCTCCAAATCGACCGTCAGCCTGGTCCTGCAGAACAGCCCCCTCGTCCGCGACGAAACGCGGGAGGATGTCCGCCGGGCGATGGCGCAGCTTGGCTACGTCTACAACCGTGCCGCCGCCAACCTGCGATCCGCCAATGCGGGCCTGATCGGGGTCGTCATCAACGACCTTCGGAACCCCTTCTTCACCGAATTCGCCACCTCACTGCAGATGGCCCTCTCCGCACGCGGCTACGCGACGGTCCTTGCCAACACCGACGAGGACCCCGCGCTCCAATCGCAAGTGGTTGGTGCCATGCTGGAACACGGCGTCTCGGCCCTCATCGTCTCGCCCGCCTACGGCGACGACACCGCCTTCGATGCAATCGCCCGCGCCAATGTCCCCGCGCTCCAGGTCCTGCGCCAGGTCGTCCCCACCACCCGCTTCCCCTTCGCCGCGCCCGACTACCCCACGGGCAGCCGCCTCGCCACCGAACACCTCCTCGCTCAGGGCGCGCGCAGGATTGCCTTCGTCGGGGGCATCGAAGGCCGCGCCGTCACGCAACTGCGCATGTCGGGCTACCTTGCCACCCTGGCTGCACAAGGCATGAAACCTATCCACCTTCCGGGCCGCCCCGGCCGCGCCTTCGGGCGCGAGACCGCTCGCCGCCTCGCCGAGCACCATCCGACTGTGGACGCTGTCCTATGCTTCAACGACCTCACTGCCCTGGGACTTCTGACAGGCTGCGCCGAACTGGGGCGGGCTGTCGGCAGCGCACTGAAGATCGTCGGCTTTGATGATATCGAGGACTGCGCCCAAGCCTATCCGACCTTGTCCTCGGTCCGTTGCGACATCGCGGGATTTGGCCGCCAGATGGCGGAAACGGTGCTGAAATGGCTGGAAAGCGACCATCGGCCGCCTGCTGAAACGATTACACCCGTCACGTTGATCCCCCGTGCATCGAGCCAAGGCTGATGATCCCAGACCCCGACCGTTTTCTTCGCAGCCTCTTCGACCGCGCGGTCGAGGTTGCCGACCCGATGCGCTCGCTTGCCGGCTTCCTTCCCGAAAAGCCCAAGGGTCGCGTCCTGGTGATCGGCGCGGGCAAGGCCTCCGCCCGCATGGCCGAGGCGGTGGAGGCCGCCTGGGGTCCGTGCCAGGGTCTTGTCATCACCCGCTACGGCTATGCGCGTCCCTGCCAGGGGATCGAGATCGTCGAGGCCGCCCACCCCGTCCCCGACCAGGCCGGGGTGGATGCCACCCGTCGGATGCTCAAGCTCCTCGAGGGGCTGACGGAGGACGACTTCGTCCTTGCCCTCATTTCTGGCGGAGCCTCGGCGCTCCTCTGCGCACCGGCCGAGGGGATGACCCTGGCCGAGAAGCAGCAGGTGAACGCAGCCCTTCTCGCCTCGGGCGCGCCAATCGTCTCGATGAACACGGTCCGCAAGCACCTGTCTCGCGTGAAGGGTGGCCAGCTCTCCGCTGCCGCCTATCCGGCCCGGATGCTTGCGCTGATGATATCGGACGTGCCCGGCGACGACCCGGCCTTCATCGGCTCGGGCCCGACCGTGGGCGATGCGACCACTCCCGCCGACGCCCGCGCGCTGGTGGACCGTTGGCGCATTCCCCTGCCGCCGTCCGCTGTCGCCGCGCTGGACCGCTCCGGCGTCGTTCCTCCCGGTGACGCAAGGCTTTCCCGGACCGAGAACGTGATCTACGCCGCACCGGCCCAATCGCTTGCCGCTGCCGCACAGCTTGCCGAGGCCGTCTGCGACGTCCGGACCCTTGGCGACCGGATCGAGGGGGAAGCGCGAGATGTCGCCCGCGAACAGGCCGCGATGGCGACCAGCCTCGCCGCTGGTTTGCAGCCGGGCGACCGGCCCATTCTCTTCCTCTCTGGCGGAGAGCTGACCGTGACCCGTACCGGCGATGGGGTAGGGGGCCCCAACGCCGAATTTTGCCTTGCCCTCGCGCTGGCCCTCGACGGCCACCCCCAGATCCACGCCATCGCCTGCGACACCGACGGGGTGGACGGAGCGGCCGAAGTTGCAGGCGCGCTTGTCGGCCCCGGGTCCCTAGGGACCCCCGGCGCGGACGTGGCGCTGGCCAGGAACGACGCGCACGGCTGGTTTGCCAAAGCCGGAGCACAGGTGGTCACCGGCCCGACGCTTACCAATGTGAACGACTTCCGCGCGATCCTGGTCCTGCCGCCGGCCTGAACTAGCTTGCCGGTTTCACCGTCGGCGCAGGGCGCTGGTGGGGCAGGGTGATCCGCACCGCCAGCCCGCCAAGCGCTGCGCTGTCTTCCAGCGAAATCCTCGCGCCATAGGCCTGCAGAAGATCGCTTGCGATCGCAAGGCCCAAGCCCGTTCCGGGCTTAGACGTGTCAAGCCGCGCGCCGGACCGCATCGCCTCGGCCCGGTCGGCTTCGGGGATGCCAGGACCATCATCCTCGATCATCACCTCGATTCCGTCCGGCCGCCTGCGCACCGTCAGCGCCATGGCCGACCGGCACCACTTCAGCGCATTGTCCAAGAGGTTGCCCAGGACTTCCTCGATGTCCTGCGCGTCCATCCGGATGATCAGGCCGGGGTCGCAGTCGATGCGGATCGACTTGCCGTCCCGCTTGGCCATCATGCCGAACATGCGCCCGAACCGATCGACCGAATGGCTGAGATCCGTCCGCGTCTGCGTCGCTTCGCCAGAGTTTGCCGCCCTGAGGCGCGCCAGCGAGCGGCCAAGCTGGGCGTCCACCCGGTCCAGCGCCTCAAGCGCCTTGTCCATGTCATGCGACCCTTCCGCCAACAGCGTAAGCTCGTTGCGCAGGATGGCGCTTGGGGTTTTCAGGGCGTGCGCGAGGTCCGCCGCCTGCCGCCGGGACCGGCTGATGATCTCGCGGTTGCGGGCCAGCAATCCGTTGATGTCCGCGACCAGCGGGGCCACTTCCTCGGGGTAGTCGGCCTCGCTCAGCTCTTCGTCCCGATCCCAGCGCTGCGCCACGTCACGACGCAGCCGGTTCAGCGGGCCGATGATCGTCGCCGTCTGGAAAAGCACGCTTGCCATGCCGATCAGAGCCACAAGTGCGAAGGCCACCACGAGGCTTCTCCGCGTCTCCAGCCGTTCGGCATTCAGCTCGGCCACGGTCTCGGCGACGGCCACCCTCCACGTGCTGCCATCCTCAAGCGTGATCAGCTGCTGCGCCAGGCGGACTTCCTCGACCTCGGGGTTCGCGGCGTAGCGGATATCCAGCGCTGGTGCGGCCTGGGTCGGACCGGGCAACGTCGCATCAAGAAGCGAGCCCGAGGTGAAGATCTCTCCTCCCGGTCCGGTGACTTGCCAGTAGCGGCCCGAGAATGGGGTCTGGTAGGCCGGATCGAAGAGCAGCTCCTCCAGAAGCCCAGGATCCCCCGAAACCGAGCTCAGGGCCGCGACCAGCCGCGTGTGCTTTTCAACAAGCGCGGTGTCGAACCGCGCCAGCACACGCTGGTTCAGGAAGGAGTAGAGCAGGAACGTCCCGACGGTCAGCGAGACCAGAGCCGCAATGCCGCCGCTGATCCATGCCCGTTTCCGCAAGGACAGCATCAGGGGGCGTCGATCATGTATCCGCGGCCGCGCATGGTCTGGATCAGGTCGGGCCCCAGTTTCTTGCGCAGCCGGTTGATGAATACCGCGATGGTGTTGGAATCACGGTCACCGTCATACTCGTAGATATGTTCGGACAATTCGGTGCGCGAGATCAGCCGTCCGGCATTGTGGATCAGGTAGGTCAGCACCGCGACCTCCTGCGAGGTCAGGTCCACGGGAATGCCCTGCACCGTCGCGCGGCCATGCCTTGTGTCAAAGACGACACCGTCGCGCTCGAACAAGGGGTTCGTGCGACCGGTACTCCGCCGCAGCGCCGCGCGAACGCGGGCAGCGAGTTCGGGCAGATGGAAAGGCTTTGTCAGGTAATCGTCCGCGCCGGCGTCAAGACCGTCGACACGGTCGGACCATCCATCCCGGGCAGTCAGGATCAGGACCGGAGTGGTGATTCCACCCGCCCGCCACTCCTTCAGGATCGAAATGCCATCCCGGATGGGCAGACCGATGTCCAGGATGATCATGTCGTAGGGTTCGGTCGATCCCAGAAATCCCGCTTCCTGACCGTCGTGAGCGACATCGACGATTCTCCCCTCGGCCGCGAGGAGGCGTTTGATCTGGTCGCAAAGGACCACTTCGTCTTCAGCTAACAAGATTCTCATGGGGAGAGGGATTATACCCTAAATTGGCAACAATTGTGGCAACGATCAGTTCTTGCCACCACCGCCGCCACCGTTTCCGCCGCCTCCGCCGCCGCCATTGCCGCCGCCGTTGCCGCCGCCACTATTGCCGCCGCCGCTGTTTCCACCGGAATTGCCCCCGGCCTTGCTGTTCGGTCCGGCAGTCTGGCTCTTGCTCTTGTTTCCTTTGCCCTTGCCGCCTTCCGCCGCCTTGGCAAGATCGCGGCCGATCGCGGAATTCTTGCCAACCTGCTCGCCGGTGCGGGCATTGATGATGACGCTGATCACCGATCCGTTCGCCTTCTTCAGGACGATCCGGTAGAAGATGTCGTCCACTTCGAAGGCGCGCGCCTCGATCGGTTCTCCGCCCGTCGACTTGGCCACTGATTCGATGACGCGCTTCAGGCTCAGCACGTCGCCCGATCGCGCGGCTTGACGCAATTCCGACGCATCCAGCTCGCGCACGGTGGCCGCAAGGCTGGGGCTCGCCACGGCGAGGATCGTCATAAGGAGTATGCTGCGTCCAAGTTTCATGACCCTGATCTAGCAGATTTGACATGAACTGAAGATGAACAACCGGTTTGCTCCGAGTTAAACGCGCGTCGTGTCTATTCCGACCATGGACCTGCGACTCGGGGACTGCCGTCTGGCGGACCGTGCGTGTGCAGGTCGCACCATTTACAGAGGTCATGAGATGAAAAAGACGTCCCTGCAGTTTCTGAAAGCGTGCTCGCTTTCGGTCGCCCTTCTGGGGTCCGTTGCCATCGTTGCAGCCGTTTCCATGCCGGATGTGGCGTTCGCCAAGTCGGGCAATGACAACGGTGGCGGCAATGGCAATGGCGGCGGCAACGGCAACGGCAACGGTGGCGGCAACTCCGACAAGTCGTCCGGCAACGGCAAGGCCGACAAGGCCGACAAGGCCAACAAGAAGAAGTCGGACGGCAGCGGGTCCAAGACCAAGACCAAGGAAAAGCCGAAGGCGAAAGCCAAGGCCAAGCCGAAGAAGAAGGATCTCGCCGAAGAGCTTGGCGTGCATCCGTCCGAACTTGGTGCGCTGAACGCCGCCCGCGCCAATGAGAACGCGTTCAAGAACGCCTCCCCCAACTCGCGCGTCGGCCGGATTGCCGCCTACCGCGATGCGGTTCTGGCCGGTGAGGCCCTGGCCGAAGAGCTGGCGCTTAAGGAAGCGGAACTTGGGGCCCTGACCCCGCCGTCGCGTCCGTCGGAAGCGGTTGAGCCCGAGCTGCTTCTGGCCGCAGAAGAGACGGCCACCGCTGTCGGCCAAGTGAACGCTCTGGAAACCCAGCTGACGAACCCCGACCTGACCGACGCAGAGATCGCCGCGATCGAGGCTGACCTCGCCGAAGCACGCGACACGCTGACGGCGGCCCAGGAGGCGGAAGCCCTTCTGCAGGAAGAGTTCGACAATGCGGTCGCCTACGAGACCCTGGAAGCCGAGGTCGCCGATCTGACCCAAAAGGTCGAGGATCAGCCCGAACTGGAAACTTCGCTGCTGGAAGCCGCGGCAAACAAGGAAGTGACCCCGGAGGTCGAAGCTGCGGTCAAGAAGCTTCTCGGCCTCGACCCCTGATCCTTCCCAGCCCGACTGCGAACGGCCGGTGTCCCCACCGGCCGTTTTGCTTTCCGCGGCCTTCGTTCCCGCAGACCGTCCGGCATCAGCCTGGTCCAAAAGCAGAAAGGCCACCCGTCCGGGGTGGCCTTTCCTTTCGCAACGGAGAAGAGAACCTCAGGCGGCAAACGCCCGAGATGCAATCCGGTCGAGGGCGGCGACGACGTCCTCGACCGGCGGGAACCGCTTCAGATCCGCGGGGAACATGCTGCCCGAGGATTTCTGGCGTTTCTGAAGCGGCTGGCCATCAAAGGCCCGCAGGTCGGCAGTCAGGTACAGGCGATTTTCCTCGGTCGACGAACGCAGCATGACTTCCCCCACAGATACACGCGTCGCTCGCTCTTTCTGGCGGATTACGACTCAACTTGGAATCACTGTGCCAAATCCATGTTTAACCGGCCGAAAACTTGCCGTTCATCTTCGGTTCATCTTGATCTGGCCCGCATTACGCCATCGACGCGCCCCAATTCCCTTGCCCGCAAGGCTTCGGGCGGGCCAGAAGCGGCCACGACTTCAACCCTGCAGTAAGGTGAATGCAGAGCCTTTCCGCCGAGCCCCGGCTTGTTGCTCCAGCCTTGCTTCATTTTCGACAGGGGCGGGGGTGAGCGGCGCGGAACCGACGGGACAGTGGCGGGTGCCTATCCCTTGGCCATCGGGGAAACCGGAAAAACCGCTGATGTTCCACATGCCGTCGCGTCCGGTTGACAAGCACCGCGCCGCTCGGACAAGAAAACCGGCGATCCGGGGGGATGTTCCCTTGCAGGGAATGACGTGGGCGCCCGCGCCGTAGGACCCTCACGTTCCCGAAGCCACAGACGATCCGTCCCGTCAGGTAACCGAGCACTCGTTACTGAACGTCTATGGCAACGGTCCCGGACGCGGGCCAACTTCCGGCCCGATGTCAAGCCGATGCGATAGGTGACAGTCGACCCGTTCCACTGCCTTGACCGCGCTTCATTAGCATACGTCTAAACCGTTATTTCTTCACGGTTTAGCGCCCGCCTTCCTTGACATATCCAACTTTAGTGACGACCTGTCATTAGGCAGGCGTCTCAATCTTCCTTGTGATAAAGTCTCATGGCGGAATGGCTTGACCAGTTGCCCATTCCGACGGGCGTGACATCAGATGCGCGGAAAGGCAGATGCCAGGACCGGACATGGGCACAGCGCGGGAAGACGCGATCCCGCACATCCATTATGACACGCGCGGTTGGAAAGTCTCGGATGCGGTCGAGTTCGGGCGTGAGGTCTTGCGGCCGACCTATGATTTCGGGCTGCGCAATGACCAATCCTTCCACTGGTACTGCACCGACATCTGGCTGGCGGGCCCCCTGCTGTTTGCGCGGAACATGGGTGACGGACACCTTCTTCTGCGCGAGGCCCGCCACCTTGCCACGAACCCCGGTCACTATCTCAAGCTGCAGATCTTCAATGAAGCGGGCGGAATGCTCTTCTGCCCCGATGAGGCCTATCAGCTTGAACCCCGTTCCGTTCACCTGATCGACCAGTCGCAGCCCTATCGGCAGAAGCAGCCCTCGGGCGACAACTGCACGGTGTTTCTTCCTCATGCCTTGCTTGGCTTCAAACCCGGCACCGCGGCCTACATCCGGTTTGATGCCGCCAGTCCGGAAGGGGGTTTCCTTGCCCACAGCACCCAGGCGTTCTTTGACCAGTTGCCCCGGATGACGGTTGGCGAAGCCGCCTGCATGGCCGGAGCCTATGCCGGACTTGTCAGATCGCTTGTAGACTGGCGCCAGAGTCGGCTCGGTGGAGAAAGCATCCGCGAAGTGCGGTTCGATGTGGCGCGGCGCCACATCGAAGCGCATCTTCACGACCCGAATTTCCGGCCGGATGACGTGCTCCGGGCGGTCGGGGCCTCGCGTGCGACCATCTTCCGGGATTTCGCGCCGTTCGGAGGGCTTGCACGGTTTCTGCGCGAGCGTCGCCTCGACCGCGCCTACCGCGCCCTTTCGATGAGCAACCCGCAGCGCGGCGTGGTCGGTATCGTCGCCGAGTCCTTGGGCTTCCAGTCCACCGCAGAACTGAGCCGTGCCTTCCAGCATCGCTACGGCGTCGCGCCGACCGATGTCGTCGGCCAGTGGTGCAACACCGTGACCGAGGAACCGAGCGCCAGACCCCAGGGCCGGAAAGGTCTTCTTCTCGCGCTCCGTGCCGTCTACAACCTGTCGGACCCGACGGGCGTGCAAGCCTGAATTGTCGTACACCTAGGCGATCCGCCCTTTCAAACCTTGCGCAATGCGCCCTCAGGCCTGTATGCGCATCAGGCCGCGTCCAGGCCTGGGGAGGCTGTCCCGAATGGGCTGCATTCAAGACGGGCCGCTGGAAAGACTACGGGCTGGCGAGATGATGACCGAACGCAAAGCAGATCCTGGGACCTTGTCCACGCTTGGCCCCCACCGCCTCTCCGTCGCCCCCATGATGGACTGGACGGACCGGCATTGCCGGGTCTTCCACCGCCAGATGACCCGGCGGGCGATGCTCTATACCGAGATGGTCACCGCCCCCGCCATCGTCCACGGGCCGAAGCCCCGGCTTCTTGACTATTCGCCGGTCGAACATCCCGTCGCACTGCAACTCGGCGGATCCGATCCGCGGGAACTCGCCGACGCGGTCCGCATCGCGCAGCCCTGGGCCTATGACGAGATCAACCTGAACTGCGGCTGTCCTTCGGATAGGGTGCAGTCTGGCTGCTTCGGCGCAGTGCTGATGGAGCAGCCGGCTCTGGTCGCCGATTGCGTGCGCGCCATGATGGGTGAGACCGACGTGCCCGTCACGGTGAAATGCCGGATCGGCGTCGACAACCAGGACCCGGAAGCCGTCCTGCCGCAGTTTATCGAGACGCTCGCCCGGGAAGGGGTGGGGCACATCATCATCCATGCTCGGAAAGCCTGGCTTCAGGGCCTCAGCCCCAAGGAAAACCGCGAGATCCCGCCCCTCGACCATGACCTCGTGATCCGGATGAAGCGACAATTCCCCGAACTCATCATCTGCATCAACGGCGGCATCACCAGCCTCGCCCAGGCGCGGGGCTTTCTGGACCAGGGCCTCGACGGGGTGATGCTCGGCCGCGCGGCCTATCACGACCCTGCCTCGGTCCTGATCGGCGCCGATGCGCTCTGGGGAGACGACTATGCGCCCGACCCTGTGGACGTCGTGAACGCCATGCGCCCCTACATCGCCGACCACCTCGCGGCCGGTGGCCGGCTCCACCAGACCACCCGGCACATGCTGGGCCTCTTCATGGGAAAACCCGGCGCCAGGGGCTGGCGCCGGGTCCTGTCGGAACGGGCCTCGCGCAACGGGGCGGGGCTCGAGGTGATCGACGCCGCGCTGGCCGAGCTTCAGGCCAGCGCCGCCGCCTGACGCGACCGCACCAGCCGCGACAGCGCCAGCACAAGAACACCGCACAGCGCGATCGCGCCCAGCATCGGTGTCGCGGTCCCGTCGAAGAACGGTCCCACCGCCACGATCATCAGCCCGCCCGCCAGCATCTGCAGCGTCCCGCCAAGCGAGGAGGCGAGGCCGGCGATGTCGCCATGCTCGTCCAGCGCCATGACCATCGCCGTGGGAATGATCAGCCCCAGGCAGGCATTGGCGAGGAAGAGACCAGCCATGCAGAGCCAGAGGTTCACCACGCCCGCCAGCGCCAGTGCGAAAAGCGCCACCGTGAAAACCGCGAAGCCCACCGAGGCCCAGGCCATCACCTTCGGCGCGCCATGCCGCATCCCCAAGGGACCCGCCACCTGCGAAGCCCCGAAGAAGCCGATCGCGTTCACCGCGAAGGCCAGCGAGAAGCCGGTGGGCGAAAGGCCGAAGGTTCCGGTGTAGACGAAACTCGCGCTGGCGATGAAAACGAAGAAGCTCGCCATGCCGAAGCCGCCCAGGAAGGTCAGCCCCATGAACAGGGGATCGGTGAACAGCACCGCCGCCCCGCGCCGCATCGCGGCCAGGTTGAAGGGCTGGCGGTCCTTGTCATGCAGCGTCTCGGGCTGGAAAAAGGCCAGGATCGTCAGGCTTGCCACCGCGGCAACGACCAGCGCGCCGAAGATCGCCCGCCAGCCGAAGATCGCCATCAGCCCCGATCCCGCCAGCGGCGCCAGCATCGGCGATACTGAGATCACCATCATCACTGCCGCCATCAGCCGCGTCGCCTGCGGCCCGGTGTAGTTGTCCCGGATGATCGCCCGCGGCACCACCATCAGCGCGGCCCCGCCCAGTCCCTGGATCGCCCGGCCAACCAGCAGCCACTCCACCGTGGGCGCGAAAGTGCAGACCACCGAGCCAAGCAGGAACACGACGATCCCCGCATAAAGCGGCGGCTTCCGGCCTGACCGGTCGGCCCAGGGCCCGTAGATCAGCTGCGCAAGGCCGAAGGCGATGAAATAGGCGACAATGGTGCCCTGCATCCCCTGGACTGTCGTGCCAAGCGCCTCGCCGATCTGCGGCATGGCCGGCAGATACATGTCGATGGCGAAAGGACCGATCGACGACAATAACCCCAGCACCAGCGCCGGGCGCAAAATACGGTCAGACATTTGGAAACCTGTTGAAAAACGTTCTGGGCGACGGGGCAGGGCGCCCCCCGAGTCGTCCGTCGGAGGGGCTACATACCATTCGGTATCCATTCCCGCCAGCCCCTTTCGGCACTGGCCTACTTCCGGATGGCGGGCTATGTCCAAGAGCCGTTGCCAGAGGTGTCCCATGCCCGAACTTGCCGATCTTCTGCCCATGCTTGCCGTTCTTCTGGTGATCGGTGCCTTTGCCGGCGTGGTCGGCGGGCTTCTGGGCGTGGGCGGCGGGATCGTCCTTGTTCCAGCCTTTTTCTACGCCTTCGGTCACCTCGGCTATGGCGGTGACCAGCTGATGCAGGTCTGCGTCGCGACTTCGATGGCCACCATCGTCATCACCTCGCTACGGTCGGTCTCCTCCCACAACAAGAAGGGCGCGGTGGACTGGGAGGTGCTGAAGACCTGGGGACCTTCCCTCGTGATCGCCGCAGCCGTGGGCACCTTCGTCGCCGGCAAGGTTTCATCGATGACCCTGCAGGCCGTCTTCGGGGCGCTGGCTGGCCTTGCGGGGCTCTGGATGGCCTTCGGGCGCGACAACTGGCGGCTTGGCGACCAGATGCCAGGCCAGCCCGTGCGGAGCCTCCTGGCCGGCGCGGTCGGCTTCTTCTCCGCCATGATGGGCATCGGCGGCGGGACCTTCGGCGTGCCGCTTATGACGCTCTACAACACGCCCATCCACCGCGCGGTCGCCACCGCCTCGGGCTTCGGTGTCCTGATTGCCGTGCCTTCGGTCCTGGGCTTCCTGCTCCTGCCCGTCGATGACGCGCCGCCCTACTCAATCGGGGCTGTCAACCTTCCCGCTTTCCTGGTCGTGATCGGCACCACGCTGCTGACAACGCCCCTGGGCGTGCGCCTTGCCCATGCGATGAACCCCAAGCCCCTGAAGCGCGCCTTTGCCGTCTTCCTGACGCTTGTCGCGCTGAACATGTTGCGGAAAGTGCTCGGATGGTAGGGCCGGCAAAGGATCGGGGGTGGCAGAAGCTTGGCCCCCACCCAGCCATCGCCGCCTGGGCCGAAACTGCCCGCCGCGCCGCGCTTGATACCCTCGCCACCACGACCGAGCCGTGGCG
>Ga0208243_1000516_pt1 | contig 20994 bp, 5 predicted proteins | sample Subbio2Aug_QV12A_FD_184826 | JGI IMG/M metagenome (GOLD analysis project Ga0208243, IMG submission 184826) | Serpentinite rock and fluid subsurface biosphere microbial communities from McLaughlin Reserve, California, USA - CR12Aug_QV12A (SPAdes) | ecosystem: Environmental > Terrestrial > Deep... | reverse complement strand
AGCGTCTGATTTCGGTTCCTGTGGCGGCGTCCCAGAGGCGTGCGGTGTTGTCGTCTGAGCCCGTGATGACGGTGCGTCCGTCCGGGGCGAAGGCTACGGCGGAGACCGGGTTGCCATGGCCTTCGAAGCGTCTGATTTCGGTTCCTGTGGCGGCGTCCCAGAGGCGTGCGGTGTTGTCGAAGGAGCCCGTGATGACGGTGCGTCCGTCTGGCGCGAAGGCGACGGCTTTGACCCAGTCGCCATGGCCTTCGAAGCGTCTGATTTCGGTTCCTGTGGCGGCGTCCCAGAGGCGTGCGGTTTTGTCCCCGGAGCCAGTGATGACGGTGCGTCCGTCTGGCGCGAAGGCGACGGCGGTGACCGTGCTGACATGTCCAAGCGAGATTCTGGACTTCGTCGGCCGCGCCCTCGGCCGCCCATTCGTTCGAAGAACGACCGCGCGAAAATCGAGACCCGGTGACCCAGAAATATCGGACCGGTGCATCCGCACCGAGCCGAGTTCCCGCGGCGCGCCGCTGCAGGCGACGAAGCGGCAGCGGTCGAACTCCGCCTGCGCCAATACGGCGCCGTCGAAGGAACAGCCGTCGAACGACGCGTCGGTGAACCGCGCCTTGAAAAGATGCGCCCGGTCGAACCGCACGCGGGAGAACGTCTGGCCGCCCGCCGGCGACATGAAGTCGCTTTCGCTGCAGTCGAGATCGGAGAGATTGGCGCCCGCCGGCATGTCGCGCCAGCCGAAGCGCCCGTTGATCCCGCTCCTTAGCCGTTCCGCGAATTGGCGCCCGGCGGCGGCCTCGTTCGAGCAGAGCAGGGCGTGGGTTTCCGCGCGGAGGCGCTCGCTTGCACCCTCGATCTCGGCCAGGTCGAGCAGGAAGCCGATGGTTTCGTCGCTGACAGGCGCCATCTCGCCCAGGCCGGCATAGGCGCGGTTCAGCAAGGTTTCGAGCAGGCCACAGGCGAGGAAATATTCGCCGAAGGAGGTGTGGACGAAACGGAAGCCGTCGTCCTGCCCGCGCACCAGCAGGCTGGCATTGCGCAGTTCGAGGTGGAGAAGGTGGCGCGCCTCCCGGCCGCTCGCCGCGATCAGCTTCAACCCGGGGTCTTCGATCGCGTAGGCGTCGAACCAGCGCTCCAGTTCGTCGATGCGGATGACGGGCCTGCGGTCGCGCCAGAGCTTCAGGGCGAGGCTCTGCAGCAGCCGCAGCCGGTCGGCGGGCGTCAGCAGCAGGCGCTTGTCCCGGTCGCGCTCCAGCGCGCTGTCGAAGAGGTGGCGGTAGATGCCTGCGGCGTTGATCGGCCGTCCCGCCGCGTGATCCCGCAAAAGATCGGGCGCGATCTCGGCGATGTAGCGCGTCATGATCGGTTTGGCGGCGAGATCGTCGAGATCGCCGACCCGCGCGATCGCCGCGAAGGTCTGCGCGCCCTGCTCGGCGCCCAGCGACCGGACGAAGAAGGAGCGGATCTGGTCGGGCGAAAACGGCGCCATGTACCAGACCGCGATGCGCGGCCGGGACAGCGTGCCGGGCCGGATATCCTGGCGTGCACGCCCCGACAGCGTGCTCTCCTCCTCGATATGCGACCGGAAGAAATGCGTCCGGCAGGTGACCAGCAGCCGCACCGGACAGGCCGTCCAGTCGGGCGTCTCCCGATCCACGGCCATATCGGCGTTCCAGGCCTCGCGCGGAACGATCTCCAGCAGCTGGCGATAGATCTGGGACGCGCGCTCGTGCCCGATGCGGGTGCCGATCTCGTCGAGCCCGTCGAAGATGATCACGCAGGGCTCGCCGCGCAGCAGCGGCAGGATCGTCGCGGCGTCGATCCGGTCCCGGTAGGCCGGAGCGAGAGAGCCGACGATCAGCTCGACCAGCGAGGACGGGTTCCTGTCGCCATAGGCGTCGTTCAGCCGCCGGAAATCGAGATAGACCGGAAAGGGCGCCGCCGGGTCCGCCTCGCGCCGCGCCAGCAGCCGCTGCGCGAGCAGCTGGCTGGTGGTCGTCTTGCCCGAGCCGAAGCTGCCGAGCAGCACCGACAGGCGATTCTTCGCCGAAGGCGACGTCGCCCATTCCTCGAGCAGTGGCAGGATCGGCGTCGCACCGTCTTCGCCTTCCGCCATGGTGGCATGTGGCACCTCCACCTGTTCCTTGCCCAGGTGAGGGTCCCAGGAATCCTTGCCGGTCTGCGAAAACATGTCGCTCAGTTTAGCCGGTCGCCCGCCGCGCCCGACCAACTGCGATGGCGCAGGCGGTTCGACTGCCGGCGCAGCATCGCCGTCGGGCGGAGGAAGCGGCAGCGCCTTCAGGATCTCGTCGCGGACGTGCTCGATTAACATGAGCCGGTCATGCGGATTGCCATTGTGAAACAGCTCGAACCAGCTCGACCATTTGCCGTTCCAGTGTTCCGGAAGGACAGGTCCGGTGGTGAACGGCGCTTTACCATGGCTGCGCCTGCCGCTCGCCTGGATGCGCAGCGTCCGGCCCGGCTTCAGCGCGCCGTCCGCGATGAAGAAGGAGGCTTCGCGCTGGCAGGCGGGGCTCGCATAGAACTTGTCCGACAGCAGGAAGATGCAGAAATCCGCCTTCTCGAACACCGGATCCGTCGCATGCTCGAAGCTCGGCACCGTCGAGGAAATGCTCCTGCGGTCGAAAAACAGTTCGACCTTGATGCGGTCCTGCCAGCGGGGCGGCAGGGTGCCGAGAAGTCGCCTCAGTTCATCGACAAGATGGTCGACCGCCCTCTCGATCTCCTGGCTCTCCCAGCCATGCGAGATCGCGACGGTGAACAATCGCAGGACGCGCGGCTCCTGCGCGAAGCCGGGAGGCAATTTGGTGTCCTCGTCCGTCGATTCCGTGACGGCCGCGCGGGCGGCGTCGCGCGCCGCGCCGCCGAGCGAGCCGGGCGCGAACGCGACCGTGTAGCCGGCCTTGCCGGAGCGCAGCCGCACCCCATGCGTCTTCAGCGCGCCGTTGATCTGCACGATCCGCTGGCGCAGCGCCGCAGCCTCCGGCAGCCCGCCTTCGCCCTCCTGCAGCCGCGCATGCACCTCCGCTTTCGCGGCGAACAGATCGTCGCCATCGCCGGGCTTCGCGTGGGCCGCCACCGCGTCGTAGAGCTTCAGCGGCGCCGGTCCGAGGAGCGGTTCGATCAGGCTGCGCAGGCGGGCAAGGACGGTCATCGCGGATCTCCTTGATCCAAGGAAATCACGAATCTCACAGAAATGCAAATCGTGATTTCGGAAGCCGCCCGGCCCCGCCGGCCGCTCACCCCGCCGGGAACGCCCGGGCCACGAGAGCGCGCCAGGCGTGCTGCGAGGCGAGGTGGAGGGTGACGAGGTCGGTCCAGCCATTGGCGTGGAAGGTCTCCAGCGTCGGGCCGGAGAGGGCGCGGAAGGCGGTCTCGTCGATCAGCCGGAAACCCTGGATCAGCTTCTCCTCGCCGCCGGGCAGGGTGACGCGCGCCTCGCGCGGGGCGAGCAGCGTCGCCGCTTCCAGCGCCTGCCCGAAGGCACGGGTGCGATCGTGGTCGGCGGCATAGGCCTCGCAGAAGGCCATCGCCGCCCGCGCCGTCTCGGTGGCGCTGCCGTCCTCGGCAAACAGCGCCCGGGCGCCGTCGCGGACCCGGTCGGTGCTGACCTGCGACGCCGACAGATCGAGCCCGAGCAGGAGGTTTTTGCCTTCTGCGGGCGTCATGCCGATGAAGGGGTAGCGGCGGACGTAGCCCGGCACGTAGTCGCCGTCCGTCCAGCCGCCGTCGTCGCGCACGAACAGGTTCCGCCCGGCGGCGAGCGCGGTCACGGCGAGCGGGCTCGCGCCCTCCTCGGTCGAGAACACGATCGGGTAGCTGCGATGCGCTTGGACGAATTCCGGGCCGACGAGCGGGATCGCCGCCGCCTCGCGGGCGAAGCCGAAATCGATGCCGTCGCGCAGGCCGATCAGCCGGTGGTCCGGGAAGCGCAGCAGCGCGGGTGAGCGGAAGAACGGCGGAAGCGCGGGGGCACGTGCGGACGCGTCGGCGGACATCGGGAGGTCTTTCCTGAAAGGGTCTTGTGCGGCCGGAGGCAGCGGTCCTCAAGCACGTCGTGCGTGGATCGGCACCCGTTCCGGGTGAAAGGCATGTGCGAGAACGGTGACCCGAAGCGTGCGGGGCGGATCGGAAGGATCGCGGCACGCTCCAGGCAGGGTCAGGGCGCGAGGCTGGCGTCGAGCGCGGCGCTGAACCCCCTGAACGAGACCGGAAGCGTCACGTCGCGCTGCGCACCGTCTTTGAAGGTGAAGCTGCCGGTCTCCGTCGTGGCCTTCATCGCCTTCACGGCCTCGGCGTCGAGCGTCGCCTCGGCGACGCAGGCCTGGGCGCAGCGCTTGTATTCGAGCGGCAGCGGCTGGCCCTTCTCGCCGACCTTGAGGGTCATGCCGCCCGGCAGCCACACGCCCTGCGGCACCTGGATGACGATGAGGAGGGGCTTGTCCGGACCGGTCCGTCCGACCGCGATGGAGGCGACGGGGCCCTGGCCTTCGATCTGGAGATTCTGCACCACTTCGCAGGCGCGTACCTGGTCCGCCGGGGCGATGCAGCGCATCAGCCAGTCCTGATAGGTGGCCGTGGTCTCGGTCGGCGGGGTTGCGTCGGCGGCCGGGGCCTGCTGCGCCGCCGCGGATCCGGCCGCGAGCAGGCCGCCGACGAGAATGGCGCCGGCGTGTTTCAGATGTGCTTGCATGTCTCTCGTTCTTTCGCGAATGGAGCGGGAATGGGGTGGGCAGGGCGCCGTGCCGCGCACGAGCCCTGCGCCGCCCCCCGCCGGGGCCGGTGAGCGGCCGGGGTCGTGCGGTCCATCAGAACCGTTGCGAGAACCGGGCGGCGAAGGCGTTGCTGCTGGCTCCCGCGGCGAATTGTCCGGCATAGTTCATCTGAAGCGTCAGGCTGTCGGACAGTCCGTAGACGAACCCGGCCCCCACCACCACCGTGCTTTCCGCGATCGGCATGCCCTGGATGTCGAAAGCTGTGGATCCGGCGAGGAAGCGCATGGTCGCCGTCGGCGTGGTGTCGCCCGAGGCGTGCTGCCAGCCCACCGTCACGCTCGGCGTCAGCGTCCCGCCGCCGAGGTCGAAGGTGGTCGCCAGGCGGGCGCCGAGGGTGGTGTAGAACGTCTCCTGTCCGTCCACGTCGACCGCCAGCCCCGCCGCCCCCGACCCGCCTTCCCGCACCGATGCGCCCGACACGTCGACATAGGCGAGGCTCGCGAACGGCTCGAACGCGTAGCCGGCGAGGCCGACGCGGTAGGCCGCCTCGCCGAAGACCTGCGTCGTGCCGACGAGGTAGCCCGCGCTCTGCCGCTCGGACAGGGTCCCGAACGCGACCGTGCGCTCGACCTCCACGTCGTGCAGCGTGTAGCTCGCGCCGCCCCGCAGGCCGAAGGCGCCGAACTGACCGCCGGCATAGACGCCGAGATCGAAGCTGTTCATCGATCCCGCGGAGCTGCGCCCGTCCACGTCGAACAGCGTGCGGCCGTAGCCCGCCACGATGCCGGCGCGCACGACGTCGTTCATCTCCCCGTCCAGGCCGCCGAAGATGCCGCCGGTCGCGGACGAGACGCCGGCTGCGGTGCCGCTGGCCGAAGCCTCGCCCCAGCCGCCATAGCCCTGCGCCCACAGCACGGACGCCTGTGCCGGGTCGAGCGCCACCGTTGCCGCACCCGCCGCCTTCGCCGTGCGGGCGAGGGCGCCGCTGCCGCCACCGGTCTCCGACTGGCGGAGCCGGCCTCCGATCGCCTCGCGCAGATGGACGCTCTGCTGCTGGATCACGGTGCTGACGGTCGGGTAGATCTCGCCGGTGAGCTGGTCCAGGGCGGGTGCGACCGCGTCCTCCGCGAGCAGCAGCAGCCCCTCGAAGATCGCATTGCCTTCGCCCAGCGCCTGTGCGGCTCCGGCCGCCTGGATCTGGTTGACGGTCCGGGCATAGTCGGCGAAGTCGCCCCCGGTATAGACCAGGCCGAGATAGACGTTCTGCGTGTCGTAGGTCAGCGTCGGCCGCAGGAAGGCCAGGTTCGTGCTGACGCTGCCGAAGGTGCCGGTCACGGTGCCGGAGGTGGTCAGGATGGTGTAGCTGCTCTGCCGGTCGTAGGCGCCGTCGGCCGCCACGACCTCGACGCTCGCTCCCGAAGACAGCGTGACGTCGCCGGACGCCGAAATGACATCGTGGCTGCCGTCCGGCGTCACGTCGACGGAATAGACCGAGCCGGCATTGAAGGCGACCGGTCCGTCGACGGTGAGCGTGCCCGGCGAATAGCCCGGTGCCACGGTGCCGCCCGCATTCGCCGTCAGGCTGCCGATCGTGGCCGACCCGCCCAGCACGCCGCCGTCCCCGATCACGAAATCCGCCGTCGTCGTGGTGCCGTCGACCAGCACGGCAGTCGCGTCCTCCAGCTTGACCTCGCCCGCATAGGACGAGCCGAACGTTGCCGTTCCGCCGCCGCTCAGGGTCAGCGTGCCGCTGCCCGTGATGTTCCCGGCGATGGTGTAGCTGTCGGAGCGGTTGAACACGAGGTTGGCCTCGTTGACGATGTCGCCGCTGACCGAGCCGGTCGTGCCGCCGTCGCCGATCTGCAGCGTCCCCGCCAGGATTGTGGTCGTGCCCGCGTAGCTGGCGTCGGCCGTCAGGATCAGCGTGCCGTCGCCGGTCTTGGTGAGGCCGCCCGTTCCGGAGATTGCGCCCGACAGCGTCAGCGTCGTGTCCGCTGCCGTGTAGAAGGCGGCCGCGCCCGTGACGGTCACGCTGCGGCCCGAGGTGAAGCTCGCCGTCGCGGCCAGCGTGCCGCCGTCGATGGCGAGGCCGCCCGAAGCCGCGCCCAGATTGGCGTCGGCGGAAACCTCCAGCGTGCCGCCGGAGATCGTCGTGCCGCCCTGATAGCCGTTCGTGCCGGAAAGGGCGAGCGTCCCGTCTCCGGTCTTGACGAGGCCGCCCGTGCCCGAAATCGCACCCGACAGCGACAGCGTCGCGTCTTCGGCCGTATAGAACGCGGCCGCGCCGGTGATGCTCACGCTCCGCTCCGAGGAAAAGCTCGCCGTCGCCGCCAGCGTGCCGCCGTCGATGGCGAGGCCGCCGGTCCCGTCGCCGAGATTGCCGTCCGAGGACACCTGCAGCGTTCCGCCCGAGATGGTCGTGCCGCCGGAATAGGTGTTCTCGCCGGACAGCTCCAGCGTCCCGTCGCCCGCCTTGGCGAGACCGCCCGTCCCGGAGATTGCGCCCGACAAGGTCAGCGTGGTGTCGACGTCGGTGTAGAACCGTCCGGTGCCGGTGATGGTGACGCTGCGGGACGAGGCGAAGCTCGCCGTCGTGGCCAGCGTGCCGCCGGCCAGCGTGAGCCCGCCCGAAGCGTCGCCGAGGTTGGCGTCGGAGGAGACCTCCAGCGTCCCGCCGGAGATCGTCGTGCCGCCGGAGTAGGTGTTTTCGCCGGAGAGGACCAGCGTGCCGTCGCCCGACTTGGCGAGACCGCCCGTCCCGGAGATTGCGCCCGACAGGGTCAGCGTGGTGTCGACGTCGGTGTAGAACCGTCCGGCGCCGGTGATGGTGACGCTGCGGGACGAGGCGAAGCTCGCGGTCGTGGCCAGCGTGCCGCCGGTCAGCGTGAGCCCGCCCGAAGCGTCGCCGAGGTTGGCGTCGGAGGAGACCTCCAGCGTCCCGCCGGAGATCGTCGTGCCGCCGGAATAGGTGTTTTCGCCGGACAGCACCAGCGTCCCGTGGTCGGTCTTCTCCAGCCCGGCCGTGCCGGCGAGCACGCTGTCGATCGTAGCCACCATGTCGGCGCCCGATTCGGTGCCGTCGCCGACGCGGATCGTGACGGGATCCGGGCCGGAGAGCGTCAGCGTATCGCCGGTCACCACATAGCCGGAGGTCACGAACTGCAGCCCGGTGACGCTAACCGCTCCGTCGCCGTCGTCGACGGTCACCGTGCCGGCCGTGCCCTGGAAGATCGCGAAGCCGCCGTTCCAGGCCTGCGCGATGGTGCCCGAGGCGTTGGTCCAGTTGGTGTCCGGGCTCGCCGTCCAGGTGCCGCTGCCGCCCTCGACCGTCTGCGTCGGGGTCGTCGTGGCGCCGTTCCAGAACAGGATCGGCACGTTCGAGTCCTCGACGATCAGATTGACCTCGCCCGCCACGGACGTCTGCACGCCGCCGATATAGCTGCTGCCCAGCGAGGCGACGGTCATGCCGTTGTCGGTGAGCGAGCCGGTATAGCTGATGAAAGTGTAGACGCCGACGCCGAAGCCGGTCGCCTTGGTCACGGTCAGCGTGCCGTCCAGCGTCACGTCGCCGTTCACCGTGAAGACGCCGCCGTCGCTGGTCGCGCCGAGCGTCACGTCGACATTGGCACCGGCTGCCAGCGACAGCCCGCCGAGCGTCAGCCCGCTGCCCTGCACGCCCGCGATCGTACCGCCGTCCTCCACCGCGGTCGTGCCGGCGATGCTGCCCGATCCTTCCAGCGTCGCACCGCTCTCGACCGTCGCTCCGCCGGCGAGGCTGCCGGTGAGGTCGAGCGTGCCCGCCGACACCGTGGTATCGCCCGAGAAGCCGTTGTCGCCCGAGAGGGTCAGCGTGCCGGTCCCGGTCTTGACGAGGCCGCCCGTGCCGGAGATCTCGCCCGCGAATTCGGAACTGCTGTCGTCGCCGCCCGCCGTCAGGCTCCTGCTGCCGAGCGACAGGCTTCCCGCGCCGGCAAGCGAGCCGACCGTCTCGTCGGCATCGCCGAGCGTGACCGTCGCGTCGGCCGCGATGGTGAGGCGCGCGTCGTCGGCGAGCGACTCGCCGCCGTTCAGCGCCAGGGTGCCGCCCTCGACGGTGGTCGCGCCCTCGAAGCTGTTCGCGCCCGAGAGCGCCAGCGTGCCCTCGCCGGTCTTGGTGAGGCCGCCCGTGCCGGCGATTTCGCCGGTCAGCGTCAGCGTGGTGTCCTGGGTGACGTAGAACGCGGCCGCCCCCGTGATCGTTACGCTGCGGCCCGAGGAGAAGCTCGCGGTCGCGGCCAGCGTGGCGCCGTCGATGGCGAGGCCGCCCGCCTCGTCGCCGAGGCTGCCGTCCGACGACACCTGCAGGGTGCCGGCCGAGATCGTCGTCCCGCCTTCATAGCCGTTGTCCCCCGAGAGCACCAGCGTGCCGTCACCGGTCTTCGTGAGGCCGCCCGTGCCGGAGATCCGGCCGGTCAGCGTCAGCGTCGTGTCCTCGGCCGTGTAGAACGCGGCGGCGCCGGTGATGGTGACGCTGCGGCCCGAGGAGAAGCTCGCGCTCGCCGCCAGCGTGCCGCCGTCGATGGCGATGCCGCCTGCCTGGTTGCCGAGACTGGCGTCGGAAGAGACCTCCAGTCTGCCGCCGGAAATCGTCGTGCCGCCCTGGTAACTGTTCGTGCCGGAGAGGACCAGCGTGCCGCTGCCGGTCTTAGTCAGTGCGCCGATGCCGGAGACGACACCGGTGAGGGTGAGCGTCGTGCCGGTCGCCGTGCTGATGCTGCTGGCGCTGGTGAGAGAGACGGCGCGGGCGGAACTGAAGGTCGCTGTGGTGGCGAGCGTGCCGCCGGACAGCTTGAGGCTGCCCGAGGCATTGCCAAGGGCCGAGTCGGCACCGATCTGGAGCGTTCCGGCCGAAATCGTGGTGCCGCCCGTATAGGTGTTGCTGCCGGTGAGAACCAGCGTGCCATCGCCGGTCTTGGCCAGCTTGCCGGAGTTCCCCGACAGCACGCCGCTGAGGGTCAGTGTCGTGCCGCTGTCCGTCGAGATGGTGCCGCCAGCTGACCCCAGATTGATGGCGCGAGCCGAGCTGAAGGTCGCCGTCGTCTTCAGGGTGCCGGAAAGGCTGAGCTGCTTGGTGACATCGCCCAGCGCCTCATTCGTCGCGATCTGCAACGTGCCGCCCAGTACCGTGGTGTCGCCGACATAGGAATTCGTGCCGGAGAGGACCAGCGTGCCGGCGCCGTCCTTCACCAGCGCGGCCGTGCCCGAGATGTCGCCCGTGAGCGTGAGCGTGGTGCCGGCGTCCGGCGCGATGGTGCCGGTCCCGAACATGGTGATGGTGCGGGCGGAGCTGAAGGTGTCGGTCCCCATCAGCGCGCCGCCGGAGAGTGTCACGCCGCCGGACGCGTCGCCAAGCGCCGCGTCGGCGCCGACCTGCAGGACGCCTGCCGAAACGGTGGTTCCACCGGAATAGGTGTTGGTGCCGGTGAGGATGAGAAAACCGTCGCCGGACATGACCAGGCTGCCGGTGCCCGAGATCACGCCGGAAAGGGTGAGCGCGCTGGCGCCATCCGGGGCAAAGGTGCCGGTGCCGGTCAGCACCACGTCGCGCGAGGAGACGACGTCGCGCCATTCATCCAGATCGTTGCCGACGGCGAGCGTGCCGCCGTCGAAGGTGAGGCCGCCGGAGGCATCGCCGAGCGCGCTGTCGGCGGTGATCCGAAGGGTGCCGCCGGAGAGGGTCGTGCCGCCTGTATAGGTGTTCTCCCCCGAGAGGATCAGCGTGCCGAGATCGGTCTTGTTCAGCCCCGACGTCCCGGCGATGACGCTTTCGATCGTGGCGACCGTGGCGGCGCCGGCCTCGGTGCCGTCGCCGACGCGGACCGTCGCCGGCGCATCGCCGGTGAGGGTCAGCGTGCCGCCGGTCACGGTATAGCCGGAGGTGACGAACTGCAGGCCGGTGGCGGTGACGTCGCCTGCGCCCGTGTCGATGGTCACGGTGCCGGCCGCGCCCTGGAAAATGGCGAAGCCGCCGCTCGACGCCAGCGGGATCGCCCCCGACGCGACGGTCCAGTTGGTGCTGTCCGGGCTCGCCGTCCAGGTGCCGTCGCCGCCTTCGATGGTCCCCGTCGCCGTGGTGGCGCTGCCGTTCCAGAACTGCAGCGCGCTGTCGTAGGCCTCGACGACGAGATTGACCTCGCCGGACTGCGAGGTCTGCACCAGACTCAGGTACCCGCTGCCGAGCGACGCCAGATCCAGACCGTCGTCGGTGAGGGTGCCGGTGTAGTCGATGACTCTGTACACGCCGGCACCGAAATCGTTCAGCTTCGTCACGGTGAGCGTGCCGTCGAGCGTCAGGTCGCCATTGACCGTGAACACCCCGCCGCCCGAACTCGCGCCGAGCGCCACGTCGAGGGTCGATCCCGACGAGAGGACGAGCCCGCCCATGGTGAGGCCGCTCCCCTGCGCGCCGGCCAGTGTGCCGCCGTCCGCGACCGTAACCAGCCCTGCAATGCTTCCCGAGCCCTTCAGCGTCGCGCCCGCCTCGACCGTCGCAACGCCTTCCACGCTGCCGGCGACATCGAGCGTGCCGGCGGAGATGGTGGTGCCGCCCGTATAGGTGTTCGTGCCCGACAGGACCAGCGTGCCGGTTCCCGCTTTCGTCAGCCCCGCGCTGCCCGAGATCACGCCGGTGAGGGTGAGCGTTGTACCCGTGGACGGGGTGAAGGTGCCGGTGCCGCTCAGTGACACGGTGCGGGCGGACGAGAACGTCTCCGTGGTGGCCAGCGTGCCATTCGTCAACGAGATCCCAGAGCCAGCACCGAGGTTGGCGTCGGCAGACACCTGCAGGGTGCCGGTGGTTATGCTGGTGTTTCCTGTATAGGTGTTGGTCCCGGAGAGGATAAGCGTCCCGGCGCCGGCCATTCTGAGAGCGGTACCGGAAAGCACGCCGGACAGCGTGAGGGTGGTACCGGCGGCCGGCTTGATGAAGCCGTTGGCGAGGGTCACGGCCCGGCCGGAAGTGAAGCTTTCCGTGGTGACAAGACTGCTGCTGGAACCGCTCAGGGTAAGGCCACCCGAAGCGTCGCCGAGATTGGCATCGGCACTGATCGACAGCGTGCCTGAAGAGACCGTGGTGCCGCCACTATAGGTGTTGGTCCCGGTCAGCGTGAGTGTGCCGCCGCCGGAATGCGAGACGGTGCCGGTGCCGGAAATGGTGCCGCCGAAGGAGAAGGTATCGCTGCGTGAGAAGGTGAGCGCCGCATTGTTTGTGACGTTGCCGGCGATGCTGCCGGTCGTTCCGGCATTCCCGATCTGCAGCGTGCCCGACGATATGGTCGTGCCGCCGGAATAGGTGCTGGCACCCGTGAGGATCAGGGTGCCGGCGCCGCTCTTGGTGAGACTGCCCGCTCCGGTCATCCCGCTCGAAATGGTCGTCGTCCCCGAAGGACTGATGGTCGCGGCGCCGGTGAGGGAGATCTCGCGCGCGATCGTTATCGAAGAATTTATGACCAGCGTGCCGCCCGCCATGGTCAGGGCGCCGCTCTTATCGCCGAGACGGGTCTCGGCATTGATGCTCACGGTGCCGGAATGGATGGTCGTGCCGCCGGTATAGTCGTTGATCCCGCCGAGAACCAAGGTCCCCGCGCCCGATATGTTCAGCGCTCCGTCGCCGCTGATCTTGCCGTTCCAGGTCAACGTCGTGCCTGAGGACGGGGCGATGGTGCCGCCGCTTGCGGACAGGGTGGTGACGCGTGAATTGGTGAAGGTCCCCGTGACCGCCAGCGTCCCCCCCGAGAAGGTGACGGTCCCACTTGTCGCTCCAAGGCCGCTGTTCGCGGCAATCTGGACCGTGCCGCCGGAGATGGTGGTGCCGCCGCCATAGGTGTTGACGCCGGAGAGAACGAGCGTGCCGGCTCCGTTCGCCGTCAGTCCAGAGCCGGTCCCGGAGACGACGCCGGAGAGCGTCAGCGTCGTGCCGGTGGCTGCGGAGACAGTGGAACTGCTGGTGAGGGCGACCTCCTTCCCATAGGTGAACGTGTCGGTGGTGGACAGGGTGCCGCCGCCGAGGCTCATCGTCCCGCTGCCGAGCGCCGTCGCGCTGGCGACCTGCAGCGTGCCGGCCGAGATGGTGGTGGTACCGGAATAGGTGTTTTCGCCTCTCAGGATGAGCGTGCCGGTGCCGGTCTTCGTGATTCTGCCGGTCCCGGAAATGGCGCCGGCATAGGTGAGGTTACTGCTGAAGTCGACGACAGCGTTGTTGACGATGTCCGACGAGAAGCTCGTCGTTTTGATCTGCAGGGTACCGGCGGAGACGGTCGTCAGCCCCGTATAGGTTGTCGTACCGGACAGGGTGAGGGTGGCGCTTCCGGTCTTGGTCAGGCCGCCGGTGCCGTCCACGTCCCCCGTCAAGGTGACGCTGTTGGACGAGTTGGCATTGATCGTGCCGCCCCCCGTGCCGAGATGGAAGGTGCGGTCGGTCGAGACAACCGCACTCGCCGACAGGATGCCACCGCCGGAAAGCGTCACCGCTCCCGAGGTGGCGCCCATGTTGCCGTCATCCCCCACCGACACCGTGCCCGATGAAATGAACAGGCCGCCGGAGAAACTATTGCTTCCTGACAGCGTCAAGATCCCCGAGCCCGCCTGCGTCACCGAGCCGGTGCCCGAGATGACGTCGGCATAGGTGATGCTGTTCGACCGGTTGAAAACCAGTGCGCTGTCGTTGGAAATGTCGCCTGCGACCGTGCCCGTCGTGCCGCCCGCGCCGATCTGTAGCGTGCCGCCGGCAATGGTGGTGCCGCCGGTGTATGTGTTGGCGCCCGAAAGGACGAGCGTGCCGGCGCCCGCCTTGGTCAGGCCGCCGGTACCGGACGCCACGCCCGAAAAGGTCGTGTCGCTGTCGTCGCCGCCCGCCGTAAGGCGGCCGCTGCCGAGCGACAGGCTGCCGCCGCCGGAGAGCGAACCGACCGTCTCGCTGCTGCTCCCGAGCGAGAGGGTTGCGCCCGTCGCGATGGTGACCCCCGCGGCATCGGAGAGCGCTGCGCCGCCGCTGATCGACAGCGTGCCCGCCGAAACGAGGGTCGCACCGGTGAAGGTGTTCGTCCCCGAAAGGACGAGGGTGCCGGTGCCCGCCTTGGTGAGATCGCCCGCACCGGACATGACGCCGGAAAGGGTGAGGGTCGTGGCACTGGCAGGCGAGATCGTGCTGGACGCGCTCAGCACCACGGCGCGCGAAGAGGTCATGTCGGCGCTGCTGGCGAAGGTGCCGCCGTCGAGAACGAGGCTCCCGGCCCCGCCGAGACTGGCGTCGGCCGCCACCTGCAACGTGCCCGAGGAAACGGTCGTGCCGCCCGAATAGGTGTTGGTGCCGGACAGGACGAGCGTGCCCGCTCCCGTCTTGGTCAGCGACCCGCTGCCGGAGATCACGCCGTTCAGCGTCAGCGTGGTTCCCGTGTCCGGGGCGAAGGTGCCGCTGCCGGTGAGCGTGACCGCGCGGGCCGAAGCGAAGGTCGCCGTCGTCGCCAGCGTCCCGCCGTCGAAGGTCAGCCCGCCGGAAGCGTCACCGAGCGCGCCGTCGTCCGCGATCTGGAGCGTGCCGCCCGAAATCGTCGTTCCGCCGGTGTAGCTGTTGGAGGAACCCGACAGGGTCAGGACGCCGGGACCGGCCTGCGTGACGCCGCCCGATCCGGTGATGGCCCCCGAATGGTCGATGTCGTCGGAGCGGTTGAAGACGAGACCCGTCGATGCCCCCAGGGCGATGTCGCCGGCGACCGCTCCGGTCGTGCCGCCGTCTCCGATCTGGAGAATGCCGCCGGTCACGCTGGTCCCGCCGGAATGGCTGTTCGTCCCGGTGAGGATGAGCGTGCCGCTGCCCGCCTGCTCCAGCGTGCCGGTGCCGGAGATGGCGCCGGCCTGGGTGACGGTATCGCTCCGGTCGAAGACGAGCGCGGCGTCGTTGACGATGTCGCCGGCGAGGCTTCCGGTCGTCCCGCCGCTGCCGATCTGCAGCGTGCCGGCCGAGATGGTCGTCCCGCCCGTCAGGGTGCTGGCCCCGGTGAGCACCAGCGTGCCCGTACCGGACTTGGTAAGCGTCCCCGCCCCGGACACCGCTCCCGCGAAGGTGACGGTGTCGTTGCGCAGGAAGACGAGCTTCGCGCCGGCCGCGACGCTGACGTCGCCGGCGATGCTGCCCGCGGTGCCGTTGCCGACCTGCAGGGTGCCGAGCGTCACCGTCGTGCCGCCCGTGTAGGTGTTCGCCCCGGTCAGGATCAGCGACGACCCGGAGGCTGCCGCGACCGTGACGTTGCCGGTGCCCGAGATCACCTTCGAAAAAGTGATGTTGTTGCTTCTCGAGAAGGCGAGCGTGGCGTTGTTGACGATGTTGCCGTTGACCGAACCCGTGGTGCCGCCGTTGCCGAGCTGCAGCGTGCCGCCGGAGATCGTCGTCGTTCCGGTGAACGAGCTGGTGCCGGTGAGGATCAGCGTTCCGCTACCCTCTTTCCGCAGATTGCCGGTGTTGGCCGTGTTGCTGGAGATCGTGCCTCCGTAGCTCACGTCGTTGTCGGTCTTGAATGCGAGCGTGGCGTTGCTGTTGATCGTGACGTTGCCCGCGATCGCGCCCGACGTCGCGCCGTTGCCGATCTGGAGCGTTCCCGTCGAAACGGTGGTGAGGCCCGTATAGGTGTTGTTGCCCGTAAGCGTGAGCGTTCCCGCGCTGCCCTTGGTGAGGGCTCCTGCTCCCGAGATGACGCCGCTGTAGGTGATGTCGTCCGAGCGCCTGAAGAGAAGGGTCGACCCGGCCGACGTCGTGATGGTCTGCGATGCGACGCTGCCGGTCGTGCCGCCGTTCCCGATCGTGAAGATGCCGCCCGTGAGGTTGATGGCGCCGGTGAAGGTGTTTTCCCCGGTCAGCGTGAGCACGCCGACCGTCAGCGTCACGCCGCCGGTTCCCGAGATCGTTCCGGCATAGGTGAGCGAATCGGAGCGGCTGAACTGCAGCGTCCCGCTGTTTGCGATGTCGCCCGTGATGTTTCCGCGATTGCTGCCGTTGCCGATCGCCAGCGTTCCGGACGTGATCGTCGTGCCGCCCGAATAGCTGTTCTCGCCGGTGAGCGTCAGCGTCCCTTCGCCGGTCTTGGTCAGCGAGCCCGCACCGGAGAGGATGCCGGAAAAGGTGGCGCCGAGCCCGTTCGTGTCGATGGTGCTGTTCTTGCCGGAGACGAGCACGGCGTTCGTCGACGTGCTGAGCGCGCTGCCGGCGACCTGGAGGGTGCCGCCGCCGAGGTTCAGCGTGCCCGTGCCGCGGATGCCGTCGGTCCCGCCGACGCTCAGCGTGCCGCCGGAGAGGTTGAACGTCCCCGTGCCTGCGCCGAAGCTCAGGTAACCGGAGCCTGCCAGCGAGAGGGTGCCGCCCGTCAGGTTGACCGTGCCGGTCGAGCCCGCCGTTCCGCCCAGGACCAGCGCCGTCTCGATGGTCGCCGATCCGCTCGATATGGCGAGCGTCCCGGTTCCGCCGCTGCCGGCTCCGATCACGACCCGACCGATCGGGGCCGTGACGGGATCGGCGACGTTCACCTGCAGCGAGCCGCCCGCGATGGTGAGCGAGCCCGTGCCGCCGTCGCCGATCGTCATCCAGGCGGCATCGCTTCCGGAGGTCGTGTCCAGCGTCACCGACGCCCCGGTCCCCAGGGTGACCGTCGAATCGCCGTCGCCGTTGCCGATGACGAAAGGGGAGGTGTCGAAGATGATCGAGACGGAGGAGCCGTTGCCGGGCAGGGACCAGTCGGCACCCGCCGCGAACGCGCCACCGCCGCTCGCTGTGATTGTGGTCTGTCCGCTGCCGGTGATGGCGTCCGCCACGGCTCCCGCGAAGCCGGTCTGGTCGGTCACGGCGATCGTGTCGGCGAAAGCGCAGCTTGGGGTTGCGACATGTGCAAGAAGCGACAATGCCGCCACGCCCGCGTACAGTCGGGCCGAGCGATGCTTCAGGTGTCGAGCCAAAACCGTTTCCTCTCAAACACTTCCGTCATGACACGGCGACTTGATTCGCACCGCCGTCGCTGCGGATCACCCTGTCAGTTACGTGAGAGAGGAAGCTGAGTAAATGCGGGATGGAGCCACGAGTTGCACAATTCGGTTCGTCCTCCGCGCGTATTTTTCCAGACATGTCCCGCTCCGCGTCGAGCGCTGCCGCATCCCCGGATTGTAGGATCGCGAACGACCGGGTCCGACGTCCGTCCATGAATTTGCGGCGCGCGCATCGTCCGCATCCGGCGACGCGCATGGCGAGCGCCCCGGACCATCGGAGCGGGCCGAACGCGCGGAGATTCTTGCGCGGCATCGCCGTATGGTGCAGGTGTCGGCCGAGCCGACCCGACCCACGGGCAGGCGGCCCGTCGAAAGGCCGTAGTCCGCGGTGTAGGGTGGCAGCCCGCCTCCGCCACGGAGCACGCCGACCCGCACGCAAGCTGAGAAGCCAATGTCGAGATATCAGCCGCCAGCATTCGCCGTCGCGCCTATGATGGACTGGACGGACCGCCACTGCCGGTACTTCCACCGGCAACTCAGCCGGCGGGCGCTGCTCTATACCGAGATGGTGGTCGCCGATGCGGTGATCCATGGCGACCGGACGCGGCTGCTCGGCTTCGATCCCGCAGAGCACCCCGTGGCCCTGCAACTCGGCGGCAGCGATCCGGGCAAGCTGGCGCAGGCGGCGCGGATCGGGGCGGAGTTCGGCTACGACGAGATCAACCTGAACGTCGGCTGCCCGTCCGACCGGGTCCAGTCGGGCACCTTCGGGGCGTGCCTGATGAAGACGCCGGCGCTGGTCGCCGACTGCGTCGACGCGATGAAGCAGGCCGTCGTGATTCCGGTAACGGTCAAATGCCGGCTCGGCGTCGACGATCAGGACATCGAGACCGCGCTGGACGAGCTGGCGGACGGCGTGTTCGCCCGCGGTGCCGACGCCCTGTGGGTCCATGCGCGAAAAGCCTGGCTGGAGGGACTGAGCCCGAAGGAGAACCGCGACATCCCGCCGCTCGATTATGAGCGGGTGTACCGGCTGAAGGCGCGATATCCGAACTGGTTCATCGGCTTGAATGGCGGAATTAATTCTCTGGACGAGGCCGCCGCCCCTCTCGCGCGCCTCGACGGCGTGATGCTGGGCCGCGCCGCCTATCACACGCCCGGATTGCTGGCCGGCGTCGACCGGATGCTGACGCAGGGGCAGGAGGCCGAACCGACCATGGTCGACGTCGTCGAAGCCATGGCGGCCTATGCCGGGCGCCACATCGATGCCGGCGGGCGGCTCTCCCACGTGACGCGCCACATGGTGGGCCTCTTCCATGGCCGGCCGGGGGCGCGGCGCTGGCGCCAGATCCTCTCCACCGACGCGACCCGCCCCGGCGCGGGGCCCGATGTCCTGCTCGAGGCCCTTGCTGCCGTCGCGGAAGGTCCGGTGCGGTCAGCCGCCTGAGCCCCCGTCTTCGCCGCGCCGGTTGAGATTTCGATCTCTCCCTTCGCGATCCGCGGGAACGGGAACCAGTCGTTAAGGAAAATCGGCAACCCTGAGACGACTGGGAATTCCGGGTGGGTCTAGAAGGGGAACCAATGGCTTCGCTGAACACGAAGATCACGGGCGGGGTGGCGCTGTCCGGGCTCGTCTGCGCCTTGACGGCGGGAACCGGCGTGTATGTCGCACGCAACCTCGGCGCCGAGCTGAACGGCGCGCTGCAGTCGGCGGAAGTGCTGCGCCACCACATGCGCGCCGACATGATGCACGACGCGCTTCGCGGCGACGTCGTCTCCGCGATCCAGGCCTCGTCCATCAGCATCGGCTTCGATGCGAAGGAGATCAAGCAGGAGTTCCTGGATCACTCCGCAGCCTTCACCGAATCGATCGCCGATGCCCGTCGCCTGGCGACCGATCCGGAGGCCATCGCCGCGCTCGATCAGGTCGCGGAACCGCTGAAGGCCTATCAGGAACTGGCCGCGAAGATCTTCGACGAGACCGGCCGCTCGAACTTCGGCGCCCAGGAGATGTATCCGGCCTTCAAGGAGCAGTTCGATACGCTGGAAGTCGCGATGGCGGAGGCCTACGACAAGATCCAGGCTGCGGCGAACCGGGAGGCACAGACCGCGGTGGCGGGCGCGTCGCTCGGGCAGAACACCATGTTCGGCCTCCTCGCCCTCGGGATTCTGCTGTGCGGCGCCATCGTGCTGATGTCGCGCCGGCAGGTCGTCAGGCCTCTGCTGGAGGTCACCGAGGTTCTGGAGCGCCTGTCGCGCGGCGACCTGTCGGCGCAGCCGCCGAAGGCCGAGCGCAGCGACGAGATCGGCAAGATGAACCACGCGCTGGACGCGTTCCACAAGACCGTCGTGGCGCGCCAGGCCGAGCTCCAGGCGGCCGACCAGCGCGAGGCGCTGGAAACGGAGCGGGCGCGCAACGAACAGCTCCGCGCGGAGGCCGAGCAGGCGCAGACGCAGGTGGTCTCCTCGATCGCCAACGGGCTTGCCAGCCTGTCGCGCGGCGACTTCACGGTGCGGCTCGACCAGGCCTTCCCGAGCTCCTACGAGAAGCTTCGCCACGACTTCAACGCGACCGTCGGCTCCCTGTCCGAAACGATTTCGGCGATCCTCTCCTCGGTGGCGGCGATCCGCAGCAGCTCGGGCGAGATTTCGCGCGCCGCAGACGACCTGTCGCTGCGCACGCAGCAGCAGGCGAGCGGCCTCGAGGAAGCCGCAGCCGCCATCGGCGAGATCACCGAGACCGTCAACCGGACGTCGGCCGGCGCCCAGCAGGCGCACGAATCCGTGCGCAGCGCCAACGGCGAGGTCGACCGCAGCGGCGAGATCGTCCGCCAGGCGATCGAAGCCATGAGCGGCATCGAGAAGTCGTCGGGCTCGATCGGCCAGATCATCGGCGTCATCGACGAGATCGCGTTCCAGACCAACCTGCTCGCGCTGAACGCCGGCGTCGAGGCGGCGCGGGCAGGCGAGGCGGGCCGCGGCTTCGCGGTCGTCGCCCAGGAGGTGCGCGCGCTCGCCCAGCGCTCGGCCGAAGCCGCCAAGGAGATCAAGTCGCTCATCTCCTCCTCGACCGAGCAGGTCAATCGCGGCGTCGACTTCGTCGGCGAGACCGGGCAGGCGCTGACCCGCATCGCCGAGCAGGTCCGCAAGGTCAACGGCATCGTCTCCGACATCGCCTCGTCCGCCCGCGAGCAGGCGAACGGCATCGGCGAGATCAACACGACCGTCGACCAGATGGACAAGGTCACCCAGCAGAACGCCGCCATGGTGGAGGAGACGACGGCCGCCAGCCACCAGCTGGCGCGCGAGGCCGAGCAGCTGGCCGGGCTGGTGGGGCGTTTCCGGATTTCGGGGCAGGGGCAGGCGACGTCTGCCGCCTTCGCTCCGCGCGCGGCCAGACCGGCCGTCAGCGTCTCCTACACGTCCGACGGCAACGCCGCCCGCAAGGTGCAGGTCGCGCAGGAAACCGACGACTGGGAAGAGTTCTGAACGGCTCGTCCAACAGGACATGCCGACGGCCGGGCCCCGCACCCGGCCGTTCCGCTTCCCGGCGGCCCCGCCGGCTGCGCGCGTCCCTGACGATCCGCTGGCCGATGCGCCACGCCGCTTGCATCGATGATCCGGCCGCCCTGCCACCGGATCGAAAGGATCTTTAATGCTGCCGACCGAGATGCCGATGGGCGAGATCGCGAGCTTCGCCGCCGGCGTGGCCATCGCGGGCGGCGTATCCGGCATCCTCGCGGGCGTCTTCGGCATCGGCGGCGGCGCCGTGCTGGTTCCGGTCTTCTACCAGGTCATGACCGCGCTCGAGGTCGACGAGGCCGTGCGGATGCATGTCGCCGTCGCCTCGTCGCTCGCCATCATCGTGCCGACCTCGCTGCGGTCGTTCCAGGGGCATCATGCCCGCGGCGTGGTCGACATGGCGCTGCTGCGCAGCTTCCTGGTGCCGGTGCCGCTCGGCGTCCTGGCGGCAACGCTGATCGCCGCATCGATTTCCGGTGACGGGCTGCGGCTGATCTTCGCCGTCATCGCGCTCGCCGTCGGCCTGCGTCTGGCCTTCAACCGGGAGTCCTGGCGGCTGGGAGCGGAGATTCCCGAAAACCCGTGGCGCGCGGCGACCGGCTTCGTCATCGGCCTGCTGTCGGCCCTGATGGGAATCGGCGGCGGGGTCATGAACAACACCTTCATGACGCTGTTCGGCCGCCCGATGCACCAGGCGGTGGCGACGTCGGCGGGCGTCGGGGTCCTGATCGCCGTT
>Ga0208243_1000512_pt1 | contig 21133 bp, 17 predicted proteins | sample Subbio2Aug_QV12A_FD_184826 | JGI IMG/M metagenome (GOLD analysis project Ga0208243, IMG submission 184826) | Serpentinite rock and fluid subsurface biosphere microbial communities from McLaughlin Reserve, California, USA - CR12Aug_QV12A (SPAdes) | ecosystem: Environmental > Terrestrial > Deep... | reverse complement strand
GTCTGGAAGCACCTGGCCCAGCTCGCTGTGGACTACGGTGCATGGCAGGAGGGATTGCGGCAGAAAAAGCCGACAGCCCTTTTGTATTCGACGATCTGGCCGGAAGCCTTTGCCTTGCCTGGGCACCCGCTATTGCGTTCATATCAGAAGCGTCAAAAGATCGCGGGCGGAGGCAAGTAATGTCCAATTGGAATTCAGAAGAGAAAAGCCGGAATTTTCTGTTCAGAACGCAAAATGCCGAACAGAGGTTAGTTGAGTTAGAGCCAAAATTGGGAAGCAACCCAAATTACAGCCTTGAATATGACGCCACACTCGCGGATTTCTGGGTCTATAATTACCTCCACGGCAAAGTCTTCCTAAGCTCGCCAGCGGCTTTCATCGCTGAGATGCAGCAGTATTTGGAAAATGAAGAAATCGTCGCAGCGGGTGCGCGACGTGCGAGAGATCCAGATCGCTTCCGCCACAATTGGCGTGAACTGGTCCTTGGATTGATGCGAGAAGCCCGTCTCTAGGCTCTCTGCGAAACCATTCAACAGATCAATTTGATATTGTATGCGAGGTTCAACGCGGCGCTGGCCGTGGTGGTGGAGCGTGTACTGCGGGCTTCGTTGGTTCCGGCGTTGGCGCGACGACTTCGATGTTCCCGCCTGCCTCTTTGACGAGGCTTTCGGCTACCAGGTAATCGACCCGGCCTTCCCACTGGTTCAGCACCTTGTTGCGCCGGAAGCCCGCCGCCCGGAGCGCCGCCGTTATGTCGGGCGGCAGCTTGTCAGGGAAGCGGGCAACGGCCAGGACGCGGGCATCCTCTTCCACCTGGAAGAGCCGCCCGCCCTCGCGCTCCCAGAGCACCACCTTGGCCGGGTCTTGGGCCTCGGCGGCTAGGCGCTTGAAGGCGGCGTAGAGTGCGGCGGTCGAGAGATCGGCAAGCCCCGCCTTGGCGACCAGGCCGCCAAGCGCAATGAGGTCGCGGGTGCGGGCCTTACGCTGCGCGAGCTTCAGCCGCGCAGCTTCTTGCTCGACTTTTGCTTTCTTCCTGGCGACCCGATCCAGTCGCTCCGCCAACGTCAATCGCGCCATGTGCTACCCCTCACATTTTGCGTTCCCTATTCTACCACCTAGCCCTTAAATCTTGGTTTCGTGCTTGAATGCCGAGTTATGCAGTAAGCCTGCATACGCAATATGCGTTGTACCAACGCGTTCTTGCGAAATGGCTGCCGTGATCCAAATATATCAACTATGGCAATCGAATTCGCGCGTCTTCGATATATCAAGCGCAGCGACGGCGGCAATGTCTGCCGCTCGGCGGCTTATAACGCGCGTTCGGACGTGTATTGTGAGCGCACGGGTGAGCGGTTTTTCTTCGCGCATCGTGACGGGCATCTGCACCATGAGGTGCTATTACCGGAAGGCGCGGATGAGCGGTTTGGCGATATCGGCATACTCTGGAATGCCGCGCAGGCCGCAGAGAAAAGGAAGGACAGCCAGGAAGCGCGGGAGATTCTTTTGGCGCTTCCGAGCAATCCTGGCCTCGGTCTTGAGGACTGGCGAGATATGGCAACGGCCTTTTGCCGGGCGCAGTTCGTGGATAAGGGTGTTGCCGTCCAGCTCGACATTCATGGCGCGCATGAGGGTGAGGTCAATGTCCACGCGCATATTCTTGTAAGCACGCGGCGGCTGGAGGGCGGAGCCTTTTCGGCGGCCAAGGCGCGGGATCTCGACCCCGATATCCGCACCATGAAGAACGGAGCGCGCGCCGTCACCGAGGCCGAGCGCTGGGGCGTTCTGTGGCGGGATTTCCAAAACGCCTGGTTCAAGGAGCGCGGCCTCGATATCGAGGTGGACGAGATCGGTATCGTCCCCCAGACGCATGAGGGGCCTGTCCGGCTCCGCACCCGCCCGGAGGATGCCAAGGCGCGGGCCGAGGATGTGGCGGCGGCCAACGCCATCGCCGCCCGCGACCCCGAGCAAATATTGGAAGCCCTGACCCGGCGGCTGCCGACCTTCACCGAGGCTGATATCGACCGGCTGCTCAAAAAGCATGTCGAAGACCTGGCCGAGCGGGCCGCATTGCGGGGATTTGTGCTCGCGCATAATAGCGTAATCAAGCTCTATGAGCGGGATATCGGAGAGTTCGCCGGACGCTTCACCACCGAGGCCGTCCGGGCTGAGGAATTGGCGGTAATGAATGCCGCCTCAGAGATCGGGGTTGTCCGGGATGCCGTGGCCGCCAGGCATATCCGGGCAGCCGAGGCCAAGCGCAGCCTGGATGCCGAGCAGCGGGCGGCTTTCCTGAAGGCGACCGGCACAGACGGGCTGGTGGTGGTTGAGGGTATGGCGGGCACCGGCAAGAGCTACAGCGTTGCCGCCATCCGGGAGGCCCATGAGCGGGCTGGCTGGAGGGTGCTAGGCCTCGCTCCCACCAATACCGTTGCCGACGATTTACGGCGGGCGGGCTTTGGCGAGGCCCGGACCATCCATCTTGAGATGTTCTATCAGGAGAAGGGTTTTGCCGATCGCGCTCCCGCTTGGAATCGCAAAACCCTTGTCATCGTGGACGAGGCCGCCATGCTCGATACCCCGATGTACGCCAAGCTGATGCGGCGGGCGGCGGAAGCCAAGGCAAAGGTCGTGTTGGTGGGCGATGACCGGCAGCTTGCCAGCATTGAGCGCGGTGGCATGTTCACCGCCATTAAGGAGCGGCATGGCAGCGCGATGATTTCCAAGGTGCGCCGCCAGGGCGAGGATTGGCAGCGGCAGGCATCTGAGGATTTCGCGGAAGGGCGTGTTGCGGATGGCCTTCGGGCTTATTCGGAGCGTGGGTATGTGCATTGGTCGGACAATCTTGATGAAAGCCGGATGCGGCTGCTGTCGGATTGGGACCAGAAGAGCCGCGAGCGGCCCGATAGAAACCGCTTTGTCTATGCCAGCACGAATAAAGAGGTGAACGCGCTCAATCAGGATATTCGCGAAATACGCCTGCGCCGCGGCGAAGTCACGGACGGGATCGAGGTTGAGGCCGTGCGCGGCAAGATCGAGATCGGCGAAGGCGACCGGATTCAGTTTCACGGCAATGACCGCAAGGCCGGAATTTACAACAGCGCCCTCGGCACCGTGGAGCGGATTGAGGGAACAGCCTTCACGGTACGCACCGATGCCGGGCGTGAGGTGCGGTTCGATGCCGCTGAATTTAACGCCTTCAGTCTTGGCTATGCCGGTACTGTGTATCGCGGTCAGGGCAAGACGCAGACCGAGGTTTACGCCCTATATGACAACGCCTTTGCCTGGAATGCCAGAACGGCCTATGTCGGGCTGACACGGCATCAGGATACGGTTGAGTTGTATGTTTCAACCGATCTTGCCAAGGATGAAATCGCCCTCGCGAGCCAGATGAGCCGGAAGGTGCGCGAGGAAGCGAGCCTGACCTACGCGACCGAGGCCGAGGTTATCTCGCTGCAGAAGGAGCGCGCGGCGCGTGAAGAGCGCGGAGAATTGCCGCGTGAGAAGGCCGATGAGCTAAGGAAGCTGGATTTAGCGGCCTATGCCCAGAATGTGCATGGCTATGCGCTTGACGCCGATCCGCGTGGGCCGGACAGGGTGTTCCTGGTGCGTGAACGGCAGGGCAAGGAGGAGCGGCTTGAGGCGCGGCGCATGGCGGATGGGCGCTGGACATGGCGCGATCCTGCAGATCCGAGCAGTCGCGGCGATGTGTTGGATTTTGAGAAGCGGCTTGGTGCGGGCGATTTGCGGAAGGCGCGTGAGGCTGTTGAGGATTATATGCGCAAGCTGCGGGAATCCGAAGAGCGGCAACGTGAACGCCAACGACAGGATCGCGAGCGGGATGGTTGGGCTCGATAAATACTGCTTGTATTCAGGTCAAGCACTTCCATAGTTTTCCAGTAGCACCAATAACAAATAGAAGGGGGTGATGTTATGGATGACGAAGAAAAGATCACCGTTACCTTGTCGGACGGCGGAGTGCAGTACCAAGCTCAACTTCCAGCAACTGTTCCTGTACTCGAAGGCGACGGGAAAATTGTGAGTGTTTCGACAAAAAAGATCATTGAAAAGACCGCAGATGTTCTCGCTGTTTTTGAAGTTGCCATGAAGGGTGCTGTAGATCGTCTTAGCGCACTCGTACCCGGTGGGCCAAATGGCCCGTCATTCAAACTCGACGAAATCACTGTAGGTCTGAATGTCAGTGCCGAAGCAGGGGTGATTATAGCTGGTGTTGGTGCCGAGGCGAACTTATCGCTTAAGTTCGCCCGGGTCGGCGGGGCGACGGCCTGAATCTGGGCGCACTGCATGTTCTGCAATAGTGGCTAGGCAGCCCATTCCCATGCGATGTAATTCTGCGGCGACAAAATTATTCTCGGCAGTTCGCGGCCAGAAGGCTGCGAACTGTCCGAGATCGTAATGCGGCTCTACTTCCTTCAGAATCTCATTAATCAGGGATATATGCTGCATCATACCCTCCGGCGTGTCACTGTCTGGCATGTCCATGGCTTTCTCAATTATCTCTTGCTGGCGTGCGGCGGGGACAACGGCTGCGATCTTCCTGCCCAAATTCTTTCGGATTGATATTTCAAACGTTGTAACTTCAGAATAGATCGCCTCAAGAGATACTGACATGAGCTTCCTTTCTTATTTTTCACTCTGAAAGGAAAGCAATAACAAGAATGCTCGGAACTTTTATTTCATTCCGCGCCCACAATGAGCGGGGTTAGGGTTTTGGAAATGGAGTGAATGTAGGTTTTTGCCTTGGTAATTGGCGGTGTGGTGCCGCATCGGTTCTTTGCTGGGGTTTCGAGGCGTTCCGCGTAGGCTCTTTCTCCTCATGCCTCACCCTCACAAACTCCAGCATATGCTTCAGCGTTGCCTTGATAGCGGCCTGGATGCTGCGCCATTTAAAAGCGTCCTCAAGGCATGAACTGATAGAGTTCGGCACATTCCAGGCATTCATGCCGGTATAGGCATAGCTCTTGATCTGCGCGATACCGCGCTCGGTTTCGGCGAGCTTCGAGAAGAACACGGCCCATATTTCGCGTTCTGGCAGGCGGGGTTTGCCGGACGGTGCAATCAGTTTGTTGCGCTGTGCGAATCCGTAGGCGGCATAGATCAGGATAGTTTCGACAGGTGGTGGAAGCAGTTTGCGGGGCATTATGCGCTCCCGGCTGAATGCCCGTATTTTATTTTGCCGTGGAGGAGTTTCTTGATGGACTTGTCTTCGTAGTAGGTGATCTTCCTTGCCTTTATGGGCGGCAGGCCGTCGATCAGGAGCAATTGCTCGTGCTTGGGCAGTTGGCGGATTTCAGCAGGGTACAGCAACGGACGCGATACGGCGTTGTAGCTGGCCCCGCCCGTTGTGCCGCTGGCGCTGTGCCCCTCTGAAACATTCCGCACGGTCGCCCCGCGTGTTCCCAGCATCCTCGATAGAATCTCGGCAGTCGCGGGATCGTTGATGCCGAACGCCTGCACGGCCCCGGCATTGGCGATGAAGGAAGCCCAGCGCTGCGGATAGAGATCGCGAAGCTGAGAAATATCCTGCACGAGAGGCCAGAGCTGCACGCCGTACCCGGCCATGAGGCCTATCGCAGTCTCGATGGTTTCAAGGCGGCCTAGGGCTGCGAACTCATCAAGGATGAAGAGAATAGGCGGATTTACTCTGACGGGCCGCTCGGCCAGGCTTGCCAGCGTAAGATTCAGCACCAGGCGCAGCCATCGAGAATAAGTCGTCAGCCTGTTCGATGGCAGGACGAGATATATGGTTGTCGGCTGTCGCCGAAGATCGAGGGGCGAGAAGTCCGAGCTGCGCATGACTGCCGCCATGCGCGGGCTGTCGAGAAAATGGGTATGCGCCTGGGCGCTGGAAAGAACCGATGCCCGTTCACGTTCGGGCTTCTGCTTCAATCGGTTCGCGCAGCGGGCGACGAGGCCGCTCGCTGCGTGGCTTTCCGACATAATATCGAGAAGCGCATCAAGTTCGGCGGGATTAAGTGTGAGAAGGCGACGAAGATTTGAAAGGGTGCGCTCCTCAGGGAATTCGCTTGTCACGATGTAAAGGGCAAGGCCAGCGATAAGGGATTTTGCCTCCTCTTCCCAGAAGCCGTCCGAAGGGGTGGCAGCCCTGGTTATCACCAATGAGTCCGCGATCAGCGCTGTATCCTCTGCGATATCAGGGCTATCAGGATCAAGAAGATCGAGCGGGTTGAACGTGGCGAGCGGAAAGCCAGTGATATGCCAGGGGTCAAGGACATGGACGCGCTGGCCCATTTCCTTGCGGCGTGATGCGGTCTCCAGCGCATTCTCGCCTTTGGGATCAATCACGAAGGCGGAACCAGGATAGGTCAGCAGGTTCGGAATAATGGCGCTGACACCTTTGCCCGCACGGCTAGGCGCGATGGTAAGCAGGTGCTTTTCGGTTGAGAGGCGCAGGAATGGTGTGTTGAGAAGTCCTGGCCACTTTCCCAGTATCAGGCCAGGACCGGACAGCAGCTTTGCGCGGCGAAGATCAGAGCGGGTCGCCCAGCGCGACGTGCCGTGAGCGGTTGTTGTTTCTTCGCTTTTCGTAAAGAGATGCCGCCTTATCTCGTAGCTGGCGGCGAACAAAGCCGTTACGGCTATGGCGACAAATATAAAATCGCTCGATAGAAACACGGCCCCAGAGAATGCATTCTGCATTGCTCACCTGCCTGTTTGGTGAATGTATGGTCTATTCTAAGGGGTGGTCGATTTAGAATCGTTTAAGACGCGGAATACGGTTGTGTTTAAAACAATCGATAATTGTTATTACCCCAATTTTGAATGCGAGAAAGGGCAATCATGGATCGCAATGGCCCAGAGGAAAAGAACATCCTGTCATTACGCGATGTCATTCAAGTAATGAACAGCCAAAAGCGACGAGAGGTAGAAAGGATCCAGGCGTTGGTTGAGGCTTCAACTGTCCCATTGCCTGACGATGTAGTGCGCGCACTTAGTATGTTAAATCCGGCCGATGTTCGTGACGTAATTCGCAATCATGCTGGATTTAAAAATTGGGAAAGGCTGGGGTCTTATAGGGTCGCCCTCTCTGTTTTTCGCCAGTGTATTGATGATCTTTTCAGTGCCATTTCGGTATTTGATACCAGAAGTAAAGATGGTTCAATTTTTGATGCTCGAAGAAATGGTGAGTTAGCAGGAATTAAACGCGTTGTTCAAAAGGAGTTATTCTCGTGCGCAAATGCGGCGCATTCCCTCGTTGATCACTCCACTCGTCGTCTTCAGAAATCCATTGAGATACCAAAGTATAGCGAAAAGCTGCAAATGTGCTTCGGCAATGATGGCCTGCACGAGTTCATAATTAGCTTGAGAACCCTACTGCACCATCTGCACATGGTAGAGCCAGGCTGGAATGTTCAGCACAATTTCGAAGGTGGCCAGCAAAAGGGAAGTTTTAAGCTCAATCGTGATGAATTGCTTAAGGCTATAGAGAGGGAGCGTAAGGCATTCGGGAAGAATCTAGAGAAGACATTGGAGTTTATACAAAAATCACCTGCGAGTATTGATCTGGAAAATGTGTTTCAAGATTACCGCACTCGTGCTGATACATTTTATTCGTGGTTTGATTCAGAACTGGAAGCATTTCCAATGGAGGCGGTGCGCGATTATGAGCGGTGCTTGCTTGAGAGCAAAAAGCAGGGAGCGCGAGTTTATTGGAATATGATGATAGGAAATTGGGTCCAATGGGAAAAGCCACCGAACCCATACGATCATTTACATAAATATCTCACTGAAGATCAGTTGTCCGCCATCCTTGGCTTAGAAAAAGGATCAATGGAGCAGATTGATGCAATTATTCGCGTCGTGGACACAGACAATGCGTGTGATGCTGAGCTGAGAGAAAGAATCCACAAATATTTTGATAAAGCAATGGCGGCGGCAGAGACAAGTGGCGACAGCTAGGGCTGCATAGGTGCCCTCTCTTTGAAAAACTTTAGAGCCGGAAACTCGCCCTCACATAGAAGTACTCTTTCAAGTATCGCGGCATCTTCATCATGATGGCCCAGAGTGAGATAGTAATTGCACTCATCTTGCCGAGCATAGATGATCCATTCACCAGTCATCTTCTTCTGGTCGCTACGCTCTTTATAGCCATCAATGACTATCCTGTGAGCGAGTTGACCAATTCTCTTATCAAGCGGAATTGTATTGTTATCCATGATCGAGTTTGCAAGTTCGTCAAGGTCGTTTTGTCGCCAATGGTTTTGAATGTTCTTCTCTATAAAAGCGGCTTGAGTATAGTGCTTGTGCCATAGGCCGCGCAGAATATCGCCAGTAAATTGGGTGGGCGGTTTTGTTCGAGATATCCTTCTTAAAGGCTTGTTCTCCAGGTAAGCGATCTCATCCATTATGGCGAATATATGTGCCGTCCGATTTTCGACATGAAACCGAAGCTGCTCAACTAGAATGCGCGAATAAAAGCCAGACCCGATATGTAGGTCGAGTTGTCCTTTGATGTATTCTATCTCTTGGCTGTCAGGCATTCCGAGAGTGCCCCATTGAAGAGGCAACCTCCCGCGCATGGCCAATACCAGACCATGCGCCATATGAGCCAACAACATACAGATGCTGTTTGGCGCGAGAGACAGCAACATTGAGGATGTTCGGCGTATTTGCGGCCCAGCCGCGTGCCCCGTTTTGGCTGGAATTTGGAGCGCCGAGGACGACAATTACTGTGTCGGCCTCCCGTCCTTGAACCGTATGGATAGTGCCGACGCGGTTATCTGCCCATTCGTCCGCTTTAACCCGCAAAGCTGCGAACAGTGCTCCTTCACGCTCTAATCGCCGCTTCATCTCTTGGGCGATGATACGGAAAGGTGTGATGATGAATATGTCAGGATCAGTAATACCGGCTGCGGCAATTTTCTTCAGAAGGCTGACGACCAACTCACCCTCGGCAGGACACCATTTAGAATCGGCCTCACCATCAACCGATAGCCATTGAGATTCACCGAGAACAGCGCCGATGGGGCTCGGATCTCGGCGGCCTGGCGCGTGAACCATCTGCCCGTCATAGGCAATCCTGTTGGACATGCCGAACATCGGCTCCATACACCGCCGATGCACCAGGAGGGGGACGCCAACCCGACGCAGCCCGAGGTCGGAACGGAAGGCGGCCTGATAGCGGGAGGCCCTATCTGCAAGTGTTTGCGCTGAAGCGTCTGGCGCAGCCCAGGTGGCTTTATCAATTTTGAAGAATTTACAGATTTCAGAATTCAGTCGCTCAGGCAATGTAACGACGGGCGGAATCTGAAGCGGATCGCCAACCACGATAGAGCGTTTGGCGCGAATGATGGCGCCGACAGCGGCCTGCGGAAGCGCTTGTCCGGCTTCATCAATCAGCAGCCACCCTATGCTGCCTGAAGGCATCTCACCGAGCATGCGGTCTACAGATGCAAAGGTAGTGGATATCACCGGAACAACAAGGAAGAGCGTTGACCAGAGATCCGGCAGCAACGCACGCTTCTTCTCATCCGGCATTGTTCCGGCCAAGAAGGCATCCATAAAGACATTCAGGTTGTGAAGAACCTTTTGTGCTGCTGCGTCAATAAAAGCGCGATGTACCGCAAGCGCGGCAATAAACAGATCTTCACGCTTGCGATGCAAGCTGTCGGGTATCCAGGGGGAGTTTAGATTCCAGTCTTCATGACCGCGCCCGAAGAAAGCGCTATCGACAATCTTCTTACCGAGGATTTGACGATGCGGTTCAATCTGCCTCGATAGCTGATCTATATTCTGGCGGATGGCTGCAATGCTGCTCTCAAGCTTCTGAAGGCGAGCATCGAAGGCTGCCAAGGCAGTCTGAGCGCCAGAGAAGGCTTGCTCGCATTTGCGCCGCAAATCAGCGGCGGCGCGTTCGGCTTCAACCAGCGGATTATTCGCCAGCACCCAAGTTTTCCAGCGCTCTGTGCGAAACAGTCGGGAGAAAAATCCGGGCCGGGTTTTCTTGTGATTCTCTATATCGGAAAGCCACAGCTTATGGTCCGTCGCGGCTTTATCGAGTTCGGCGCGGCGGCTTGCTGCATCGGCGGCAAGCGGTGGCCTCTGTCCGGTTAGCTCCGAAAGCGCCGCCTCTTCATTGGCAAGGTCACGGTGCAAATCGGCAAGCTTGAGACATGTTTGCCGGACGCCCTCCAGCTCCTTAAGTTCGGCATCAACTTCTTTCTTGATGTTGAGGAAGCGTGATCGCGCTTTCATCCAATTGGCTTTCGCCATTTGCGGTGAAGGCGGATTTTCTGCCGGAACGATTGCGGGTATTTTGCGCTCAATGATGCGGCCTTGCGCATCTTTGATTTCTCGGACAACAGAATCGCCCTTGGCGGCCTTTAGATAGAGGCGGAAGCCGAATTCTTCGTCCCACCAGAAAGATTGATGGAAAGCGAAGCGATTTTTCGCATTACCAAGAACGGCGGCAATGAGGCCCCAGGTCTCAACGGGGTCTGGGGTAACATCTTCCTCGCCATCGTCTATATCGTCCTCATCATACCTATTCTTGCGTGGCCCATGCACAAGGTCGCTGATCGACTTGAAATAGGTGAGTTCACTCGCTGGCCTGCCAACGGCTTTCGCCGCAGGAAGTTCTTTGCTGACATTCTCGACCGCTTTGTTATTGCTGGAGGCAACGAGAATTTCATGGCCCTTAAGGCGTTCATCCAAACGATAGAGCTGGAAAAACGCATTCGGCCCCGCTGACATTTTCTCGCCGGAAGCCGTAAAGGCTTTTTCTGGATCATCGAATGCGCTCATTGCGAGCGCCCTATCCGTGACGCAGCCCGCAACGATATCTCGTAGCAAGGTTGTCTTGCCGGTGCCGGGCGGGCCGTTTACGGCAATGATGCCTTCTTTTCCGCTTAGCTCGGAACGCGCGACATTCACGGCGGCCTGCTGAAGCGTCACTAACGGGTGGCCGCCAGGCGATGGCCAGCGGGCCACAGGCATCAATGATGGCGCTATAGCTTTCTCAAGCGCAGGTTTGTCATCAAGAAGGTTGAATGTCGCGGCGGGCGTGTCGATACCAAGATAACTGCGCAGGCCTTTAGGCGCGCTATTCCGCTGCACAAGATTAGAGGCTTTGGCCAGATCATCAATGAAAAATGAATTGATAAGGGGGGCCTCGGGCGGCGCTTTCGATTTGAAGTAATGATAGACGCGAAGTGCGAAAGTCGGTTCTTCGACAAGGTGCGAAGGCAGGTTAAATTGCGCAACGAGCCAGTCATGTGCTCGTTTGATGGTCGGCAGATCAAGCGGAATTGGATTGCCGTCCTTATCAACGCGCCGAACAATATCATCGAGCTTTTCAGTGATTTTATATTCGATATTCGGCCAGGCACCGAGCGCACCGAGCTGCAGCTTTAGCGCAAGCGGTAAGGCCCAAGCAAAACTCGATACGGCAATGCCGTTTTCTTCAACGACAACCCCTCGTTTATCGACAAGAATGACAGCAATCGCGGCTTTCTCACGCAGACGCTGGCTTTTCTCGTCGTCTGCTCCGAAGGCTTTGACAAGTTCTTCAGTCGCTCGATCCATAGGGATCGAGCCAAGGTAAATCTGATAATAAAGCTGGCGCTTGGGGCGAGAGGATTCGCCGCGTATCCAGGGCAGTTGAGCGGCAGATAGATCGACCAAACATCTCCGATCGCCGCCCGCCAGCTCTTCAGGGCGGCGGTAGGTCATTGGAGACAGCGCCTCAAGCGCCGTCCAGGCCGCCAAAATAGCCGTGGGTTCGTTGGGTGTTTTGGGTGCGGGGAATGACGGCAAATCACCTAGGGCTTCGAGCGGCGGCTGAATAGCGCTCTGTGTCGCTACAGGCACCGCAGTTTCTCGACGCACGGGCTGGATTGGCGATTGAGGTCTGCCGGTACTTGTTGGCTGGGGTATCGCTACTTCCGGGGTAACCGCCGCGACCACGCCCCCTCCGTCTTTGGAAAGCGCAGACAGGGCATCTTTGACTTTCGTATGCAGACGACTCGCCCGGTTTGTTTCCCGGTTATGCAACTCTGCTTCGAGTTCGCGCAGCGTATTTGGGTCGGCACCCGCCGCCTGGAAAATAGCCTCCAGTTCGGCAATCGACTTATTAAAATATGGACGACGAGCCCCGGCACTCATGAGTTCCAAACACCTATAAATTTTACATCTATTAGGTCGATTAAATTTAGATAAACTCTACCACCGGCTGGCGGAAAAGTGCAAACGGCATGCGAAAGCTAGGGCCAACCCACGAGGAATGGCTTCAAGAGCTAATGCGATAGCCACCGGCTAACGACGCAAGATATAAAAAATGAAGTTTTCGGGAATGACTGCCGACATCCTAATAGATCGAGAAGCTTATCGAGTATGCCGGTTGCTTCCCGCGTATGAGTTCGTGAGCTTTTGCAAAGCCCGCGGGATCTCGATTGAGCATGACAGGCTGAGACGCTTCGAGAAGCTTGGATTGTTTTATCCAATGATGCGGGTCTATCGCCCCGATGAAATCAGAAAAGTAGAATATATTGACGGCGGCAAGCGATACCATGACCTGGGGCCACTGAAGGAAGGCGAAGAATGGGGCGGTGAAACGCGAATAGAGCTTCCTCAGTTCAGCTTTGGTGCCAGGTATATTCGAAGTTGGCGTGAGCATGGTTTGGTATGGGACCCTCGAACAGAAGAAAGCCCGCACGCTACTTCGATAGACACAGAACAACGACGCCATATCGCTTACTATTCACAATTTCAGATACGATCTCTTTCATTCCTTATAAGCTCACTAACCCTGCATGTTCATATGGAAGGAGTGATTGAGGACGATGGCAAAACACCTTCGAATTTCAATGACAATCGGGATTGGATGCTGAAGCATGTCCAGCATCTTATTGAGGCAGAGAAACCCACGGGAGCCAGAGAAGATACAGCTCTTCTATGCCAAATAATTTCAGATCGGTATTACCCCAAAACTCAGACTGATGAGAGGCGGTTTACCCTTACGTCTGGTGGTACGGATTTCCACGGTTGGGATTGGTATGCCTACGCCCGCGCATGGGATGCAAGGGCTTTTCTTGAGCAGTTCGAAATATCTCAAGACGAGTTGAAGCGCCAATATGAGGTTGTCTCTGGTAGCCTACGCTTTGTTGACCCATTAGATGCTTGGCAATCTCTCGTTCGATTTATATCTGTCGAAAAAAGAGCGAAACTTAAGAACGAGGCCCTGCAAGGGCAGACGCTTCGAGAAATGGCCTTGATGCTGAGGCTGTTATATCTGGATGCGTATGGTGAGGCATTGCCGCAGCCCCATGACGTTAATAAGGAGATATTTCACAAGATACCGGATATCGATCCTGAGACAGATCCATTGCGGGCTTTAGAGTTTATCACAAATGATTTTCATATAAATCCAAAGCCAAAACTTGTTCTGTTTGTTGAAGGTGAAACTGAGGCGGCAATTATACCCCGTTTATTTGACGAAATATTTGGCGCGAGTCCGAGCATATATGGGATTGAGATCGTCAACCTTAAAGGTATCAACAACATTACCGGGGGAAAGAAAGAGTCGTTGAGCGCGCTCTGGCGACTAATAGATTACCTTCATCATCATCAAACTATTGCCGTCATCCTTGCCGACAATGAAGGCTGGGCTTCAAAGAATTTACGGCATGGGTTGCCGCAAGCCCTGTCAACCTATTTTCCAGATCGCAAGACCACCAGGCCGAACTATGTTCGGATCTGGAGTTTATGCTTCGAGCTGAACAATTTCAGCGACACAGAAATAGCTCTAGCTCTCACCGAATTAGGCGCACCTACATCAAGAGCCGAAATAGCTGCTTGTCGCGCGAGTGCTAGGCTGGCAGCTAAAAACAAGAAAGCCATAACAATTGCTTCGATTTACGAAAACAAGATGGGGCGAGGACTGAACAAAATTATTCTCGCGAATAAGTTGGTCGATATTATGCTCCGGCCTGATACCAAAAGAGCTGCGAAGAACAGGCCCATATCTTTGTTCCTTCATAAGATTGCCGAACTAAGCGCGCGCAATCACCAACCCATCACTCATGCCATGTGGGAATACAATCAACGGACGGGGTTCGTGGGCACGTTGCGCCCAGGCGCAGTAGGCAAGCGTAAAAATCTATTTGGCCAGTCGCGAAAGAGGCGGCGGAAATAGGAAACCTATTCCGGCTGCGTAAACATTGCCCCTGCTTTGGATGAATGTCGTAATTATGGTAGGTCTATCCTCACTAAATCGATGGATTCGTGAAAATTACCTACACAATTCCTGCACAGGCTGAACACTGCGAGAATAAAGCATCCATATTAATGGCTTACAGATGCTTCGTTCTCTCGCCGGCATGACAGGAAAAAAGAAGGCATCATCCCCGCGCCAGCCCTTCGGGCCTACGCATCCACGAATGCCTTTAGCGTTCGCGCATTTTCATCCGTCATGGCCCGCGCAGGCGGGCCATCCACAAGTTAGTTTTTAAAAAAGGGAACTCGTGGATGCCCTGCCTCCGCAGGGCATGACGAGGTATAGCAGCCCTAAGCCGCGTCCTTGCGGGCGGCGGGCTTTGGCGCCGCCTTGGTGCCAGCGGCGACCTTGGTCGGCGCCGCCTTCTCTTCCACCTGGGTCAGCAGTTTCAGCAGGTGGCGCTCGATCTGCCGCAGCCGCGCCTCGTCGTGAATCTTCTGGCCCGTCAGGTCCTGGACATAGAAGACGTCCACGGCGCGTTCGCCATAGGTGGCGATATGGGCCGAGCGGATCGAGAGGTTGAGATCGTAGAGGCCGCGCGTCACTTCGTAGAGGAAGCCCGGGCGGTCGCGGCCATTCACTTCCACCACGGTGTGGCGGTTGGAGGCGTTGTTGTCGATCAGCACCACCGGCGCCACCTTGAACACGCGGGTGCGGCTCGGCAGGCCGGGCTTGTCGCCACCCAGCACCAGGCGCGGGCGCAGGTCACCAGCCAGGGTGCGCTGAATCGCGGTGGAAAGCCGCGCCAGCTTGTCCGGGCGGTCGAAAGCCTTGCCCTCGGTGTCCTGGACAAAGAAGGTATCCAGCGCCATGCCGTCGGTGGTGGTGAAAATCTTGGCATCCACGATATTGCCGCCGGTAGCGGCGATGGCGCCGGCAACGCGGGCGAACAGACCAGGATGGTCCGGCGCGTAGAGCGTCAGTTCGGTAACATCGCGAAAACCATCGACACGGGTTTCGAGCGTCAGCGTGCGCTTCTCCTTATCCGCCACGCGCATCAGACGGGCATGGCGCAGGATGGTCTCGGCATCATTCGAGAACCAGTAATTCTCGTAATGCCGCTTGAGCAGTTCGTCCTGCTCCTTCACCGGCCAATCCGGCAGCCGGGCGCGCACGGTCTGCTTGGTCTCGGTGATGCGCTGCTCACGGCCACGGGTGGAGAAGCCGCCGGAGAGGAATTCCTCGGCGCGGTAATAAAGCTCGCGCAACAACTGGCCCTTCCAGCCATTCCACACATTCGGGCCCACGGCGCGGATATCGGCCACCGTCAGCACCAGCAGCAGACGCAGGCGCTCCGGGCTCTGGATCAGGTTGGCGAAATCCACCACCGTCTTGGGATCGGCGATATCGCGCTTGAAGGCGGTGGCCGACATGGCGAGATGCCAGCGCACCAGCCAGGCGACGGTTTCGGTCTCGGCCGGCGACAGGCCGAAGCGCGGCCCGAGTTTCAGCCCGACCTTCTCGCCGAGGATGGAATGGTCGCCGCCCCGGCCCTTGGCGATATCGTGCAGCAACAACGCGACATAGAGCACGCGGCGCGACACGATCTGGTGGATCACCTGCACCGCCAGCGGGTGTTCCTCCGCCAGCGCGCCGTTTTCAATGCGCGAGAGCAGGCCGATGGCGCGGATGGTATGCTCGTCCACGGTATAGACGTGATACATGTCGTGCTGCATCTGCGCCACGACACGGCCGAAATCCGGTACGAAGCGACCCAGGATGCCGGCTTCGTTGAGCCGCCGCAGCGTTGTCTCCGGGTCGTTCTTCGAGGTCAGCATCTCGATGAACAGCCGGTTGGCTTCGGCATCGTTGCGCAAGGCGGCGCCGATCAGCTTCAGATTCTGCCGCACCAGGCGCAAGGCATCGGGATGGATATCCAGCCCCTGCTCCTGCGCCAGATGGAACAGCCGCAGCATCTTCACCGGCTCGGCAATGAAAAGCTGCTGATCCTGAAGATTGAGCCGGCCGCCTTCGTTGACGAAGCCATCCATCGCCTTGGGGCGGCGGATTTTCGATTTCAGCACCGCCAGCGGTTTCTTCTTCTTGTGCCGCTCCTCAAGCGCGGCGGCGAAGATGCGGGTGAGGTCGCCGACTTCCTTGGCCGCGAGATAGTAGCGCTTCATGAAGCGCTCGACATCCTTGCGCCCCGGACGGTCTGCATAACCCATCGCCTTGGCGATCTCGGTCTGCAGGTCGAAGGTCAGTCGCTCCTCGGGCCGGCCGGCGAGATAATGCAGATGGCAGCGCACGGTCCAGAGGAATTCATTGGCCTGGGTATAGCGACGGTATTCTTCCGCCGAAAGCAGGCCGCGTTCGATCAGGCCATCGAGATCGGCGACACCATAGACATATTTGGCGATCCACAGCAGCGTGTGCAGATCGCGCAGGCCGCCCTTGCCTTCCTTGATATTCGGCTCGACCAGATAGCGCGAGTCGCCCATGCGCTGATGCCGGTCGTCGCGTTCGCCGAGCTTCTTCTCGATGAAGTCCGGCCCGGTCTTGGCCATCACCTCGGTCTGGAAGCGGCGCCAGAGCGACTGCGCCAGATCCTGCTCGCCCCAAATCCAGCGCTGCTCCAGCAAGGCTGTGCGGATGGTGAGGTCGCCCATGGAAAGCCGGAGGCATTCCTCCACCGAGCGCGTCGAGTGGCCGACCTTCAAGCCCATATCCCAGAAGAGATAGAGCATGTATTCCACCACCTGCTCGCCCCAGGGGGTCTGCTTGTAGGGGAACAGGAACAGCAGATCGACATCCGAGAACGGCGCCATCTCGCCCCGGCCATAGCCGCCGACCGCGACGATGGAGAGCTTTTCCGCCGCCGTGGGATTGGGCAGGCGGTAGACCCGCTGGGTGGTGAAATCGAAAGTGAGCCGGATGATCTGGTCGATCAGGAAGGCCTGGGCCCGGCGCGTCACCAGCGCGCTGGCGCCGGCCAGGAAGCGGGCGCGGATCGCCTCGCGGCCATGATTCAGCGCTGCTTTCAGCAGCACCAGAGCCTGGGCGCGCTGCTCAGTGGCGCCGTTCTTGCCCTCGGCGGGCAAGGCTTCGAGCTGCAACAGCAGGCTCTTGCGGTCGATAATGGCGCGGCGGTCGGGAATCGCGTTCAGCATGGGCTTTATATATCGCGGCGCGGGCCGGATTACACGCTTTGCATGTTGATCATGCCGCCGCCGTCGATCACCAGGGTCTGGCCGGTGGTGAAGCTGCCGGCCCGGGAAGCCAGGAACACGGCGGCGCCGGCAATCTCGTCGGGGTCGCCGATGCGTTTCAGCGCATAGCCCTGGGTTGCACGCTTGGCGATATCCGGATTCTCCCATAGCGCGCGGGCGAAATCGGTCTTGATCAGACCCGGCGCGATGCAGTTGGCGCGAATCTGGGCCTGGCCCCATTCCACCGCCAGGTTCCGCGCCAGGGCCATGTCGGCTGCCTTGGAAATGCCATAGGCGCCGAGCAGGCTTGAGCCGATCAGACCGCCGATGGAGGAGATGATGATGATGGCACCGCCCTCACCGCGCTCGGCCATGCCGGGCGCCACCATGTTGCAGAGCCAGTGATTGCTCTTGATGTTGCATTGCATGATCTTGTCGAAGGCATCATCGGGGATATCGCGCGACGGCCCGAAATACGGATTCACCGCCGCGTTGCAGACCAGCACGTCGATGCGGCCCCAGGCCTGCTGCGTGGCATCGACCAATGCCTGCAGCTGCGCCTTGTCGGAGATATTGCACGGCACCACCATGGCCTCGCCGCCGGCCTCGCGAATCTCTGCGGCCACCTTCTCGCAGGCTTCGGCCTTGCGGCTGGACACCACCACGCGCGCGCCATGCTGCGCCAGGCGCAAGGCGATGGAACGGCCGATGCCGCGGCTGGAACCCGTGACCAAGGCCACCTTGCCGCGCAGATCGAACAGGCTATCCATATCCCTTCCTCCCTTTTATGCCCCCGAGCTTAGACGCCATGATGACCCAAGCCTATAGTGACGCCATGCGCAAATTCGCCCTGCTCTTGCTGCCACTCTTGCTGCTCGCCGCCTGTTCCGAACCGGCGTCACGCCAGCCGACCGGCCCGTCATCAAGCGCGCCGCCGCCTCCCCCACCGCCGCCGCCGCTTGCCGCCGCCGCCCGCATCGAGGGCGACTGGCTGGGCATCCGCGTGCGTGGCCCGGCTGCGATCGAAAGCGCCAGCCTGGTCGATCCCGATGGCCGTGCCCATGCCGCCAGCCGCATCACCTTCCCGGCGCTGTCGAGCAGCGGCAGCGGTGAGACGGAAAGCCGGGTCGGGCGGCCGAGCGTGGTGCTCGGCGGTTCCGGCGGTTCCTCCAGCGGCATCGATGCCGGCATCGGCCTGAGCCTGCCGATCCAGAATCCGTTTTCCTCCTCCAGCCGGCCGGCCCGCCCGCCCATGGTGCTGAGCCAGGCGGAATTCACCCTGCCGGCGCCGGTGCTGGCACGCTACCGCGCCGATATGGGCCAGGGCTGGCGCCTGCGGCTCAGCCATGGCGGCCAAGGGGAAATCCTGCCGGCGCCCGCTCCGGATAACTGAGACGGCCCGGCAAGTTCTGCCGGTTAACTATTTTATAGTGCCGGAAAACAGGCAAAAACAAACTGGCACACGGCCTGCATTAACCCTCCCGAGACATCGCAGGAGGATACCGACCATGGCCATTGCATTGCTGTCGTTGCGCCAGGCCCAGAAGGCCGAGCCGCGCTTGAAGGCTGCCCTCAATATCGACGGCGAGCGCCTTGAGGCGCCGCTTACCGCGCGCGAGCGCATGGAGATGCGCGAAGGCATCCCGAGCGGCCTGACCCCGCGCCAGTATGTGCAGGGCCTCTCGGCCAAGCTGCGCGAGCAGAGCCGCGAGCAGATGGCCTGGGCCCTGGGCCGGGTGGAAACCGCCGAACTCGATACCCTGGTACGCCAGATCGCCAAGATGAAGGGCCGCTACGCCACCCTGCTGCTGGAATATGCCCAGGGCGACCGTCCGATGCGGCCGACCGCTGCCGCCGAATTGAAAGGCCTGCGCGAGCAGATCGCCGAAATGGAATACGGCTTCGAGATGCTGAAGGAAGCGATCCTCGAAGGCACCGCCGAGGTGATCGGCGTGCGCGCTGTGGAATAAACTCAGCGCCGAATGTCAAACGCCAGGCGCAGCGCCAGGCCGGCCATGATGGTGGCCATGGCGCGCTGCTGCCAGAGGATGATTTTCGGGTGGCGTGACAGCCACTCACCGATACGGCCGGCAGCCTGCACCAGAAGGAGCAGGATGCCGGCCGCTATCACGCTGTAGACGGTGGCCAGCACCAGCACCTGCGCCATCACCGGGCCGCGCTCCGGCGCGACGAATTGCGGCAGCAGCGCGAGAAAGAACAAGGCGGTTTTCGGATTGGTGAGATTGGTGATCAGCGCATCGCGCGCGATGCGCCACAGATCGCTGCTGCCCTGGCGTGCCGGATCAAGCGCGAAGGCCCCGGTGCCGCGCCAGGCCTGCCAGGCGAGATAGAGCAGATAGGCGGCACCGATGGCGCGCACCACGTCGTAGCTCCACGGCACTTCGCGCACCAGGGCGGCAAGACCGATGGCGGTGGCGAAGGCATGGCCATACCAGCCGAGGATCAGGCCAAGCACGGAAGCGACACCGGCGCGGCGCCCCTGGCCGACGCTGCGCGACAGCACGAACAGCACATTCGGCCCTGGCGTGACGGCAAAAACCGCGACGGCAGCGGCAAAGGTGATCAGCGTGGTGAGCGACAGCATTCAGCGCCGCGCATCGAAGGCAAGGCGCAACGCCAGGCCGGCAAAAACCAGACCCAACAGGCGGTTCTGCCAGGCGAGGAAGCCTGGGCGGCGGCGCAGCCAGTCGCCGAAGCGGCTGCCCAAGAGGCTCACCGGCACCAGCACGATGGCGCCGGCGACATTGAGAATGCTGGCGAGGACGAGCGCCTGCTGCAACGCCGTGTCCGGGCGCGGCTCCATGAATTGCGGGAACAGCGCCAGGAAGAACAACGCCACTTTCGGGTTCAGCACATTGCAGAGGAAGCCCTGACGCAAAACCGCCCAGAAGGAAATCGGCGCCACCGTGCCTTGCTCAAGCTGCAGGCCGCCGCTGCCGCGCAGGGCCTGAAAGGCGAGCCACAGCAGATAGGCGGCGCCGGCATAGCGGATGGCATCGAAGGCGAAGGGGGCGAGCAAAAGCACGCCGCTCAAACTCAGGCCCGCGACCACCGCATGCACATAGCAGCCGAGCGAAATGCCGAGCGTCGAGACCAGGCCGGCCATGCGGCCTTGCGCCACGGCGCGGCTCAGCACCATCAGCATGTCGGGGCCGGGCGTGACCGCCAGCGCGAGCGCGGCGGCAGCGAAGGTGAGCAGGGTCGCGGTTTCCATGAGGGCAGAGTGGCGCCGCCACCCATGCCGGTCAACTAACCGCCAAGGATGAAATTGTAGCGGCCCAATCGACCCTCCGGCGTCTGTGTCATCTGCAGCAGCAGCCGCACATCGAACAGGCTGTCGCGGTCGTTGCCGGCCTCGCCGGGAAAATAGAGCTGCGTGGTGAGCGGGCGGGCCTGCGGCGTGGCATAGACCTTCACATGCACATGCCGGGTGCGGCCGCCATAGGCGCCGGGCAGGATGGTATCGAGGCGCCATTCGCCTTCGCCATTGGCCATGACATGGCCGCGCAGACGGAAACCCTGGTTGTCGTATTGCCCCGCCGCATCGGCCTGCCAGACCTCGATCTTGGCACCGACCAGCGGGCGGCAGCGTGGGTCCAGCGCCCGGCCTTCCAGCCGCAGCGCCTCGCCGGCCATGCCGGGTTCGCGCAAAGAACGCTTCAGCGGCGCGCGCGGGGTGAAATACGGTCCCGCCGTCTGGCGCGGGGTGGCC
>Ga0208243_1000509_pt1 | contig 21235 bp, 17 predicted proteins | sample Subbio2Aug_QV12A_FD_184826 | JGI IMG/M metagenome (GOLD analysis project Ga0208243, IMG submission 184826) | Serpentinite rock and fluid subsurface biosphere microbial communities from McLaughlin Reserve, California, USA - CR12Aug_QV12A (SPAdes) | ecosystem: Environmental > Terrestrial > Deep... | reverse complement strand
GTCGTCCTCGACAAGAAGTTTGGCGCGCCGCTTATCACTAATGACGGCGTAACCATTGCCCGTGACATCGAGCTCGAAGAGTCTTTCGAGAACATGGGCGCTCAGCTCGTTAAAGAGGTGGCCACCAAGACGCAGGACGTAGCGGGCGACGGCACCACTACCGCTACTTTGTTGGCACAGGCACTTGTGCGCGAAGGGCTAAAGAACGTAACCGCTGGGGCTAACCCCATGATCATCAAGCGCGGCATCGAGAAGGCTGTCGAGGCCGTAGTTGCTGAGATTAAGAGCATGGCCGTGCCCGTAAAGGACAAGGCCGCCATTTCTCAAGTCGCCTCGATTGCTGCTTCTGACGAAGAAATCGGCGCCATCATCGCCGACGCCATGGAGAAGGTCGGCAAAGACGGCGTCATTACCGTCGAAGAATCCAAGACCTTCACCACCGAGCTGGAAGTTGTCGAAGGCATGGAGTTTGACCGCGGCTATGTTTCCCCCTACATGGTAACCGATGCCGAAAAAATGGAAGCCGTGTTAGAGGAGCCTTACATCCTGGTAACCGACCGCAAGATTAGCGCCATCCACGACATTCTGCCTGTACTAGAAAAGCTCGTACAGCGCGGCAAGCCTTTGCTCATTATTGCCGAAGATGTAGAAGGCGAAGCCCTCGCTACCCTCGTAGTGAACAAGCTGCGCGGTACCTTCACCTGCGTCGCCGTTAAGGCGCCTGGGTTTGGCGACCGCCGCAAGGCTATGCTCGCCGACATCGCTGTACTTACTAAGGCCCAAGTTATCTCCGAAGAGCTCGGCCTCGAGCTTAAGAACACCGACATCTCTATGCTCGGCCGCGCTCGCCAAGTGCGCATCGGCAAAGAGGAAACCGTTATCGTCGAAGGCTACGGCTCAACCGACGAGATTCAAAAGCGCGTAGGCCAGATTAAGGTGCAAATCGAGGAGACTACGTCCGACTTTGACCGCGAGAAGCTACAAGAGCGCCTTGCTAAGCTCGCCGGCGGCGTAGCCGTTATCCGCGTCGGTGCAGCTACCGAAGTCGAAATGAAGGAAAAGAAGCTGCGCATTGAAGACGCTCTGTCGGCGACGCGCGCTGCCGTGGAAGAGGGCATCGTTCCCGGCGGTGGAATTGCTCTTCTCTCCTCCATCCCCGCACTTGATAAGATTGTGGCCGAAGGCGATATGAAGACAGGGGTAGACATCGTTCGTCGTGCCCTAGAGTATCCGGTAAAGCAGATTGCCGATAACGCCGGTCTGGAAGGTGCCGTAATCGTGGGTAAGGCCAAAGAGCAGCCTAAGGGCCATGGCTTTGACGCCCTGCGCACTCGCTGGGTAGACATGATCGAAGTCGGTATCGTCGACCCCGCCAAGGTTACCCGCAGCGCTCTGCAGAACGCCGCGTCTATCGCCGCCATGATTCTCACGACCGAGACGCTAGTCTCCGACAAGCCTGAGCCTAAGTCCGCTATGCCTAACCCCGGTATGGGTGGCATGGGCGGCATGGACATGTAAGAAACAAGCGCCCGCGATAGCCGCCCGAAAAGGGCGGCTATCTTGCACTTAACGCCGTCCTCGCATATAGTGGAGTAAGGCAAGGCAGGAGGTGTGGGAGTGGACTTATTTCTCGTGGCGCGACCCACAGGGCGTCTCCTGAGCCTTGCGGCAGAAGTGCAGGAGATGCTAAACAAGCGTTATAGGCTATATGCCGGGATTCTCCCTCCCCTTCATCTGACGTTAGCACGCATGCAGTTTGCCGATGCGGACGAGCGCAGGCTAGCCCTAGAGCGGACTGCCGAAGCCGCGCGTAAGACCGACGCTTTCTACGTGCAGGCTAATGGGTATCTTCGCTTTGGCCCGCCGCATCTGGCGATTGGCGCGGCCGTGGTAGGGGATGAGAACCTGTTTCGCCTGCGCGCGGACTTAGTTACCCACTTAGCCGAGCAACTTGTCGTGCAGCCTAACGACTATTGGAAGCCGCACATCACTCTGGTCTCCGCGACGCACGGGCGGGCCTGGAGTGAGCAGGAGTGGAAGGCTGCTTATACATCGGTGCTAGATTATGCTTTACAGGCCGAATGTCTCGTCGAAGAGCTAGAGTTATGGTATCCGCAGTACGACCCTAGCGTACGCTTGTTGGCTAAGTTTAGAATGGGACTTGGGCTAGTGGAGCTCTTAGACTAGAAGGATAGGCAGTTATGGGAGGTAGTGTGGGACATGCTGTTTGCGATTGATGTTGGGAACACAAATATCGTCCTGGGGTTAGCAGATAACGGCAAATGGCTAGACACCTGGCGTATTTCCACGGACATTAAACGCACGGTGGACGAGTACTTTACAATTGTCTCAGCCTTGCTCGCGGCCGCGTCCTATCACCCCGCCGCAGTAAGCGGGGTTATAATCACTAATGTCGTGCCGCCTATCCAGGGCACGCTCGAACAGGTGGTACATAAGCTCTTTAAGCGCACGCCGTTAGTCGTAGGCGAAGGTGCCCGCACAGGGATTAAAATCCGCACCGACAACCCGCGGGAGGTAGGTGCGGACAGGATTGTTAACTCGGTGGCTGCGTATCACCTCTACGGCGGCCCGGCGATTGTGGTAGATTTCGGTACGGCGACGACTTTCGATGTCGTCTCTGCGCAAGGGGAATACTTAGGTGGAGCCATTGCGCCCGGCATCGGCATCTCCGCTGAGGCGCTCTTTTTGCGCGCTTCTAAGCTTAGCCGCGTCGAGCTCGAGCGTCCTAAGCGCGCCATCGGCAAAAACACGGTGGAAAGCATGCAGTCTGGTCTAGTCTTTGGCTATGCCGGGCTGGTAGAAGGCATGATCGCGCGGCTACAACGCGAATTAGGCCACAAGGCGCAAGTTATCGCGACCGGCGGTCTGGCACGGGTGGTGGCAGCAGAAACGCAGTGCATTGACCGCATTGACGACTTGCTGACACTAGAGGGGTTGAGGATAATTTGGGGGATGAATGCGTAGTAGGGGTGCAGTTTGCACTTCGCACTTTGCACTTTGCACTTCGTAGTGTAATGCTCCAACTGCGAGCAGAGAACGCTACTTTCTCCACTAAGTGCTAAGTGCCAAGTGCCTAGTGCTACCACGAGACAAGGAGGCCTCCCATGAGCAAACAACACATCGTCCTCGGCGTAACCGGCAGTATTGCCGTGTATAAGGCAGCTGACTTAACCAGCCGCCTCGTTAAGGCTGGCTACATTGTCGACGTGATAATGACCAAGGCGGCGCAGGAGTTTGTGCAGCCGCTTACGTTTCAGGCGCTGACGCACCGCCCTGTAGTTACCGAAATGTTTACGCTGCACAACGAAATGTCGGTTGAGCATATTGCCTTGGCGGAGCGGGCGAATGTGCTCCTCATTGCCCCCGCGACGGCAAACATTATTGCCAAGCTTAGGCACGGCCTAGCGGACGATATGCTAAGCTGCACGGCGCTGGCCACACGGGCGCCGCTTGTTATCGCTCCCGCCATGAATAACGGCATGTACGAGAATCCGGTAACGCAAGAGAACATCGCGGTGCTAAAGGCGCGCGGCGTTACTTTTGTCGGCCCGGGCGAAGGGTATCTCGCCTGCGGCACCGTCGGGCGCGGGCGCCTTACGGAGATTTTGGATATCTTTGATACCGTAAAGATGGTGCTTGGGCGAAGCGGGGACTTAGCGGGACGAAAAGTCGTGATTACAGCGGGAGGTACAGAAGAACCGATTGATCCTGTGCGCTGTATTACTAACCGCTCCTCCGGCAAAATGGGCTATGCCTTAGCCGAGGCGGCGCGCGACCGCGGCGCGTCTGTGACGCTAATCGCAGGCCCCACCAGCCTCCGCGCTCCCTACGGCGTCAACTGCGTTCCCGTACGCACCGCCCTGGAGATGCTTGCGGCAGTGCAGGCAGCCACACGCGACTGCGACGCCTTGGTGATGGCCGCCGCCGTCGCCGATTACCGCGTGGCCGAGGTGGCCGAACAAAAGATAAAGAAAGCCGCCAAAACTCTCAGCCTAGAGCTAGTAAAGAACCCGGACATTCTCGCTAGTCTTACCGGCGACTTTGCTAAAATAGGCTTTGCCGCCGAAAGCCAAGACCTCTTGGCTAACGCCGCGGCCAAACTAGAAGCCAAAGGACTGCACATGATTGTAGCTAACGACATCACACGCGCGGGTAGCGGCTTTGGCACAGAAACCAACGAAGCCACCCTGCTCTACCGGGGCGGCCGCCGCGAAGCTTTGCCGCTGATGACAAAAGAACGCCTAGCGCATATAATACTGGATAGACTAACCGACCTATACTAGTTTCGTCGTGCGCTTGGATCATTTATGACCGAGACGTTTGCGAAGCGGCTCTTAAGCCCATGCCAACGTTTGGCGTGGGCTTTTTTATTAACTTTAGGTAAAGGGGTGCGAGGCGCCATGAGCGAGATACCGTCCGTCGGCGTTATTGGCGTTGGGCGGTTAGGCACAGCACTGTGCGCGTGCTTAGCGCAGGCCGGCCTGCCGCTTGCCGCAATAGCCAGCCGACGCAGAGAACGTGCCGAAGAGCTTGCGCGGGCTTTGGCTGCGAACTACGGCTGCCAGGTACGCGCGGTAGAGACAAGCGACATGGCAAGCTACGCCGACCTTATCTTTGTGGCGACTCCGGACGGGGCCATCTCTCTGGTTGCAGGCTGCGTGGCCTGGCGTAAAGGACAGATCGCCGTACACGTAAGCGGCGCCGAGACGTTAGGGGTGCTCGGGGAGGCAGCACAAGCAGGCGCAAGTCGCGCTTCGTTTCACCCCCTTAACACCTTCCCTGCGGTGCCGTGGGACAAGCCCGGTCTGGCTTTTGCGGCAGCTACGTTGGCCCACTCTTACGTCGCCTTAGCCGCAGACCAGGCACAGGCGGAAGAGACGCTCAAGCAGCTCGCTTCGTCCATTTGCCGTGGGTACTTCACGGTGCGAGAAAGCGACCGCGTGCTCTACCACGCGGCGGCCGTCTTTGCCTCTAATTTCGTCACGGGGCTAGTGGGGGCAAGTCTTGGTCTGTGGCAGACTATAGGGTACGGTGAGCGCGAGGCCCTCGCCTTTATGGCCCCCCTTATGAGTAGCGCCTGCGCAAATACACTTCGCCTAGGCCCTGTGCAGGCTCTAACCGGGCCTGCGGCGCGAGGGGACGTCGCCACGGTGGCCAAGCACTTAGAGGCCCTCGCAGCATTGCCCGCGGAGGCCGGCCTAGCGGAACTTTACCGCGCCCTAACCTTAGCCCTGCTGCCGCTAGCGCGAGGAGCGGGGACTTTAAGCCAAGCGTCCGACGTGAAAGTACGACAACTACTGATAAAGGAGCATGAACATGCGCGAAATGATGAAGTCCAAAATTCACCGTGCCACAGTAATTGACTCGAACCTAAACTACGAAGGGAGCATCACTGTAGACCCCGACTTGTTAGACTTAGCCGATATCTTGCCGCACGAGAAGGTGCAGGTGGTAGTAGTCAACAACGGTGCACGCTTTGAAACCTACGCCATTACCGGCGAGCGCGGTTCCGGGATGATTTGCGTCAACGGTGCGGCAGCAAGGCTTGTGCAGCCAGGGGACACGATTATTATCATTAGTTATCAACTGATGTCGACGCAAGAGGCGCGGGTACACGTGCCGCGCGTGGTGCACGTCGACAGCAATAACCGACCAATGCGGGGAGGGGATGGCAAGAAATGAGGATTTCTATCCATGAGTTAAAAAAGATGAAGGCGGCAGGTCAGAAGATAGCCGCCTTAACCGCTTACGACTACCCTACCGCCAAGCTCGTCGATGAGTGTGGCATCCCCATCATCCTAGTAGGCGATAGCCTAGGCATGGTCGTACTCGGCCTTGAGTCCACTATTCCTGTGACCATGGAGGTTATGCTGCACCATGTGGCTGCTGTAGCGCGTGGGGCGAAGCGCGCCATTATCGTCGGCGATATGCCGTTTGGCACATACCACTTGTCGTCTGAGGACGCTCTGCGTAACGCCATACGCCTAGTGCAGCAAGGAGGCGCTACGGCCGTAAAGCTTGAGGGCGGCGTCACGGTCGCAGCTCAGGTAGAAAGAATCGTCTCGTCAGGCATTCCTGTCATGGGACATATCGGTCTAACCCCGCAATACGTGCATCAACTTGGCGGGTACAAAGTCCAAGGCAAATCAGCCGATGCGGCAGAACGATTGCTCGCCGATGCTAAGGCGCTCGAGAGCGCTGGCGTCTTCTCTGTGGTGCTTGAGTGCATGCCAAGCAGCCTTGCGGCAGAGATAAGCCAAAGCGTCGCCGTGCCGACGATTGGCATTGGCGCCGGGCCGCACTGCGACGGCCAAATCCAAGTGATTAGCGATGTGTTAGGGTTAAGCGACTACATCCCCAAACACGCCAAGCAGTTTGTTAAGCTGCCTGACGTAATCCGCGGAGTGGTGCAAGCGTATGCCGATGAGGTGACGCGGGGAGTATTTGGCGCATGAAAATAGTCACGACCATAGCTGAACTGCGTTCCCTCCGGTCTACCTATGGGGCGGACGACCTTGGTCTTGTACCTACCATGGGGTATCTGCATGCCGGGCATCTTAGTCTCGTAGAGCGCTCTGTGGCCGAGAACAAGCACACGATAGCGAGCATCTTTGTTAACCCTACGCAGTTTGGGCCAAACGAGGACCTAGCGCGTTACCCACGCGACTTAGAACGTGACTTAGCTCTCCTTAATCCACTTGGCCTCGACTGCGTTTTCGCACCTAGCCCCAGCGAAATATACCCGACAGGGCCGGCACTTGGCACCACTGTAACTGTGCATGGGCCAACCGAGCGTCTTGAGGGGGCGGCTCGGCCCGGTCATTTCGAGGGTGTCGCCACCGTTGTAGCCAAGCTCTTTAACATCATATGTCCTACGCGTGCCTACTTCGGCCAAAAGGACGCACAGCAAGTCGCGGTCATTACTAAGATGGTGCAAGACCTTAACTTCCCTGTCGAGATGGTGGTCTGCCCCACCGTGCGCGAGGCAGACGGCCTAGCCATGAGCAGCCGGAACGTCTTTCTTACCCCCACCGACCGCGCGACGGCTAGGCTTATTTCCGCTGGCTTGTTTGCGGCAAAGGCGCTGTGGCAAGTGGGGGAGCGCAATGCGGATGCTCTAGAGGCTGCGGTGGCGCGGTGCATGCGGCCGGGCAACTTTGTTAGCATTGATTACATCGCGGTTGTTGACCCACTCACGTTTCTGCCCTACGCGGGGGACGCGCCTACCGCCCTAATTGCCGTGGCGGCGCGCGTAGGGACAACGCGCTTGATAGACAACGTCTTGCTTTCGTGCCCCTCGCCCATGTGATATAATTTCCCCAAGCGGAAGGGGGAAGGCGCTATGCAGGGCAAGCACCAGCTCGTAATTATTCTCGATTTTGGCGGCCAATACGCGCAGCTTATCGCCCGGCGCACCCGTGAGCTTGGAGTCTATTCTGAGATTTGGTCGCACCAGACGGGAGCTGTGGCCATTAAAGAGGCGCGTCCGCTGGCCGTTATCTTTTCCGGCGGGCCTAACTCGGTCTACGCCGACCATGCGCCCGGAGTGGACGAAGACATCTTCCACCTCGGCATCCCCATTCTCGGCATCTGCTACGGCATGCAGCTAATGGCGCGAGCGCTTGGCGGAGAGGTTGCCCCTACGCTACATAAGAGGGAGTACGGCCGCGCCGACGTAGTTGTCACCGAGCAAAGCGGCATCTTTGCCGGCCTGCCCGACCGTTTCCCGGTGTGGATGAGCCACGGCGATTCCGTAGTTAAACTGCCGCCCGAGTTTGTTAACGCGGCTCACACTGCAAACACGCCGGTCGCAGCCATGTACAGCTCTGCACTCAAAATGGTAGGCACACAGTTTCATCCCGAGGTTACACACGGCGCGTACGGCATGGATATGTTAAAGAATTTCCTCTTTGACATTGCCGGGGCGGCAGGCGACTGGGGCATGAAGTCGTTTGTGTCCGAGGCTACTGCGGAAATTCAGCGCCTCGTTGGGGATAGCCAAGTTATGTGCGGCTTAAGTGGCGGTGTGGACTCGGCGGTGGCGGCAGTGCTTGTGCATCGCGCCGTAGGCCAGAAGCTCACCTCTATCTTTGTTGACCACGGCATGTTGCGCAAGGGCGAGGCCGAGCAAGTAGTAAAGACGTTTCGCGACCAATTAGGCATGAAATTAATCCACGTCGACGCGAGCGACCGTTTTCTTGCCAAGCTAGAAGGCATTACCGACCCAGAGCAAAAGCGCAAGATTATCGGGACGGAGTTCATTCGCGTCTTTGAGGAACAAGCCAAAGAAGTGAGTGCGGCTAAGTTCCTGGTGCAAGGCACGCTCTATCCCGACGTCATCGAGAGCGGTACCGCGACCGCAGCGATGATTAAGACTCATCACAATGTCGGCGGTCTCCCTAAGGACATGAAGTTTGAGCTGCTTGAGCCGCTTCGTCAGCTTTTTAAGGACGAAGTGCGTGCAGTCGGGCGCAAGCTTGGATTGCCCGACGCCGTGGTGGACAGGCATCCGTTCCCAGGCCCCGGGCTAGCCGTACGCATTGTAGGCGAGATTACGCGGCCAAAGCTCGCCGTGTTGCGCGAGGCCGACCACATCGTGCGCGAGGAGGTCGTGCGGGCCGGGCTGCACAAGGAGATATGGCAGTGCTTTGCCGTGCTCCCAGGCGTCCGCACTGTCGGGGTAATGGGGGATGAGCGTACATATGCCGAGGTTATCGCGGTGCGCGCGGTGTCGTCGGTCGACGCCATGACGGCCGATTGGTACCGTATGCCGCACGAAGTGCTAGACGTCATCTCGCGCCGGATTGTCAACGAAGTAAAGGGCGTAAACCGTGTCGTCTACGACATAACGTCCAAACCGCCCGGAACTATCGAGTGGGAATAGCTTCATAGGGCCGAAAACCTGAACTGACATAGGTTTTCGGCCCTAGTATTTTGCTGGGACGTTCTCGATTGCCGCCTATGTCGTTCGCATCATCTGCATAGCTCCCTAATGCTACAAAACAAGGCTTGCGTCGCAATTGGCAGAACTGACTCATCAAAATCGAACCCGCAATTGTGATGAGGAGCGTCTATTTTTGTGCCAAACATGAGATATGTTGATAGACCTCCCTGCTCTCTTACCCTATCCATCATGAATGATACATCCTCGCTACCGCCAAGGTATGCCATCTCCCTCACTTCTCGCACTCCACGAATCTCTCTGACTACTGGCAATAGGCGATGCGCTAGCGCTAGGTCACTCTCTGCGCCTAGTGCTCCCCCCATGAGCACTACCTTTGCATTTACACCGTATGCCTGGGCCTGACCCTCAATGATGCGGCGCGCTTCGTTCATCATATAGGCGTCGATATCTGATGTAGCTCCCCTAGTCTCAAACATTAGGTGAGCAGTGGGAGGAATGACATTACGGCCTTCTCCCGCATGCAGAACGCCCACATTTATGCGTGATGCCCCCGCGCTGTGGCGCGGAATGGCGTGTAGTGCCAGCACAGTGTTTGCTGCAGCCATCAAGGCATTGCGACCGGACTCAGGGCTCGCACCTGCATGAGCCGAGACGCCACTAAAGTAGACATCTGCCTTAGTGGTGGCCAAGAACCCGCATGTACCGCAGGCTATTTCACCATTGCTGGTAATGCCGAAGCCAATGTGGCCAGCGAGAAAGAAGTCTACTCCTTCGACCACTCCGGCAGTAGTCATGGATTTAGCCCCACGGGTCCCTTCTTCTGCAGGCTGGAAGATCAGTCTGATAGTGCCTCGGAGCTGTTCCCTGTGCTGGGAAATAAGGGTCGCCAGACCCAAGCCTATGGCAGCGTGGCCATCGTGTCCGCATGCATGTGTAGCTCCAGGATTCATCGAAGCAAAACCTTGCCGGGCGGGGCGGTGAGACGGTGACAGTGACTCCGTCAGGTCATTGGCATCAATGTCCATGCGAACACCTATGGTGTGACCAGGCTGGCCAGTATCTAGTTCGCCCACTACCCCAGTATATCCGCCACGAAAGCTCTCCAAGAAGGGAAGGGGGGCTCCTTGTTGTAAAGCACGCTTATACGCGGCTTCAAGGCTGTCCTGTGCAGGCACTCCCATGCGATCTGCATCCTTGATCACCTGCCGTCCCAATTTAAGGGAAAATCCCAGTCGGCTTAGTTCGCTGGCTATGACGGCAGCAGTACGGAACTCCTGCCAAGCAGTCTCCGCGTGTCGATGAAAATCGCGACGCCAGGCAGTGAGTTGCGAAGCAAGCTTCTCGGCGTCAGGCATTAGAGTCCCTCCCGAGTGCTAACGTAACAGCACGTACCATGACTGCCGTACCTCTGGCTAGGACGCTTTCGTCGAAGTCAAACTGGGCGTTGTGCAAGGGGTAGTTAGGTGTATTGATCCCCCTGCAACCCAACCAGAACATAGCGCCACTGGCTTGGTGAAGGAAGTGGGCAAAGTCCTCTCCACCCATGCTTGGTCGGTCAAGCGTGATCGTTGAATCGGGACCGAATACATCTTGCGCCGCACGCACAATGATGTCGACGCCATCCTCGTGATTTATCAATGTCGGGTAGCCAAACTCGTAGTTTACCTCTGCAGTCGCACCAAACGCAGCGGCAACCGACTTTACGAGCCGAGTGATCTGAGCAGGCAAGCAACGCCTTATGGCTTCGTTTTGTGTACGTACAGTTCCATCCATCTGTGCAGTCGGAGCTATTACGTTGTAGCGCTGTCCTGCGGCAAGTTTGCCAATTGTAACCACTACGGAATCCAGTGGATCCACTTGGCGACTAACGATTGTTTGGAGGGCGTTTACAACTTGGCTAGCTACCACTACAGCATCTACTGCCTGGTGGGGAGCAGCCCCGTGCCCACCCTTGCCGTGGATTTCGATGTGTAGCCGATCTGATGCAGACATGAGCGGGCCGCTCTTTACCCCAATCTTGCCAAAAGGGATCTCTGGCCAGAGGTGTAGGGCGAACACAAAGTCAACTGCGGGATCCTCCATTACGCCAGCTTCAACCATCCCCTTCGCTCCTCCATGGGGGGCGCACTCCTCTGCGTGCTGGAAGAAGAACTTGACCGTGCCCTTTAGGGACTTGCGCATAGTAGACAACACCTTAGCTGCACCCAGCAACATAGCAGTATGTCCGTCATGACCACACGCATGCATTCGACCCGGAATCTTTGATGCGAAGGGCAGTCCCGTGTTTTCTGCCACTGGCAAGGCGTCCATGTCGGCACGTAGAGCGACGCAGTGCCCTGCCTGTTCCCCCCGCAGAATAGCCACGACACCTGTTCCAGCCACACCCTCTATTGCCTCAAGCCCCCACTGACGAAGTAATTTGGCTACGAGTGCAGATGTCTCGATTTCCTCGCCCCCCAGTTCAGGGGTAGCATGAATTTGGCGTCGCCAGGAAACAATGTCATGCTCAAAGCCCTTTACCGTTGCCCAGATATCAACCATGTTCAACTCTCCTTATGAAGATGAGGGGCCAGGGCCCCTCAGCGCTCGTTACAATGTGAGGCCCACGCCAGGTCCAAGGGGTAATCCAAGTGTAATCCAGAGCAGTAAGCAGAGGATCAGTGTGGTGAAGATGAAGAAGGAGTAGGGGATCATCAGAGATATGACGGTGCCCATGCCAGACTTCTTACGGTATTGTTGAACCATAGCTAGCACCATGGGCATGAAGGGGTTGAGCGGGGTAATAATGTTGGTTGACGAGTCGCCAATGCGATAGACGAGTTGCGACAGAGCCGGACTAAAACCGAGGAGTGCTAACATGGGCACGATTACGGGGGCCAAGATGGCCCATTTTGCAGATCCACTAATCAAGAAGAGGTTGACGAAGGCTACGAAGATGCTAACCATAACCAAGAGAGGTAGTCCTGTCAGACCTATGCTCTTAAGGCTATCAGCACCCGTCACGGCGACAATGGTAGCTAGGTTCGTGACTTGGAAGAGGGCAATAAACTGGGCTGCGAAGAAAGCCACAACTAGGAAACCTGACACATCACGGATCCCCTTGTTCATGAAGCGGGCTACATCGTGATGGTTCTTAATGCTCCCGGCACCATACCCATAAGCCAGTCCCACAGACAAGAACAGCGCGAATATGAGGGGCACTATGCCAGTCATGAAGGGCGAACGGGGTAAAAGGGTAAAATCAGTCTGGTTGCGGAGCAGTCCCTCGGCAGGAACAGTGAGAATAAGCATGACAGCCAAAAAAGCAAGGATAGTGTAGCCAGCGTACTTGAGTCCCTTGCGTTCTTCCGCAGTCGGCAGGGTTTCAGAGGAAGCGGCAACTGCACCAGCATCAACCTCATCACCGACGCGAGGAGCAATGATTCTCTCAGTAACCCAGGTAAGCACGGGGGTCAGGAAAAAGGTGGCTGCTGCCAAAAAGTAATAGTTTATCAGTGGGTGGGTAGGAGCCTTGGCGGCAGCAGGGATAATGGCCGCTGCCCTCTCGGTAATACCAGCTAACAATGCGTCGGTGCCAGCGATGAACACATTCGCTGTGAACCCCCCAGAAGCGGCAGCAAATCCGGCAGCAATTCCAATGATCGGATTACGCTTCATCCCAGCGAAGACGGCGGCACCGAGCATGGGCATGAACACCATACCAGCATCGGAAGCTAGATTCGCATTGATGCCGACGAAGATAATGGTTGCAGTTACGGCCCAGGTAGGCACCTTTGTCACCACGTTCTTCATCATGGCGCGAAGAAGTCCGGCCTCTTCGGCAACGCTAATGGCTATAGTCATGGTCAGGATGAGCCCCAGTGGCGGGAAGTTTACGAAGTTTCTCACCATGTTTTCTAGCATGTAGTAAAAGCCGGCACGATTGAGAAGGTTAACACCCGTGACGGGAGTAACTCCGCCAGCTGCGTTAGGGACATTAACAGATACCCCCGCGATAAAGTACGAGATGATGTAGACTAGCAGACTCATGAAGATAAACAGCAGGAATGGATGGGGCAGTTTGTTGCCAATCACCTCGAGGCCGTCTAGAAATCGCTGCAGAAGCCCCTTCTTTGCATAAGGCGACACGGGGGATTGGCCCAGGCTCGGTTTGGTCATTCTGAACTCTCCTCCTCTTTTTTTAGGTCTTTAGTCCGTAATACGACCGTTAGTAATGTGTATTCGCCGTATTGCGATATAACCCTTCCAATAGCAAAAAAAAACTTTCGCAATTCTGCGAAAGTCTAGATTAATATTCTATAGACTTTGGACGGCCGCCCCCTTGGCGAGCTCTGGTCCTCTCCTACAACTTCAGCCAAACGGCTCTCTTGAAGCTCTACCAAAACGCGCCGCGCGCTACGGGAGGTCATCTCTAGGCCAGTAGCAAGCTCGTTGGCTGTGATTGTAGGTTTGCCAAGCTTGGCCACCAACGCTCTTATGCGTGATAGGGTAGTAGCGCTGAGGTGAGTGTGTTCTCTCAGCTCTCGCAGCACTCCGTCCTCGTGTCGCCACTGGTATTGCAGGGCACTCATCTTTTCCATTGGCCCGAGAACTGTATTCTCGTCTACACTAGCGAACACGCAGTTTCCGCCTGACTTGCGAGCATATTGCAGAGCCACTCTGGCTCTGTTTTCGGCATTTATTGCCAGCTCCCCGAGCCCAAGGCCCGCACTTGCCTTAACTTGGAGCGAATCACGCAGCGAAGGAAGCAAAGGTTCCCGCACATAACAGCCAGTCATCTCTTCAATAGCTCCCCGTGTAGTGACAATAATGAACTCGGCTCCGCCCATGGGGAACAGGGCGGCCCCCAGTTCCTCGCAGAAGTCAACTATGATCGCCTGGGTACGGGTTCGCATACGTTGCACACTGTATTCGAGAGAGATCTCCTGAACATCATCTAGGTTCACAATCATGATGGCAATCTGTGCGGCTTGCATACGTCTTGACTCGCCCTTGATATGAGCGTAGGTCAGCGTCTGCCTGATAAGGGATGCGGTGGGAAGCACTCGAAAAATGGGGACTCCTAGTCGCTTCAGGTCGTCGAAAGGTGTATGCAGGCAGGTGACAGCAGCGCTTACCTTGCCTTGTCTGAATAGTTCCCAATGAAAGGAAATCATCTCTTCGTTGGTGAGTTCCGCTCGGAACTCCAGGCACTCAATTTGCCGCGAGTCTAGCTGTAATTCCCTGTAGCTCTCCTCTACAGTCTCCCGGTTTAGAGTGTCGAAACTTACACGCTCCACGTCTAGCCCCTCGTGGTGGCTGAGTTGAAACAAGGTGCGATACAACCCCGTGCCATCACGAGGCACGTAGAAGGTAGGTATCTGGGTGTGTAAATGCTTATGTGCAACAGAGTAAGGGTATATGCCTGAGAACACAACGGTATCAAGTTGCTTGAGTTGTTTGCTCAGCAACTCAGCAGTCTCCGAGACATGGGCATAAACCATGGGCGTGAAAATGGCATCGTTGAATTCCTGCCCTACTGCCAATATGCGGCTTACTGAGTCAGCTGGACCTAGCACCCCAATCCTGATAGGCAAGGCGCACCCCCTCCACACCATTTTTAGCGTGAGTAATCGTCTACTTCATGGCGCTCGGTCTTAACCCATCCTGTGTACGTGCCTGAACAAGTAGGCAGTTCTGCGTCTACACGCCACAGTAGAATCCAGCGTTATGGTATCTCTGTTGAGCCGCAGAACTTGCACGGCGGAATGGATAAAGGATCGAGCTGGCTCAACACAAGGATATCAGAAGAGTGCAGGGACGTGAAGGTCTGTCGAGCGTGATATGGCCAGAATGCCCTAACGTCTTGGAAGGAAGTCTGCAAGCCTCAAATGGACGCTGGGGACGGTTCTTTTTGTCCGAATTTATCAGAATTGCATAACAGGCACACTCCCGGGGCAGTACTTGCCGCGGGAGTGCTTTTGGTTCCGCGAGCTCGCATGTGTGCGAAAATTTCGCCGTTTGCAGGATACTCGGAGTGAGGTAGCGAATATTGTCCTACCACAATGGAGGTGACGGCTTACATTTAGGAGGATACAGTGGCGAATTTGTTGTGGATTGCTGGAGTTGCCACTTAGGGGAGGAGACGCTGTGGAAAACCGAAGGCCATTGATGCGGTGTGTAGACTTGATACACGAACGATTAGAGTCCATTTTCATGTGGCTAGTCTACCCGCTAGTCGCCGTCATGGTAGCAGAAATTGTTGCGCGGTATTTTTTCTTGCGCCCATTGCCGTGGGTGCGGGACGTGTCAGTTTGGCTTTTCGCTGTACCTTTTTTGCTCACAGTCGCGCACTACTACAACAAGCGCGCCCACATCTCAGCTGAGGACTTGGTTTACGCCTTTCGCTTAAACGATGCGCAGCGCGCCACTATCGACCTAATTCACAACCTCATCCTGCTAGCGGTGGCCGGGTTTCTCTTCTGGCCCGCGACGCAGGCGGTGCTGCGCTCATTTGCGCTGCAGGAGCTTTCCGGCATGACCACCTGGCGGCCCATACTCTGGCCGTTTCGCGCCGTCATCCCCGCGGCCATGCTCTTGCTTGGGGCTCAGGCTGTAGTTGGGATCCTGGAGTCCGTACAGAAACTGCGGGGGGTGGATAAGCCGTGAATCCTGCAGTGCTTACGGCGGTGATGTTCGTCCTCCTCTTGGCTGGCATCGGCTCCGGCATGCCGGTAGCTTCAGTCTTAGCGGGTTTGGGTTTGTTCACTGGATTGGCCACCTGGGGTATGCGCTCCATGCCGATTATGGTTTCGGCCATCTTTGGCACGATGACCAGCGACGTGCTTATTGCCTTGCCGCTCTTTGTGTTTATGGGCTGTATGATGGAGGCCTCCGGTGTAGCGGACCGGCTCTTTATGAATCTGCGCGTGTTGTTAGGCTCTATGCGCGGCGGCTTAGGTATTGTGGCTATCTTGTTGGCTACAGTCTTGGCCGCAACCACTGGCATTATCGGGGCCTCGATAGTGATGATGGCGGCACTCGCACTGCCAAGCATGCTAAAGGCCGAGTACGATAAGCCTTTGGCCGCGGGCATCATTTGCGCAGGCGGCAGTCTAGGCATCCTTATCCCGCCAAGTAACATGCTGATCATCTATGCTCTGTCGGCAGGCGTTTCGGTCGTGTCGCTGTTTGCTGCGGCTGTTATTCCCGGCTTGTTGCTCGCTGCCTTGTATGTAGCTTATGTGGCTATTCGCTGTCACCTGCGGCCGGAGCTAGGTCCGCCGCTGCCGCCAGAAGAAAGAGGGAAAATCCGATTGATGCCTTTTCTGGGCGATTTGCTCACCTCCCTAGTGCCGCCCGTGCTGCTTATTGTCGCAGTGCTTGGCACTATCTTTCTAGGGATTGCCGCGCCGGTCGAAGCATCGGCGGCAGGCGCGTTTGGCGCGACGCTGCTAGCGGCCATGAACAAGCGGGTCAGCTTGGACGTGTTGAAAAAGGCTGCCCAGCATACCCTGCAGATCTCAAGCACCATTTTGTGGTTAGTGGTAGGCGCGAGTATGTTTACCTCGATCTTCCTCGTGCTCGGGGGAGGGCGGGTAGTGCACGATGCGATGATGAGTGTAGCTGGGGGCAATGCCTGGGTCGTTCTCGCCATAATGATGGTCCTCCTCTTTGTCCTAGGTAAACTCATCTGTTGGGTAGGTATTCTGCTCATTACCGTCCCCATCTTCACCCCGATAGCGACCAGCCTCGGATTTAACCCGATTTGGTTTGCCTTGCTCGTGTGCGTTAACCTGCAGATGTCGCTCTTGACACCGCCTTTTGCTTACTCCATCTTCTACCTCAAGCAGGCGGCACCACCCGAAGTCACGCTGTTTCATATGTACAAGGGCGTGTGGCCGTTTATTGCGCTGCAGGCGGTGGGCTTACTACTCATCATCATTTTCCCAGACTTGGTGCTCTGGCTTCCTAGCTTGCTCTATCAACGCTGACGTTTCCTAATCCGGCGGTAAGGAACAGCAATGTTCTTTGACGTATTACGTTCTACGAATGGAGGTTTGAATCAGTTGAAAAAATCTCAACTAATCGTCTACGCTGCCATTGCCTTGGTAACATTCTTTGTCGGGTACGCGGTGCGGCCGATGATTGCACCTGTCGCCGAAGGGCCCGAGGCGCAAGTATTCAACTGGACGTTCCAGATGCATGGCACGTCTGCTCACCCAGCTTATCCCATTTACCAACGGTGGGCTAAAGACATCGCGGAAATGTCGGGTGGGCGCCTAAATATAACCGTGCATCCGGTGAACACGGCCGTGCCGCTCATGGAGACGCTAGGAGCGGTGACGGCTGGTACGCTAGACGGCGCAATTATGTGGGGGCCTTTCTGGCGCGGGGTCGACCCTGTACTCGCGCTCTCTTGCGGGCAGACTTCGGGGCTGACTGCCGCTGAGTTTGACGCGTGGCTACACAGCCACGGCGGACTTGCGCTCGTACAAGAGGCGTATGCGCGTCACAAAATTCACTGGTTGCCGGCCGTGCCGCTGCCGCCGGAGACTTTCCTGTGGGCGCACAAGCCCATTCGCACCTCGGCAGACCTGCGTGGTCTGAAACTGCGCGCCGGCGGATTCTCGCTTGACACATTTACCGCCATGGGCGCTGCAGCCTCCTTCCTTCCCGGGGGCGAGACTCCTCCGGCGCTGATGAAGAAGGTAGTAGATGCCGCCGAGTTTGGCGCATTGGTGCAAGACATAGCAGTAGGCTTCCACGACGCCGCTAAGTATGCCATGGTCGGCCCGCGCGCGCCGGTCATCTCAGATGACGTCATGATTAACATGGACAAATGGAACGCGCTCCCGCCGGACCTGCAAGGCATCGTCAACGCTTCCCTAGCCCGTCATGCTACCATAGGGCATATGGAGCTTTTACGGCAGGAAAAGCAGGCCATGCAAACGGCCCTAGGTGCCGGAGTACGATTTATCCCTGTCTCCGAGGCGTTAATGAACGAGTTCCGCACCACGTTGGACGGTATTCTCGATACCCAAGCCGCGACTAACGCCAACTTTGCTAAAATATGGACTTCACTACGCGCCTTCCGCGACGACTATCGCGACTTTACGGAAACCTTGTATCCTTGGAACTAAGCTCTAGGCATTTCTTTGTGGCAAAAGAGCGGGTCCCACCGGGACGCCGCTCTTTGCTCTGTTTTTGCGGGCTCTCCGTTTTCCGCCTTCCTCTTTCCTCCTCCGCTCGGGGCCGTAAGCTGTGAGTTGTGAGTTGTGAGTTATGAGTTGCGAGTTGTGAGTTGTGAGTTGTGAGTTGTGAGCCGTAACCTGTCCTTGACATGTGTGCTTCTACATGACATAATCTTGACTGAACAGTAACTGTTACTAAAAAAATGAGGTGGCTATGATGAGCGGTATGGTGCAAACGCTGCGAGAGAAAGGCCTGAAGGTGACGCCGCAACGCATGGCCATCTATAACATGCTTATGGCGACAACAGCGCATCCCACGGCAGAGGCAGTGTGGGAGCACGTCAAAGAGGAATACCCAGCAGTGAGTTTTAACACCGTCTATACGACTTTAAACACCCTAGAGCAGGCGGGGCTCGTACAGCGCCTGCACATCGGCGGCGTCGCGCACTTTGACGCCAAGGTGCAGCCGCACGCTCACCTCTACTGTAACCACTGCGGCTTCGTAGAAGATCACCATGCCTTTATCGGTGTAGACTACGAAGATGTCGCGCGTCAGGTCAGCACACAGACCGGCTTTGCCGTAGGACGCTTAGAGCTCAATTTCTACGGTTTGTGTCGGGATTGTATGTAGGTTTGTCTACATCCCCTTCATTGACAGGCCGATGCGTTTGCGCTTTAGGTCTACGCTAAGAATCCTTACTCGCACCACATCGCCGACGGCTAAGGCCTCGGACGGGTGCTTAATGTACCTGTCGCTTATCTCCGAGATATGCACCAGCCCGTCCTGCTTAACACCGATATCTATAAACGCACCGAAATCTATGACGTTGCGCACTACGCCGCTAAGCACCATGCCCTCGGCGAGGTCTTCCATTTGCAGTACGTCGCTGCGAAACACGGGCCCGGCCACATCTTCGCGTGGGTCTCTGCCCGGCTTTTTTAGGGCGTGGTAGATATCCCGCAGCGTGGGGAGACCGGCATTAAGCTCCTCTGCGGCTTTAGCAAGAGTCCCTTCGCTTAGCTGCACTTGTCCGGTGGTGAGCGACTCAAGGTTCCCTACAAGGCGCAAGAACTTCTCGGCTAGTTCATAAGATTCCGGGTGAACGGGTGTATTGTCCAGTATGTTCTTGGCGTCCGGTATCCTCGTAAACCCCGCGCACTGCGTGTATGTGGCCGGGCCTAAGCGCGGCACTTTCCTTAGCTGCTCGCGGGAGGCAAACGCGCCGTGCTCGTCGCGAAACGCCACGATGTTCTTCGCCACCGTCGGGCTGACTCCCGCCACATAGCGCAAGAGCGCGGGTGAGGCGGTGTTAAGGTCAACGCCTACGCTGTTCACGCAGTCCTCAACTACCCCCGTTAGCTTACCGGCCAGTTGCTTTTGGTCGACATCATGCTGGTATTGCCCGACCCCAATTGCTTTGGGGTCGATTTTTACTAATTCGGCCAACGGGTCAAGCACGCGGCGGCCGATCGACACTGCGCCGCGGAGTGTTACATCTAAATCCGGCAGTTCTTGGCCGGCTAGCTCGGACGCCGAGTATACGGAAGCCCCCGCCTCATTCACTATCGTATAGGACACGCGGAGATTATGCTCGCGGATGAGATTGGCGATAAAGTCCTCTGTTTCCCGGCTACCAGTGCCGTTGCCGATGGCTATGGCTTGTACCCCATGGGTTTCTATCAGTTGCTTAACTAAGCGCGCGCCGCCGCTCCGGTCGTTTTGGGGCGGGGTAAAGTACGCCACGGCGGTGGCCAAAACTTTGCCTGTAGTGCCGACCACCGCAATCTTGCAGCCGGTGCGGTAGGCAGGGTCGACGGCGAGAAACGTCTTGCCCTTGACCGGGGCCAGTAACAGCAACTGCTTAAGGTTCTGCCCAAACACCCTAATGGCTTGTTCCTCTGCTTGCTCGGTTAGGGCAGCCCTTAGCTCTCGCTCAATAGACGGCAGCAGCAACCGCTTGCAGCCGTCGCGAATGGCGTCAACGAGGACCTGGCCAACTCCCGTCTGCGCGCCCATAAACCTTAGCGTCGCAACCTGATACGCCTTCTCCTCGGGATAGGTGAGCGTTACCTTGAGGACTTCTTCCCGTTCGCCGCGGTTAAGGGCGAGCACGCGGTGGGGCGGGATTTTGCGCACCGGTTCGCTGTAATCGTAGTACATTTCGTACACGGATGTCTGCTCAGTGCCGATAGCTTTGGAAGCGATGCTCGACTCCTGACGCAAGAAAGCGCGCACGGCTTCGCGTACGGCAAATGTTTCGCTCATGCGTTCGGCTAGGATGTCCTGTGCACCTTCGATGGCTGCCTCGGCGTCCAAAACGCCTAGTTCGGTGTTGACATAGGTCGAAGCAACAGACAGAAGGCCGGCATAATCTAACCCGGGGTTAGCGGCTAGGTAGTCCGCTAAAGGTTCAAGGCCCTTTTCCTTGGCAATCGTCGCCTTGGTGCGCCGTTTGGGGCGGAAGGGCAGGTATATGTCTTCGACCTGCTGTAGTGTAGTGGCCCCGCGCAGGTTGCTTTCCACTTCAGGCGTGAGTTTGCCCTGCTCGGCGATAAGCCGCGCTACCTCTTCTTTGCGGGAGGCGAGGTTCTTCAGGTATGTAAGTCGCTCGTCAACTTCGCGCAGTTTAACTTCGTCAAGTTCCCCGGTTACCTCCTTGCGGTAGCGGGCGATAAAAGGAATGGTGTTCCCCTCTACTAGCAGCTTGTCTACGCTTTCTACTTGCTCGCGCTTAAGGCCAAGTTCATGCGCTATCTTTATGTGCAGATCCATAAACTACCTCCACAACAAAGTCTGCCGCACTGACGCGGCACAGCCTATTATACCGGATTTTTGACACTTAGTCCGACTGAATAAACGGAGCCTTATATCCGTCCTGCCCAAATTCTAATGCACAGAGGCGGCCGCTTGACACGGGTAGGGCGCAATGCTATAGTCGAGGCGAAAAGAATAGTGGTCACGAGCTAAAGTGTGTCTAGGGTTCCGTAGCCTCTGGCTAGCCTGGACCGAGCGACACTAGCGCGTTGCGCTACACCGAAGGGATAAAAGCCCGGGCGGGGATGTTTTCTCGTAAACATCCCCGCCCGTTTTCTTTTTCGCCAGCCGCCAGCCGCCAGCCGCCAGCCGCCAGCCGCC
>Ga0208243_1000508_pt1 | contig 21239 bp, 25 predicted proteins | sample Subbio2Aug_QV12A_FD_184826 | JGI IMG/M metagenome (GOLD analysis project Ga0208243, IMG submission 184826) | Serpentinite rock and fluid subsurface biosphere microbial communities from McLaughlin Reserve, California, USA - CR12Aug_QV12A (SPAdes) | ecosystem: Environmental > Terrestrial > Deep... | reverse complement strand
CCCATCCGGCGGTGCGGCTGCACTTCCAGGACAAGCTCGACGCGCTGGCCAGGAAGTCGACGGGAAGTTCCAACCTCGTCGCGAGGGTGGTCATCCTCGACATGCCGCCCTCGATCGATGCGCACGAGATCACCGACAAGGGCTCGATCAACCAGCGCGCCGTGATGCAGACGCGGGCGAAGCTGGTCGAGGATCTCTACACGGATCCGGCGCCGCTCCACGTGCTGGTGGCGAACCGGAAGAGCTGAGGATCGGTCCGCATCGCGGAGGGGAGGAGCCTGCCATGCTGGTCAACCGACGCGACCTGGAGATCGAGTGGGGCGACTGCGATGCCGCCGGCATCGTCTTCTATCCGCGCTACTTCGCCATGTTCGACGCCTCGACGGCCTATCTGCTTGAGAAGGCGACAGGCATGAAGAAGATCGCCTGGACGAAGGCCTACGGGATCGTCGGCACGCCGATGGTCGACACCGGCGCGACGTTCATCCTGCCGTCGCGCTACGGCGACGTGATCACGATCGAGACGGCCGCCGGCGAGGTCCGCCGCTCCAGCTTCGACGTGACGCACCGGGTGTTCAGGGGCGAGGCTCTGGCGATCGAGGCGCATGAGACGCGCGTCTGGGCGGGGCGGGATCCGGCGGATCCGGACCGGATCAAGGGATTCCCGATCCCCGAGGCGGTGGCGGCCGCACTGCGGGGCTAGAGCATGTATCCGGGCGGCACGTCCCGGGCCGACGATGCGGCAGGGCGGTGAGCCGCGGGCTCGCGGAGCGGGCCGACGGACAGCGGCATGCGGTCGACGGCGGCGGCGCCCGCGGACGTTCGGGACGCTGCGCCGTCAGGTGAGCACCTTCCGCCACAGGCCCGCCAGTTCCCGCGTCAGCTGCGCCTCGTCGGGGACAGGATCGGGGGTGAAGACGACGGTGGCGAGATAGGTCGTCGAGGTCATCAGCAGGGCGAGGCTGCCCACGTCCAGTCCCTCGGGCCACCGTCCGGCTCTGCGCAGGTCGTCCGCGATGGCGGCTCCCGTGTCGCGCATCGACGACACCAGGGATTCCACCAGTTCCCGATTGTTGCCGATCGCCTCGCTGACCACCTTCGCCAGCGGGCCGAAGGACCGCAGGCCCCCGAGGAGATCCCGGATCCATCCTTCGAGCCCCTCCTGGTCGAAAGGCGTGGCGGACAGGTTGCGCAGGATGCCGACCATGCGCGGACCCAGCGACCGTGCGATCTCGTCGGTGATCTCGACCTTCGTGGCGAAGTGCAGATAGAGCGTCGCGCGGCCGATGCCGGCGCGATCGGCGATGTGGCTCATCGTCGTCGGGCCATAGCCCTTCTCGACGAAAGCCTCCTTCGCGGCCTCGACGATTCTCATGCGGGTGCGCTGCTTGTTGGCGTCGCGCAGGGAGGATTCGTTCATCGGATGCTCCTTCATGCGCACGGACTATAGCGGAAAAAGCATGATGGACACATGTCTATTGACTGGACAGCTGTCCATCCTGTATGACTTCCGCAGCGTCGATGGAGGAGCATGTGACGGCATTGAGAGTGATCATCGCGGGCGGAGGCGTCGGCGGACTCGCCCTCGCCCAGGGGCTCAAGCGCGCCGGGATCGATGTCAGGCTGCTGGAGCGGCAGGTTTCCGGAGGGCCGGGCGGTTACCGGCTGCACATGAACGGCGATGGCGGCAATGCGCTGCAGGCGCTGCTGCCGCCGGAGCTCTTCGAGCTGTACCTCGACACGTCGCGGACGGATCCCCGCCGCGAACGTCTGCTGATCCTCGACAACAGGCTTCGCAAGCTGGCGGCACGGGGCCATCTCGGCGCGCCGACGGCCGGTCGCCGCAAGGACACGGCGGTCAACCGCAAGACCCTCCGTCAGATCATGCTGACCGGCCTCGACGGCATCGTGGAGGACGCAGAGGTCGAGACCTACGAGGAGCGGCCGGACGAGGTCGAGGTCGTGCTGGCCGACGGACGGCGCCTGACCTGCGACATCCTCGTCGGCTTCGACGGGATCAACTCGCGCATCCGTTCCCGGCGCCTGCCGCAGGCCAAGGTGATGGACACCGGCCTGTTCGGCGTCTACGGCCGCACGCCGCTGACGCCGGAACTGGCGCGATCGCTGCCGCAGCAGCTGTTCGACGGCTTCGTGCTGGTGTTCGGCCCGAAGCTGCTCGAGGGCGGCATCGTGGCGCTCGGCGCGTTCGACCCGCGGGTGGCGGTGGCCGAGGCCGCCGCAAGCCGGGGGATCGGCACCGCTCTGGACCCTGTCGAACCCTACATGATGATCGGCGCCGGCATACCGGCTTCGATCCTCACCGAACTCGGGATCGAGCCGGCGACGGCCACCAAGGACCAGATCAAGCGCGCCCTGCAGTCGCTGATGCGCGGATGGGACCGGAGCATCGTCGACATGGTCGACCGCGCGCCCGCCTCGGACCTGTTCGCCACCAAGTCGCGCTACGTCGACCCGCCGGACCACTGGACGCCGGGCCGCGTGACGCTCGCAGGCGACGCCATCCATGCCATGCCGCCGTCCCTCGGCGTCGGCGCCAATCTCGCCTTGCGCGATGCTCAGCTTCTTGCGGAGACCCTGGCCCCGATCCGCAGCGCCGACCGCGAGGCGATCGTCGCGGCGATCGGCACCTACGAGGCACGCATGCGCGACTACGCCTTCCCGCTGCTCCGGCGCGCGATCACGCAGGAGGGCACGGCTTCCGGATTCACGCCGCTCGGGATCATCCGCCTCGTGCGCATGGTCGGCCTCGGCAACGTCATCCGCGCGTCCCGTGCGCGCGACCAGATCAGCAGACCCATCGATGCGACAGAATTGGAGCGAGCGTGAGCGAACGTGACATTGAGATCGACCTCTCCGGGACGATCCTGAGAGGAAAGCTGTTCCTGCCCGAGGGAGCCGGCCCGTTCCCGGCGGTCATCCTGCAGAGCGGGCTCGGCGGCCCTGCGGACGCGGTCTTTCCGCTGGTGCCCGCCTTCGTGGCCCAGGGACTGGCGTGCCTCGTCTACGACCACCGCTACACCGGCGCGAGCGACGGGCTCCCGCGGCAGCTCTTCGACCCCTGGCAGCAGTGCCGAGACCTGCGGCACGTCATCACCTGGCTCGGCCTGCAACCGGCTGTCGACAAGGAACGCATCGGCCTGTGGGGCATCAGCATCGGCGCGGCCAACAGCCTGTTCACCACCGCCCTCGACCGCCGCGTCAAGGCCGTCGTGGCGCTCATCCCGCCGGTGAGCGGGATTTCTGCGCGCAGGCTGCAGCCGGCGGAGACGCTCGCGGTGCTGGACGCGAAGATCCCGGCCGACCGCGAGGGCCAGTTCCTCGGCGAGCCGGCGCAGACGCTGCGCCTGCACGGCATTCCCGCCCCCGACGATCCGGTGATGTTCTCGGACCATGAAGGGCTGGAGTTCGTCGAGCAGATGCTGAAGCGGTCGCAGACCTTCCGCAACCTGATTACGCTCTCGAGCCTCGACTATCTCTACGAAATGGAAGTGACCGCCTATGCGGCGCGCATCGCGCAGCCCCTGCTCATGATCCTGGCGTCGGAGGACTACGTCGCTCCCGTGGAGGAAGCGCGCGAGATGTATTCCCGCGTGCCGGAGCCGAAGGAACTGGTGGAGTATCCGGGACAGCACTACGAGATCCTCTCCAACCATCTGCCGGAGATCCTCAACCGCAGCGCCGCCTGGCTGAAGAAGACGCTCTAACGCATGCCTCCCGAAAACGGGTACCGGTTTCGGGTGAAAGACATGCGGGGCACCATCGACCTGAAGCGTGCGGAGCGACTTTGAGAGATCGCGACACGCTTCAGGACGCAGCGGGCGCTCAGGCTCCGCGGAGGGCGCGGGAGGAGGCCATCCGCCAGCGCCGAACCCGCCGCCTACTCCTGCGGCGGCGGGTCGCCGGGGGGTGGGCTGAGCAGCCGGTCGAGCAGTTCGATCAGGCGGTCGCGTTCGCTGGTGCCGCCGAGCCGCTCGATCAGGCGGTTCTCGTGTTCGGCCCACATCGCCGTCATCCTCCGGACGAAGCGGGCGCCTTCGTCGGTCAGATGGACGGAGTGCGAGCGGCGATCGGTCTGCGCCTTGCGGCGCTCGGCGAGGCCGCGCTTCTCTAGATTGTCCATGAGGGCGACGAAGTTGGCGCGCTTGACGCCCAGCATCTCGGCGATCTCCGACTGCTTGAGCCCCGGCGTCTCGGCGATGATGGCGAGCACGGAGAACTCGGCCGGCCGCAGCTTCATGCGCGCGAATGTCTCGATGAAATCCTGGAAGACGTAGAGCTGCGCGCGCCGGAGCTTGTAGCCGATGATGGTGGCCATCGGCGGGACTTCCAGGCGCCCGGACGCCTTCGCGATGGCGTCGATGCCCTTGCCGGCGCGTCCGGCCCTGGTCTCCCGGACGGTCATCTCACTTCATACACCGCTATGAGCACCGCCGCCGCAAGGCGCGCGCCTGTGCCGACGCAGATGATCCGGTTGAGCCAGTCATAGCGCGGGTCGCCCGTCTCGAAGCGCGGAAGGGTGCGCATGTAGTAGAGCGCCGGGTCGACGGGCTCGCCGCGCCCGACCGCCGCCAGCACGTCGGCCGGGCCGTGGCGGTAACCGAAGTTGCGGATGTCGATCAGGGCGCCGTCATGCGTCTCGATGGCGTAGCGCGTGTCGAGTTCCGCATTGGCGTCGGCCATGATGGTCTGCCAGTCGGCGCCGAGGTTCAGGATGCGGCCCGAGAGCCGCTCGCCCTCGACCCTGCCGCCGACGATCGGGATGATCCGCCGTCTGCCGCGAGGCGCATCGCCGAGTTCCATCGGCTTGCCCAGTTCCACGGTCAGGTCGCAGAGATGGGCGAGGTCGGGCCTGGCGAGAACGGTCATGCGTCGTCACTTCATGGTCATGGGCAGGAACAGCACGATCGCCGGGAAGACGATCAGCAGGATCAGCCGCAGGATGTCGGTCAGGACGAAGGGGAAAACGCCCCTGAAGATGGTCACCAGACTGACCTCGCGGGCGATGGTGTTGATGACGAAGACGTTCATGCCCACCGGCGGGGTGATGAGGCCGAGTTCGACCGTCATGACGATGATGACGCCGAACCAGATCGGATCGAAGCCGAGGTGCAGGATCACCGGGAAGACGATCGGCACGAGCAGGATGATCATGGCCATGGCATCCAGGATGCAGCCCATGATGAGAAAGAAGCCGAGGATCAGCGCGAGCGTGCCGTAGGCGCCGAAGTCGAGCGCGACGAGGAAGGACGTGATCTTCTGCGGCGTCTGGGTGATGGCCAGGAAATAGCCGAACAGCACGGCGCCGATCAGGATCGTGTAGATCGCCACCGAGGTGCGCAGCGCCTCGATCAGGCTGTCCATGATCTTCGAGACGTTCAGCCGTCCGCGCAGGACCCCGATGAGGCAGGTGAGCACCGATCCGACGGCAGCGGCTTCCGTTGCCGTGGCGATGCCGACATACATCGAGCCGATGATGGCGATGAAGAGGATCAGCACCGCCCAGACATCGCGCAGCGACCGGATGGCCTCGGCCGCCACGAACCGCTCGCCGGGCGGAAGCGAGCGACCGTAGGCGACGCGCACGGTCAGCATGTACATGACGATGGCGAGAATGCCGGGAAGGATGCCGGCGATGAAGAGCTTGCCGACGTCCTGCTCGGTGATGAAGGCGTAGACCGCCAGCACGACGGAGGGCGGGATGAGGATGCCGAGCGTGCCGCCGGCCGCGATGACCCCGCTCGACACCCCGTCCGGATAGCCGACGCGGCGCATCTCCGGCAATGCCACCTTGGTCATGGTCGCCGCCGTGGCCACAGAAGAGCCGCAGATCGCGGCGAAGCCGCCGCAGGCGGCGATGGTCGACAGCGCCATGCCGCCCTTCAGGAAGCCGAGCCAGGCGTGCCCGGCGCGGAACAGCTCGCGCGACATGCCTGAATTGGTGGCGAAGACGCCCATCAGGATGAAGAACGGGATCAGGCTCAGGTTGAAGTCGCTGATCACGCGGATCGGCGACTGGGCGAGCAGGTTCAGCGCCGGCTTGATGCCGGTGATCGCCGCGAAGCCGCCGACGCCGACGAGTCCCATGGCGACGCCGATCGGGACGCGCAGCGCCATCATGGCGAACAGCACGACGAAGCCGGCGACGGCGACGAAATCAGCGTTCGACATCGGCGTTCCCGGTTTGCGCGACCGGCTCGGCCGCGTCGAAATGATCGAGCGAACCGCGTCCGGCCGCAATGATGACGATGCGCGCCAGCGCGGTGAAGATCGCGACGGTCGCGCCGGCGCAGATCAGCGCCAGGAAGGGCCAGGCCGGCAGGCGAAGGTCGAAGGTGGCCTCGCCGCTGCGGTAGGCGCTCATCACCCGGTCGAACATCTTCCAGGACAGGAGCACGGTGAACACGAGCAGGACGATCCAGGCGAAGAGGTCGACGAGCCGGCGCATCAGCGGCGGCATCAGTTCGACGAGGACGTCGACCTTGATGTGCGAGCCCCGGAAGCCGAGGCTCGCGAAGCCCCACATGATGGCCACCCCGAGCATGAGGCGCGAGATGTCGAAGGCTTCAGGTATGGGCGAAGCGAATCCGTAGCGGCCGATGGCCGACGCCACGACCAGCAGCGTGATCGCGGCCAGAAAAAGGGCGGCGATGCGGTCCGTCGCCAGCGAGAACCGTTCGAAAGCCCTGATCAGAGCATCCATGTGCGTGAGCCGTTTGCAGGGGAAGAGGAGCCGGCCGGGGGCCGGCTCCCCGGATCCGGATCAGTAGCGCGAATTGTTGCGCTCGAGCGCGGCGACAAAATCGGCGTAGATCTTCTCGGGATCGCCGCCTGCCTTGGTGACGTCGGCCTTCCAGGAATCGATCAGCGGCGCGGCGGCGTCGCGCCAGAGCTGCACTTCGGCATCTGTCGGCTTGTAGAGCTCGTGCACGCCCGAATCGATCATCTTCTGGCGGCCGGAGGCCTCGTTGTCGGCCCAGCCGGTCGAGAACTTCTGCGACCACTCGGGCGTGCAGTGATCGTCGATGACCTTCTTATCCTCCGGCGCGAGGCCGTTGTAGGTGTCCTTGTTGATGAGCAGCATCTGGGAGGACAGGTAGAAGGGCATGTCGAGGTGGTACTTCACCTCCGAATCGATGCCGAAGATGTAGATCGAATTCCAGGGGAAGGTCATGGCGTCGGCCGTGCCCTTGGCGATGGCCTCGCGGGCCTCCGGCGCCGGCACCTGCACGCTCGCGCCGCCGAGCTGGCTGACGAAGCGGGCCATGGTGGCATGGGCGGGGCGGATGTTCTTGCCCTTCACGTCGGCCGGAACCTTGATCGGCGTCTTTGAATGCATCGTGCCGGGATCATGCGGGTTGATGAGGCAGAAGTAGACGTCCTTCATCTCGGTTTCGGCGATCGGGTCGTACCACTCGTGCAGCGCCTTGGCGCCTTCCTTGGCGTTGGTCGCCTGGAAGGGAATCTCGGCGAGGCTGTAGATGGGGAAGCGGCCGGCCTGGTAGCCCGGGTTGACGTAGGCGATGTCGACGATGCCGTCGCGCGCCATGTCGTAGTGGTCGGGCGCCGCGCCGAGCTGCTGGGCGGGGAAGAGGGTGATCTCGATCCGGCCGTTGGAGGCCTGCTTGATCGATTCGGCCCACGGCTCCATGCCCATGGTCTGGGCCGGATGGGTGGCGGGCACCCAGTGCGACAGGCGCAGCTCGACCTCCGCCGCCTGCGCGGCGAAAGCGGTCATGGAAACGGATGCGGCGAGAGCCGCTATGGTGTGGCGATTCATTGGACTTCCTCCCTTTGGATCATACTGACAGGGGTCGGCCGATCGCGCCAGCCCCGTGCTTGAATGACGCAAGAACGTTATGGTACGTAACAATATAATCAAGAGGAATTTTCCGCTGGCCGCCGGCTGCGGGGGGAGAGGAAGCGCATGAGTTCCACCGTCGATGCCGCCGTCGCGTCCGAGCGCGCCATGCTGGTCGAGATCCGCGACACGATCGCGATCCTGTCCTTCAACCGCCCCGACAAGCGCAACGCCATCAACGACGTGCTGCTGGACGAATTGCGCGCGTTCTTCTCGAACCCGCCGAAAGGCGTCCGCGCGGTGGTGCTGCAGGGCTTGGGCGGGCACTTCTCGGCAGGACTGGACCTGTCCGAGCAGTCGCGGCGCGAGCCGGAGCAGGTGCTCTACCATTCGCGCAGCTGGCACGCCGTGATGGAACTGATGCAGTTCGGCGGGCTGCCGATCGTCTCGGTGCTGAACGGGGCCGTCATGGGCGGCGGCCTGGAGATCGCGGCGGCCACTCATGTGCGGGTGGCCGAGCCGTCGGCGGTCTTCCAGTTGCCGGAAGGCAAGCGCGGCATCTTCGTCGGCGGCGGCGCGACGGTGCGCGTCGGGCGCATCATCGGTCCCGACCGGATGACCGAAATGATGCTGACCGGCCGCCGCTACGATGCCGGGGACGGGCTGCGACTCGGGCTGGCGCACTACGTGGTCGAACCGGGCGAGGGGCTCGAGAAGGCGCTGCAACTGGCCGCGGAGATCGCGTCGAACGCGACGCTGGTCAATTACCTGATCATCCAGGCCATCTCGCGCATCGACGACATGTCGCGTTCCGACGGACTTTTCGCGGAGAGCCTCAGCGCGGCGCTGTCGCAGTCCGGCGCGGACGCGATGGAGGGCCTCAACGCGTTCCTGGAGAAGCGCAGACCGCGGTTCCGCTGAGGCGTGGAGCCTGACGCGCCGGCCGGTCCGCTCAGTGCCCCGTGCCGTGCGGCTTCTCCCCGTCGGCCGTGAAGGTCGGGCGGTTCCTGCCGCCCTTGGCGTCGCGCCGCTTCAGCGCGTTGTCGCGGATCTGCTCCTTGGTCAGGTAGTCGATCTGCTCGATCATGACCTCGTAGATCAGGTCGTCCCCGACGCGCGTGTTGATGCTGTCCTTCAGCCCGTTGCGCAGGGCTTCGAGGTCCACGCCCTCCACCCGGGAGAAATCGATCGAGGGGTTCGAGAACAGGTAGGTGTAGACCTCGTCGATGAGGATCGTGTCGATCGGCAGCGCCAGCTTCTTCAGTTTCTCGATGTCGGCCGCATAGACGAACTTCGACAGGAAGTAGCCCTTGACGGTGCCTTCCTGCACCACCGGAACCGACAACATGTCGGTCTTCACGAATTCGAGCTTGCCGTTGTAGGGAGAATCGTTCTCGACCACAGGCTTTTCGCCGTTCATCGAGTAGGACACGAAGATCGTGCCTATCGTGACGCCGATGATCCAGACCGCCGCGACGATGAACTTGATCATGCCGGGCGCATCCGGGCGAAGGCATCCGAACCATAGGTGCCGTCCGCTTCCGACTGTTCGATCGCATCCTGGATCAGGCCGGCGACCTCCGTCACCGCCTTCAGGTGGGCAGCGATGGCGGCCTGGTTCTCGGCCAGCTTGCCGCGCAGGCGGATGATGCCGTCACGGTTGGCCTGCAGCACGTCGGGCCTGATGTCGCGCACCGCCTTGTTGAGTTCGTAGAGATAGCGGCTCTTGCGCTCGTTCGACGCCTGCAGGTCGAAGGTCACGTCGGTGCGGATCGCCTTCGTCTCCACATCGACCGTCTCCTCGAGGCGCGCGATGATGCCGGGCAGGGAGGCGCCGCGCAGCCCCGGCTGGGGATCGGCGCGCGGACGCGGAACGTTCGCGGGCACCTGGGAATAGACGTCGCGTTCACTCATCGTCCCGGTCCTTCCCTTCGTCAGCGGCCGGCCGTCACGCCGCCGGTTGCGTCGCCCGCGAGGTCGACGGCGCTGCGCATGATGCTGCGCTGGATCTCGTGCACCATGGCCTGGGAGAGCAGCGACTGCGTGTCCGCACGCTCCGCCCCCTCCGGGTCGCCGTTCACGCCGGCCACCGGAATGCGCCGGTCCTGCGCCATATAGTAGTCGCCGAGGACGCGATCGGCGATGCCGATGCCGCCGGCGCTGGCCATCTGCTGCCCGAGTTCCTGTGCGAGGAAGCTCTTCCACATGTCGCCGGCGATGCCGCCGCCGTAGACGTTCTCGGCGTCCTGCGGCAGCATGGACTGCAGGAAGGTCTGCAGGACCATGGCCTCGAACTTCTGCAGCGCCTCCGGCGCCTGGCCGCGCTCGGACGCGGTGACGCCGCGCATCCCCGCAAGCCCAGCGGGCACCTCGAAGCCGGCGGTCGCGGCGGCCTTGTCGACGAGCGCCGCCAGGCGCGCCCGGGCCGCTTCCAGAGCCTGCGGCTCGACGGCGCGGGCCACGTCCATGATGATGTCGCTCGGCGGTGAGATGCTCAACGGAGCCCCTGTCGGACGGTTCGGTCGAGCGGTTTGTCGCAGACCAAGCTTGCCGCAGGCTTACCCGCCGGCCTTGTCGCGGGACGCGGGCAGGCCGAGCAGCCGCTCGACCGTCTCGAGCGCGTCGCGTTCCTCCGCCACGCGTTCCTCGGCGCGCAGGGCGGCCCGGTAGTCCTCTCCGACGCGGTCGGTCCGCACCTTCTCGGTGGCGATCTTCCGCGCCTCCTCGCGCGCGGCGGCGAGATGGCGGTCGCGCCGGTCGTTGGCCTTCGCGATGGCCTTTTCGTAGAGGTCCGGAAAGAGCCGCGACAGGGACGCGGCCGATTCCTTGCCGGACGCGATCTCCGCGGCTTCCGTCTCGGCCGCGTGCGCGGCGCGGAGGGCGTTCGCGCGGCGCATCTCGTGCATGGCCTTCAGCTGTTCCTGGACCCGCAGGATGCGCTTCAGCCGATCGGAGCGGGTCGCCACGCCTACCGTCCCACGGTCATCGGCACGAAGCCGTCGGCGAACAGCCGCAGCAGCGGGCCGATGCCGAGATACATCAGGACCAGTCCGCCGACGAGAACGAAGGGCAGGGAGATGAAGTAGATCGGGATCTGCGGCGTCAGCTTGTTCAGGAGGCCGACCGCAAGGTTGACGACGATGCCGTAGGCGATGAAGGGGCTGCCGAGCTGGATCATGACCATGAAGCTCTGGCCGAGCGTGTCGACGAGGTCGGTCAGCGCGGAGCCCGGATTGAACAGGAGATCGGGAGGAGCGACACGGTAGGAGTTGACGAGCGCCTTCACCACGTCGTGGTGGAAGTTCATGATGAAGAGCAGCATCAGCGCCGAGAAGGTGACGAGATTGGTGATCGCGGCCTGGGCGTCGTTCTCCTCGACCGCGCCGGTCACCATGTTGCCGTAGCCCGTCATCATGGCGATGGAAGCGCCGACGAACTGCAGCGCCAGCACGTAGACGCGCGTGACGAGGCCGATCAGCGCGCCGATCAGGAGTTCCGAGAGAACGAGCCCCGCCAGCACCGCCGGTTCGCGCGAGACGAAGGGCGTCAGGCTGTCCCACAGGTGCACCGTGATCGCGAAGGTGGCGCCGATGGCCACGAAGAGCCGCACCTGGAACGGGACCCGGGCGCTCGACAGGCCCGGCATGATCATGAAGCAGGCGCCGACGCGGCAGAAGGCCAGGAAGGCGGCGAGGATGACCTGGTCGCCGGGCAGGGTCACGAGAAGGAACCGAGGACGCGGATCTCGACGCCCTTGGCGATCTCGACGTGCGACAGCACCGGCAGCGTCGGGAAGAAGCGCTCGATGATCATGCGCACATAGGGACGGGCATCGGGGGCGGTGACGATGACGAAGCGCTCGCCGGCGTCGAAGTGCTTGCGCACGACCTTCGCTGCCTCCTGGCCGAACTCCTCCAGAAGGCGCGGATCGATGTCGAACTCGCGGATCTCGCCCTTGGCGTCGCGCTTCAGTGACTGGTGGAAGGCGAGGTCCCAGCGGTTGCCGAGGCGCAGCACCTTGAGCACGCCGCCTGCCGTCAGGTCGCCGCAGATCTGCTGCGACATGCGGATCCGAACGTGCTCGACGATCTGCTCGGTGCGGCGGACATGCGGCGCGATCTCGGCGATCGCCTCGATGATCAGGTGCAGGTTGCGGATCGAGACGCGCTCGGCCAGCAGCAGCTTGAGGACCGCCTGGAGGCCGGGATAGGAGATGTGCGACGAGCAGATCTCGTCGGCGAGCTTCTTGTACTCCGGGTCGAGCCGCTCGATCAGCGCCTTCATGTCCTTGTAGGACAGGAGCTGCGGCAGGTTGTTGCGGATCACCTCCGACAGATGCGTGAGCAGGACCGAGAGATTGTCGGCGAAGGCGTAGTTGTCGCGCTTGAGGTCCTCGGAGAAGGTCTCCGGCACCGAATAGGCGCGCATGCCGAAGGCCGGCTCGCGCACCTCCTCGCCCGGCATGTCGGGCGGCTGGTTGCCGCCGAGCAGCACCATGACCTCGCCGACGCGCATCTGGTACTCCGCCACCACGGTGCCGTGGATCTTGATCTGGTAGGCCTTGGGCGGAATGGCGAAGTCGTCGGTCAGCCGCACCTCCGGCACCACGAAGCCGTAGTCGAGCGCGAACTTCTTGCGCATCTTGCCCATGCGGAAGGCGAGTTCCTGGTGGGAGGTGAGCAGCCGTGTCGACAGCTGCTTGCCGATCAGGAGCTCGATCTCGGCGGTCTTCAGCGACGATTTCACCGAGTTCTTGTCCTCCTGGACCTTCTCGGCCTCCTTCTGCTGCGTGGCGGCCGCCTCCGCCTCCTGGCGGCGCCGGGCGCGCTGCGGGATGACGTAGGCGACCACGCTCAGCCCCGCCGCCAGCAGCATGAAGGGGAGGAACGGCAGGCCCGGAAGGACGGCAAGCGCCAGCAGCAGGAAGGCGGCGACGTAGAGGGCGCGCGGATAGGCGGCGAGCTGCCCCATCACCGCCTGGTTGGCCGCGCCGCGCGTGCCGCCCTTGGAGACCAGCAGACCGGCCGCGAGCGAGACGATCAGCGCCGGGATCTGCGTCACGAGGCCGTCGCCGACGGACAGCTTGACGAACACGTCGGCCGCCTCGCCGATGGCCATGCCGTGCCTGCCGTAGCCGATGGCGATGCCGCCGACGATGTTGACGGCGGTGATGATCAGGCCGGCGATGGCGTCGCCGCGCACGAACTTCGAGGCGCCGTCCATCGAGCCGAAGAAGGAGCTCTCCTCCTCCAGCTCGCGCCTGCGCGCCTGCGCCTCCTTCTCGTTGATGATGCCCGCGGAAAGATCCGCATCGATCGACATCTGCTTGCCGGGAATCGCATCGAGGGTGAATCGCGCGCCGACCTCGGCGATGCGGGTGGAGCCCTTGGTGATGACGATGAAGTTCACGATGATGAGGATGAGGAAGACGATCAGGCCGATGATGAAGTCGCCGCTCATGACGAGATTCGAGAAGCCGGCGATGACGTAGCCGGCGGCGTGCGTGCCCTCGTTGCCGTGCGACAGGATCACGCGCGTCGTGGCGATGTTGAGCGCCAGCCGCAGCATGGTGGCCAAGAGGAGGATGGTGGGAAAGGACGAGAAGTCGAGCGGGCGCGGAATCCAGAGCGCCACCATCAGGATCAGGACGGAGAGCGCGATCGAGACGGCGAGGCCGATGTCGATCATGAAGGACGGGATCGGCAGGAACAGCACCGACAGGATCGTGACGATGCCCATCGCGAAGTAGATGTCGCGGCTGTTGCGCTCGGCCGCGGCCGGTATCGGCGTGATGGTCACGTTGGCCATCGGTCGGCGTCTCCCCTGGCTCTGCCCTCGGTCAGGGCACGCAGACTAGAGGCCCAAGCTTGCGCGAGGGTGAGCACGAGGCGCCGCGGTGCAGCGGAAGGACGGCGATCAGAACCCGTTCTGGATGCGCTGGAAGACGACGTTGCTGAAGGAAGAGAGCTGCGCGCCGACGAAGGGACCCGACAAGGCGACGGCAAGAAGGATCGCGACGATCTTCGGCACGAAGGTGAGCGTGATCTCCTGGATCTGCGTCAGCGCCTGGATCAGCGCGATGGAGACGCCGACGAGCATGGCGACGACGACTGCGGGACCGGAAGCCAGCAGCACGGTCCAGATGGCGTACTGGACGATCTCGAGGGCGTCGACCTCGTTCATGTCTTTCCTCCGGGAGCGCCGGCGCCTGCGTCAGCTGATCCTGACGCCGGTCCCGATCACGACCTCGGTGCCGTTCTGGAGCACGGCCGTCACGCCGGAGGCGGTGATCCGCGTCTCGGCCACCACGCCGGTGGTGCCGTCCGTGTCCGTGACGGTGCGGCCGATGATGCTCGTCGCCTGGCCGAGCAGCGACATCTGCAGCAGCGAATCCAGCTTGCTGTTGGTCTGCACCGTCTGCTCCACCTGCGAGAAGGTGGCGAGCTGTGCGACGTAGTCGGTCGAATCCATCGGCGCAGTCGGATCCTGGTTCTTCATCTGGGTGACGAGGAGCCGCAGGAAGGATTCGTAGTCGACCGTGGTGGCGCTCGCCTGGCTGGCGGTCGTCGTGGCGGTCGAACTGGTGACGCCGGTAACGGTCATGATGCGAGCGCCTCCAGCGCGTCGGGTGCAAGGGGGGGAGCGAGGTTGCTCTGCTCTGCGAGGATGGCGGCCTCGATCGGGAACAGGCTGCGGATCAGCTTCAGTGCGTCGTAGATATGCTCCTCCGCAACCAGCCGGTCGGCATGCTTCAGCGAGGCGAGCACCTGCTCGTTGGTGAAGGTGGCGAGCAGCATCGGCAGCGAGCGCTTGAACATGTCGCGCGCCGGACCCGAGTCGCCGGGGTTCATCAGCATGACCTGGACGATGAAGTAGAGCTGGCGCAGCGGCGTCGACGCCTTCTCCGGCTGCATGACGTGGTTCTCCAGCAGGAACTGCACGTCGTTCAGGAACTCGATCGAGGTCTTGCGGTCGACCCGCACCACCGCGCCGTTGATGTAGATCTTCTCGTTCGCCTTGAGCGAGATGCGCAGGGTGTTCTTCATTGTATGCCGTCCCTGATGATCTGCGACACTTCGATCAGCCCGTCGAAATTGTCGGACTGGCCCTGCCGCACAGCCTCGCCCTCGCGCAGCAGCCACAGGCCGATCGAAATGAGATTGGCGCGGAGTTCGGAGGGCAGTTCATTGTCGCTGCTGGCCAAATCCTCGATGAAGGTGGTCCAGACGCGATTGAGAAAATGCAGCGCCTCGACGGCCTGCATGGAGTTCACGCCCTTGTCGCGCGCCGCGACAAGCAGGTCGATCGACCGCGACAGCAGCTGCCGTTCGCGGTCCTTCGCGTCGGCGACCGAATCGGTTTGGACTTCGGCGTATGAGAACTGATACATCGTTCTTCCGTTTTCGCTGCGCGCCGGGCCGGCCGCGGTTGTTACAACAGCCTCGTGAGACTCAGTTGCTGGATCCGAGCCGTCAGGGCGTATGAGGTTTCGATCTGCGAGATCAACGCGTTTACGCGAGTGGACGCTTCGTACGGGTCGACGCCTTCGAGTTCGTTCAGGAAGGTCTTGAAGATGTCGATCTGCATCTCGACGCGCTCGGTGGCGCTGGAGATGCGCTGCTCGGTGAAGCCGACGCGGGCCTGCGTCTGGGCCAGGTCGCCCATCGCCTCGCCCACCATCCTGACGGCCTGATCGGCGACGGCGACCAGCGCCTGGTCGTTCAGGTCGCCGGCGAAGAGATTGGCCACCATCGCGGCCGCCATCGTCAGCTTTCGAATGCCCTCGATGTTGGCGCTGACAGAGGTTTCCGCGGTCTCGTTGAGCGCGATGCGGGTGGTTATGCCCTGATCCGAGGCGGAGGACCAGTTGGCTTCCCAGCCCGCACCGAAGAACTCGTCGTTGAGCGCGCCCTCGATGAAGCCGGTGATCTGCGCGCCGGTGATGGCGTCGGCGGCGGGATCGTCGGCGGCGAAGCCGAACTCCGCCAGGAATGCGGCGTCGATGGCGGCCCTGGGACCCGGAGCGGTCTCGTCGAAATAGTCGGCGAGGGGAACGACGTCGGTGTTGACGCCGGCGAAGATGTGCTCGCCGTTGAAGCTCGAATTGACGATGCCCGTCAGCGACTGGAGCATGGAGACGGCCGCCTGGCGCGTGGTGGCCTGGTCGGCATCGCCCGACACCGCCGCGGCGAGCGCCGACAGGAAGGTCGAGGACCCTTCGGATATCTGGTCGAGCGCGTTCTGCGTGGCGGTGAGGCGCGAGGAAACGAGGGAGTTCGTGCCGACGATCGTCTCCATCCGCACGATGTCGCGCGACAGCGTGACGGCCTTGCCGGTGCGCACGCCGATCGCCAGTCCTAGGTCCGCAACCCTCCCGGTCTGGACCTCCTTCTGCCCGGAGATCAGATCCGACTGCATCTGCGTCAGCGAGTAGCGCAGGGCGCTGCGGATGGCATCGGTGGAGACGAAATTGACCTTCATGGCGCCATCACACCAGTTCCAGGAGCGCCGCCATCATCCGGTCGACGGTGCTGATGATGCGGGCTGAGGCTTCGTAGGAATGCTCGAGGTCGAGCAGCAGCGACATTTCCGTGTCGACGTTGACGCCGGTCTCGTTGGACAGCGCCTCGGCCGAGCGGACCATCATGGCGCTCGCGTTCACCTCCGCACCCGACGATTGCTGGCGCAGCCCCTCAATCCAGCCGATCGCGTTGGCGCCGAAATCGGCGAGACTGACGTTGGCCGCGATCTCCGCCGCCGAATCGAAGACGATCGGCTCGTCGATGCGGTCGGCATAGCCGATCAGCAGCGTGGCGAAGGAGGCCCCACCGGAGGTGTTGGCCAGATAGTCGCTGCCGTTCGCCCCGCCGTCGCGCAGCAGCACGGGGTCGCCGCCCTGCTCGCTGTCGAAAGCCGGATTGACCGTGATCATCGCGGCGAGGCCCTGGGTGACCACGCCGTCGGGCGGGAGGTCCGGTCCTCCGCTCCAGGTGAAGAGGCCCGCCAGAGCCGGGGCGCCGCCGCCGGTCTGGTCGAGCTCGGCGAAGGCCAGGATCGCGCCGCGGGCGATCTCGTCGAGCTGCGTCTGCATGGTGACGGCGACGTCGTCGCGCAGTTTCACCAGCGCGCCGAGCGTCCCGGAAATCTCGCCCGCCGCCTGGTCCGCGGCGGTGATCGGGATGCCGTCGACATAGACCGGATTGCCCGTCATGCCGGGGCCGAAGGAGGCGGTCGGCTCGAAGGTGACGGCGCGGGGCACGGTCTCGAACAGAGTCGCGCCGTCGCCGGTCATGATGACCATGTCGTCCGCCCCGCGCGTATAGGTCGAGATCGGCATGTACTGCGCGATCTCGGAGAGAATGGCGTTGCGCTGGTCGATGTAGCTGTTGGGATCGCGCCCGGTGGAGGTCGCGGAGATGACCTGCCGGTTGGCGGCCTCGAAGTCGGCGAGCAGCGTGTTGATGTCGGAGACGGCCGTCCTGATCTCGATGTCGGCGCTGGTGCGGACGCTCTGGATCGCGTCCGAGCCGTCGTTGAGCGAGCGGACGAGCTGGCGCGCCGCGTCGATGGCGCCCTCGGCGAGATTCGAGCTCGAGGGGGTGGCGGAATAGAGCTGGAGCGCATCGCGCAGGCTGGCGAGCGCGGTGGTGGGCGACGAGGCGTTGTCGGTGCCGTTGACCGCCGTGGCGAGGCTGTCGAGCCCGGACAGCAGGCGCTGCTGGCCCTGCCAGTCCGAGGAGGCGCGCAGGTTCTGCTTGAACAGGGCCTCGTTGGTCGCGCGGCGGACCTCCGCGACCCGGACCCCGCCGTCCGTGCTCGCCAGAACGGCCGTTCGCCGGGCGTAATCCGAATTCCCGGCGTTGGTGATGTTCTGAGAGACGACGCTCGTGCGCTTGGACGTCGCGAGCAACGCGCTCTGGGCGATGTTGAGCGCCGTGGTCAGCGACATCCGTCACCACTCTCCCGGCCGGGCATGCTGGTTTACCTCTTGAGGTTCACGAGGATGTCCATCAGCTCGGAGCCGGTCTGGAACACCTTCGAATTGGCGGTGTAGCTGCGCTGCGCCTCGATCATGGCGGTCAGTTCCTCGCCGATGTCGACGTTGGACGCCTCCAGCGCGCCGGAGCTGATGGAGCCGAAGCCGCCGGAATCGGCGAAGCCCAGGAAGACGTCGCCCGAACTCGGGCTCTGGCTGAAGACGTTGCCCGAGCCGATGATCAGCTGGTCGGGGCTGCGCACGTTGGCGAGCGGGATCTTGTAGAGCGCCTGCATCGTGCCGTTCTCGAAGCGGGCGTAGACGGTGCCGTCCTCGCCGATCTTGATCTCCTTGACGGCGCTGGCGGCACTGCCGTTCACGTTGGCCTCGCCGGGGGTGTAGCTGGTGGCCAGCTGGCTCATCTGGGACAGGTCGAGGATCAGGGTCTCGCCGCCCGGAATCGGGATCGACATTCCGGTGATGCTGGCGGTATCGAGCTGGCCGTTCGTGCCGTCGAAGATCAGCGTGTCGGACGCAAGCGGGCCCGAAGCATAGGGGAAGCCGGTATTGGCCGTGCCGTCGGCCTGGTCGAAGACGGCGATCTCCCACTCGTTGTCGGCGGTCTTGGAATAGTAGATGTCGAGCAGGACCTCGCCGCCGAGGCTGTCGTAGACCACCATCGAGGTCTTGTTGGTGTACTGCGCACCGCCGACATTGGTCGACGGCAGCTGGGCAGGCGCCACCTCGTCAGCGTTCGCGGGCAGGTTGGCCGTCAGGCTTCCCGCCGTCGTCGGTACGGCCGACATGGACTGCTGCACCACCGTCACGGGGATCAGACCGGCGAAGGAGTTGGCGACGGGGCTCGGTTCGCCGTTGGCAAAGCTGTATCCGAGAAGGTAGAAGCCGGCCGCGTTGACGAGCCGGCCCTGGTCGTCCGGCACGAAGGAGCCTGCCCGGGTGAGGAACGGCTCGCCGGACTCGTCCTGGACGACGAAGAAGCCGTTGCCCTCGATCGCGAGATCGGTGGACGACGGCGTGTACTGGATGACGCCCTGACGGGACACCGAGGCGCGAACGTCGCTGACGATGCCGCCGGAGGAGTAGTAGCCTTCGGACGAGCCGATCACGAGCGTGGAGAACTCGATGGTCGACTTCTTGTAGCCGTTGGTGCCGGCATTGGCGATATTGTCGGCGACGGTCCCGAGCCGGTTCGACTGTCCCTGCATGCCGGATACGCCGGTGCGCATCATTCCGTAGAGGCTCATGGAGACTTTCCTTCGCTGCCAGCGTCGCCCATCGAACAGGCTAGCCAACCGGACTTGCGCGAAACTGAACTCGAAGGTTAACGAAACCTTTCGCGCATGGTCCCGGCGGCTTCCGCGCCAGGGTCAGACGTTCAGGCAGTAGCCGAGGAACCGCTTCGAATCGATCGGGTCGAAGCCGAGCCGCTCGCGCAGCTTCTTGCGCAGCTTGCTGACATGGCTCTCGATCACGTTCTCCTCGACCTCCTCGTCGAAGATGCCGTAGATCGCGTTGAAGACCTGGGTCTTGGTGACCCTGCGGCCGCGGTTCTGCGCCAGGAACTCCAGGATCCGCCGCTCGCGGCGCGGCAGCGGCAGCGGCATGCCGTCGATCTCGGGATCGCGGCCGTTCATGAAGATGCGCAGGCTGCCGAGATCGGTCCAGCTCGCCGATTCGTCGTGGACCCGACGCCGGATCGCGGCGATCCGGGCGAGGATCTCGCGGATGTGGACGGGCTTGCGGATGACGTCGTCGACGCCCGATTCGAACAGCCTGAGCGTGTTCTCCAGCGAATGCTGGTCCGAAAGCGCGATGACCGGCGCGCCGGTCCGTTCGCGAAGCAGGCGCGGCGATACCGGATGCTCGTCGCACTCGCCGATCAGGAAGGCGCCGATCGACTGAAGGTCCTCCGCCGCGGCGCTGCTCACCCACTCGCCGAACTCGCTGGCGCGGAAGCCGGTGGTGGGCACGCCTTCCCTGCCGAAAAGCGATGTAAACCCTTCCTTTACGCGTTCACGTTCATCAACGATCACAATCATCGGTCCGCCCCCCGAATCAGTTGCATAGCCCGCTGGGGAATGGGGTAGCCGCTGCCGGGAATCGGCGACAACTGTAAGAATTCATGTGTCAGTTCTGGGGATACTTGTCGGAGCCGGGCGAGCCATCGTCCACAGCTTGTCCACAGGGCGCCTATATCACCGCGCCGGCTGCGGATACAACCTTTCAGTTGCAGAAACTTCGAGCGCCATCGGTCCAACGTCCGAAGCCGGTCGCGACCATGTTGGCGATGACGCGGCAGACATAGCGCTTCTGCGCCGGATCGTTGTCGGGACCCGCATGATAGCGGGCGACGGCCAGCGACCAGCTGTCGTGGCGCCGCCTGAGCTCGAGCAGGAAGCGGGCCGCGTAGTCGACGTTCCGGCGCGGGTCGAGCATCTCGGCGAGGCTGCCGAACGCGCTCGCATGATAATGGTGGTTGATCTGCATGCAGCCGAGGTCGATGAGGGTCTTGCCGTTGCGCGCGGCGGTGGCAAACAGGCGCTCCGCCTCCGCCGGGCTGCGGGCGAAGACGGCCTTGCCCTCGATGTTCAGCGCATAGGGCTGCAGGCTCCCCTTGTGGCCGGTTTCGGTAAGCCCCACCGCATATAGTATGCCGACCGGGATGTCGTATGCCTTCGCGGCGCGCAGGATCTCCGCCTCGCAGGGGTTGGCAAGGGCACCGGCGGTTGCGCTAGATGTAAAGACCGCCACCAGCAGGGCGCATCGCAGGAGTGCGCGCATCGCCGTTCTGACCTCCCTGTTCCTGGCCGCGCGGGCGTCCTCCGGCTGCACCGCCGTCGCCCTGGTGGCCGCGTCCGGCGCCCTGCGACATCCCCCCGGAGGGATCGCCCTGCCGGCCACCGGCACCGGCCTGGACCTGGCCCGTCGCCGGGGACTGCTGCTGGATGGAGACGTCGTCCACCGCGAAGCCGAGCCCGCGCAGGGCGGTGAGGATGGCGTCCTTCTCGGAGGAGAGGCGGCGGAAGGCCTCGCCGCCCTCGACCCGGATCTCTACTGACAGTTGCTCTCCAACGATCCTGAGGCGGGCATCGACGGAGCCCAGCTCGGCCGGGTTGAGCTGGATCCGGAGATCGCGGACCGGGCCGGCGGGCGCGGAGGCGGCATCGGCGCGGGACGCCGCGGCCCGCTCCAGCGCACCTTTCCAGTCGCTCTCCGAGGCGAGCGTCGCGGCAAGATCGGCGATGGTGCGGCCCGTTTGCGCCGGTCCGGGCGCCGGCGCCGCCGTCTCGGCGATCACGCGCACCTTCATCTCCGCCGCCTCCGGCTCGGAAGGCCGCAGCCTGCCGGCGTCCGGTGCCGCCTCGCCGCGCCGTTCGCTGCCCGACGGCGCGCCGTCCTCTTCCGCCGCTTCCTCGCGGGGCG
>Ga0208243_1000507_pt1 | contig 21278 bp, 18 predicted proteins | sample Subbio2Aug_QV12A_FD_184826 | JGI IMG/M metagenome (GOLD analysis project Ga0208243, IMG submission 184826) | Serpentinite rock and fluid subsurface biosphere microbial communities from McLaughlin Reserve, California, USA - CR12Aug_QV12A (SPAdes) | ecosystem: Environmental > Terrestrial > Deep... | reverse complement strand
ACCTATTGAAGTCCATAATGAAATTGAAATCGCAAAGCAGAAACCCGCGCCACTTCCGGAGGTACCTTGCGGAAATCATGTGAAAACCACGCAGTGAAATCGTGAAGGAAAAGCGACAGTGGTTCCTTCCCGGTCCGATCGAAGACGAGCCCGACAATCTGCCGCCCGGCCCCAGGGCAGAACCCCGCGAGACTGCGACCGTTGACGACTGGCGCAAAGCCGAGGCGGACCATGCCGCGAGGCTCGCCCGTGTCGCAGGTCGGCTCGGTGGACTGGACGAGCGGTTGCGGAGGGGGCCGGAGGGCTGGCGCCACAGGCTCGCCCTGATCGAAGCGGCCGACCTGAGCTGGTTCGTCGGTGACCGTATCGGGCCGGATCGGCTGGCGCTCTGGATCGCCCTGCGCCTATCGGGCGTCCATGACGACACAAGGGCGCTGGCGCGTGTCGGGTGGGCAGTGCGACGCCTGACGGGCGGGCCTGGTCCGGAAGCGGACCTTTCCGCCTTCTTGGATCGCCGCGACCCCGGGAACCTCGGCAACGAAGCCGAGCCGTTCGCGGATAGAGCGGGCGGTTGGCTCGATCTAATGGCGCAAGCCGCCGATTTGCACCCAGTCACTCGGGCTTGCATGGGCTTCCACCTCTGGAGTCTCGCGGGTCTTGGACAGCACGGCGACCGCATAGAAGCGGCAGTTACGGCTGCGCGAATTGCGGCCAGCACAGGCGTGGATTTGCGCCTCGGGGCCGTTTTTTCGCCTCTTGCAATGGGTGGGGCAGGGGGATTGCGAGCAGGCGGTCCTCCTGGAGACCGTCTGGCACGGTGGCTCGACGGGATGGGGACGGCATGTTCGACCGCGATGCGACACCTCGACGATATCGAGGCATGGTCTGCGCGGGCTGACGCTGCGATGGCCTCGCTCTCAGGTAAGACACCGCCGACCCTACGCGCCGTTTTGACGGAGTGGCCCCTTGTCTCTGCTCCTATGGCCGAAAAGCTATTGGGCGCAAGCCGAGCAGCAATTCAGCGCAATTTGTCTTGGATGGAGGCGCGAAGCTTGGTCCGAGAAGTCACCGGTCAAGGTCGCTACCGCATGTGGCGGGCGTCTGCCGGTGGCGAACTGTAAAGTAAAACTTGGCAATTCCCCGCTTTTCTTGGCATCTCGCGGGGAAGTCTGTCGGTATTGTCGCCCCGGAACAATTAAGGGGGCAGAACCCATGAAGGTCCTGGTGCCTGTCAAACGGGTGATCGACTACAACGTGAAGGTGCGCGTAAAGGCGGATGGCACGGGCGTCGATCTGGCCAATGTGAAGATGTCGATGAACCCCTTTGACGAGATTGCTGTCGAAGAGGCGATCCGTCTGAAGGAAAAGGGCGTCGCGACCGAGGTTGTCGTGGTTTCCATCGGCGTGAAGCAGGCGCAGGAAACGCTGCGCACGGCGCTGGCGATGGGTGCGGACCGCGCGATCCTGATCGAAGCGGCGGCCGACGTGCATACCGACATCGAACCCTTGGCCGTGGCCAAGCTGCTGGCGGGTGTCGTCAAGGAAGAAGGCCCCGGCCTCGTCCTCTGCGGCAAGCAGGCGATCGACAATGACATGAACGCCACGGGCCAGATGCTTTCGGCGCTTCTGGGCTGGTCGCAGGCCACCTTCGCCTCCGAAGTGGCCATCGAAGGCGACACGGCGAAGGTGACGCGCGAGGTGGATGGCGGGCTTCAGACCATCGCGGTCAAGATGCCCACGATCATCAGCGTGGACCTGCGTCTGAACGAGCCGCGCTATGCATCGCTGCCGAACATCATGAAGGCCAAGACCAAACCCTTGGCCACCAAGACCCCCGCCGATTACGGCGTGGACGTCGCCCCCCGCCTGTCGGTCGTCAAGACCGTGGAGCCTGCGGGCCGCAAGGCGGGCGTGAAGGTCGGCTCGGTGGACGAGCTGATCGCGAAACTGAAAGACGAAGCGGGGGTGATCTGAGATGGCCGTTCTTCTGCTTGCCGATGTGAATGACGGGCAACTGGCGACCGATGCGATGGCCAAGGCGCTGTCCGCCGTGAAGGGGCTGGGCGAGGTTCACATCCTCGTCGCTGGCACGTCCTCTGCCGCCGCTGCCGAGGCTGCAAAGCTGGACGGCGCGGCCAAGGTGCTGCACGCCAATGACGGCGCTTTCGATCACGGGATGGCCGAACCCATCGCCGCGCTGATCGTGGGTCTGGCCGGTGGCTACAGCCACATCGCCGCCGCCGCGACCGCGTTTTCCAAGAACGTCCTGCCCCGCGTTGCGGCGCTGCTGGATGTCATGGTGATCTCGGACGTGACCGCCGTCGTGGACGCCGCCACATTCGAGCGCCCGATCTATGCGGGCAACGCGATCCAGACGGTGAAATCGTCGGATGCCAAGAAGGTGCTGACCGTCCGCACCGCCTCCTTCGCCGCCGCTGGCAGCATGGGGTCGGCTTCGGTCGAAAAGGTCGCCGCCGCCGCTGACGGGTCGCTGTCCAAGTGGGTCGAGGACAAGGTGGCCGCGTCGGACCGCCCCGAACTGACGAGCGCAGGCATCGTCGTCTCGGGTGGCCGTGGCATCGGCAGCCAGGAAAACTTCGGCATGATCGAGAAGCTCGCCGACAAGCTGGGCGCCGCCGTCGGCGCGTCCCGCGCGGCGGTCGACTCCGGCTACGCGCCGAACGACTGGCAGGTCGGCCAGACCGGCAAGGTCGTGGCACCGACGCTCTACATCGCGGTCGGCATCTCGGGCGCGATCCAGCACCTCGCTGGGATGAAGGACTCCAAGATCATTGTCGCCATCAACAAGGACGAAGAGGCCCCGATCTTCCAGGTCGCGGATTACGGGCTGGTCGCGGATCTCTTCACGGCTGTCCCAGAGCTAGAAGCGAAGATCTGAGCAGCCATCACGGCACCGTTTTCGAAACCGGCGCATGCCGCGCCTCAAGAAATGAGTAGCGACATGGCAGAGATGCTCAAGAATTTCATTGGCGGTCAGTGGGTTGCAGCAGATGATGCCGCCGAAAACCGCAATCCGGCCAATCCCGACGACCTGATCGGCGTCTATGCCCGTGGCGGCAAGGCCGATGTAGAGGCTGCGGTTGCCGCCGCATCGGCGGCGGCACGGGGGTGGGCGGCAGCCTCCCCGCAGCTGCGGTCCGATGTGTTGCGCCGGGCTGGCGACGTTCTTCTGGCGCGCAATGACGAGCTTGGGCGCCTGTTGGCGCGTGAGGAAGGCAAGACCCTGGCCGAGGCAAAGGGCGAAGCGCTTCGTGCGGCGCAACTCTTTCACTTCTACGCAGGCGAGGCGGTGCGCAATCCAGGCGAGAAGCTGAACTCGATCCGTGACGGGGTCGAGGTCGAGGTGATGCGGGAACCTTTGGGTGTCGTTGGCCTGATCACGCCGTGGAATTTCCCGATCGCAATTCCGGCCTGGAAGGCGGCTCCGGCTCTGGCGGCTGGAAACTGCGTTGTCATGAAACCTGCCGATCTGACGCCCGCCTGCGCCCATGTTCTGGCCGAAGTGCTGGAAGCGGCGGGTTGCCCAGCGGGGGTGTTCAATCTGGTCATGGGGCGCGGGTCCGAGATTGGGGCGGCTCTGGTGCAGCACCCGGATGTTGCGGCGATTTCCTTCACTGGGTCTGAACGCGTCGGGCGGGGGATCGCGGCGGGTTGTGCGGCGGGGATGAAGAAAGTCCAGCTGGAGATGGGCGGCAAGAACCCGATGGTGGTCATGGCCGATGCCGATCTGGACCTTGCGGTGAATGCCTGCCTGAACGGGGCGTTCTTTTCGACCGGGCAGCGCTGCACCGCGTCCTCGCGGCTGATCGTTGAAGACCGGGTCCACGATGAATTCGTCGCCCGACTGAGTGCCGCGATGGGCGCGCTGCCGGTAGGTGACCCGCTGGAGGCGGCAACGCAGATGGGCCCCGTGGTTTCGGAAGGCCAGCTTGCCGGCAACCTTGACTATGTCCGCCTTGCTGCTGAGGAAGGCTGCGAGGTGATTGGCGGCCAGCGGCTGAACCGGCCTGGCAGTTTTCAATCCCCCGCGTTGTTTGTTGGGGCCACCAACCAGATGCGGGTCAGCCGTGAAGAGATCTTTGGCCCCTGTGCCAGTGTCATCAAGGTTGCCGATTTCGACGAAGCGCTGGCCGTGGCCAATGACACGCCATTTGGTCTGTCCTCCGGTATCTGCACGGGATCCCTGAAACATGCGACGGCGTTCCGGCGTGGGTCCAAGGCGGGCATGGTAATGGTGAACCTGCCCACGGCGGGGGTGGACTACCATGTGCCTTTCGGGGGGCGCGGGGCGTCCAGCCTTGGCGGGCGGGAACAGGGGCGGATGGCGATGGATTTCTACACCTCGGTCAAGACCGCCTACGTCTTTGCAGGATGACCGGCATGTTGGAGGCAACGCTTCGCCAGATCCTTGGGCCTAAGGGTTGGGTCGCCAGTGCTGACGCCCGCCCCTGGTCGCGCGATTGGCTCGACCGCTATGGCGCGCCGCCCTTGGGTGTAGCGCGGCCCGCCTCGACCGAAGAGGTTTCCCGAGTGGTAGCCGCCTGTCACGCGGCGGGCGTCGCAATTGTGCCACAGGGCGGCAACACCGGGTTGTGCGGGGCGGCGGTGGCGGGACATGAGGGGGCGGTGATCCTGTCGCTGGCCCGGATGGCATCGATGGATGCCCCCGATCTGGCCAGCGGGACGATCACGGTGCAGGCGGGGGCCGTGCTGGCATCGTTGCACACGGCGCTTGAGGGATCGGGGCTGATGTTTCCACTGCATCTGGGGGCCGAAGGCAGCGCGCAGATCGGCGGGTTGATCGGCACCAATGCAGGGGGCAGCCATGCCTTTCGCTTTGGCATGATGTCCGATCTTGTGCTGGGGCTGGAGGTGGTCCTGTCTGATGGCACAATCTGGAACGGTCTCCGCGCGGTACAGAAAGACAACGCCGGATATGCGCTGCGGAAGCTCTTTTGTGGGGCGGAAGGCACGCTTGGCGTGGTCACACGTGCGGTTCTGCGCCTGTCGCCTCAACCGAGCCATCGGCAGACCGCGCTTCTGGCGCTGCCCGATGGCGGGGCTTTGGTGACTTTTGGTCGCCGCTTGCGGTCTGATGCCGGCGAGTTCCTGACCGGTCTGGAGTTCTTTCCCGACCTAGGATTGTCCTTGGCGCTGCGCCATGTGCCGGGGCTGGTCTTTCCGCTGGAAAGCCGGTCGGAATGGTATCTGCTGGTCGAGGTGGCAAGTACCTCGGCCCGTGTGCCGCTGGATGACATCCTGCAGGATGTTCTGGAATGGGGAATGGTCGAGGGTCTGGTGACAGACGGCGCGCTTGCGGCATCGGAATCGCAACGCGCCGCCTTCTGGCGTCTGCGCGAAGAACAGCCCGAGGGGCAGCGGCTGGAAGGCCCGCAGTTGAAGCACGACATTTCCGTTCCACCCGGGCGCATTGCCGAATTTGTGGCCGAAGGGGCGAATATCTGCGAGGGGCTGCTGCCGGGAACGCGGATCAACCCCTTTGGTCACTTGGGCGACGGCAACATCCACTACAACTTGACCCCACCTCAGGGGCAGGCAGATTTCGGTGGCCTGGGTCCCGATTTCGGACTGTCGCTCGCGCGGCTGGCCGATGGCATGGGGGGCAGCTTTGCCGCCGAACACGGGCTCGGACGATCCAAGGTCGCCTTAGCCGATACGCTGCGCGACCCCGTCGAGCGCGATCTGATGAAACGGATCAAATGCGCCATAGACGACAATGGCATCCTTAATCCTGGTGTGATCATCGCCAAGGACTGACAAGAATTACTTGTCAATTGCCCGCAATTCTTGATTTCGGCAGCGTCCGAAAGGGGGCAGGATGACTGGAAAATCAGCATTGGGAAGAACGTGATGCGAAACGGCGGTCAGCTTTTGGTCGAAAGCCTTGTGGCACTTGGCGCAAGCAAAGGGTTCGGGATTCCCGGCGAAAGCTATCTGGCGGTGCTGGACGCGCTCCACGACACGAAAGGCCGCCTCGATTTCGTGCTCTGCCGGAACGAAGGCGGGGCGGCGTTCATGGCGGCAGCCTATGGCAAGCTGACGGGCCAGCCGGGGCTGTGCTTTGTCACCCGCGGGCCGGGGGTGACCAATGCCTCGATCGGCATCCATACCGCGATGCAGGATTCCGCGCCGATGATCATCTTCGTCGGTCAGGTCGGCACCGACATGAAGGGGCGCGAGGCGTTTCAGGAAATCGACTACCGCGCGGTGTTCGGCACCATGGCGAAATGGGCCGTCGAGATCGACGATGTGGCCCGCATCCCCGAAATCCTCGGTCGCGCCTGGGTAACCGCCACGACCGGCCGCCCCGGCCCAGTGGTCATTGCCCTGCCCGAAGACATGCTGATCAGCCTGACCGATGCCGCCCCCCTGACCGCGCCCGCCCGGATTGCCGAGGCGGCGGCAGAGCCAGAGGCGATGGACGCGGCACTTGAAATGTTGAACAAGGCGGCCCGCCCATTGATCCTGATGGGCGGCTGTAACTGGACCGAAGAAGGCAAAGCCGCTCTGCAAGGCTTTGCCGAAGCTTCGGATATCCCTGTGATCGCCGCCTTCCGCTATCAGGACCAGTTCGACAACCACTCACCCGTCTATGCGGGCGAGGCTGGCGTTGGCATGCCGGCGAACGTGAAACGCCTGATCCGTGAAGCGGATGTGATCCTGGCCATCAACGTGCGCTTTGGCGAGATGACGACAGATGGTTACACGCTGTTGTCCGTGCCGGTTCCTACACAAACGCTGATCCATGTGCATGGGTCTGACCGCGAGATCGGCAAGATCTATCAACCTGCGCTCGGGATTCAGGCCGGGCCGAACACCTTTGCCGCGGCCCTGCGCCCCGTCACGGGCGGATGGGCCACATGGCGCGCGCAAGCGCGGGCCGAGTGGGAGGCGGGCTTTGAACTTAGCCCGCAGCCTTCGCCGGTGGACATGGGGTTGGCCACGGCGCATCTGCGGGAGATTCTGCCCGAAGATGTGATCCTGACCAACGGGGCGGGCAACTTCACCGTCTGGCCGAACAAGTTCTTCAAGTTTGGCCGCAAGGCGCGGCTTCTCGCGCCGCAATCGGGGGCGATGGGTTATGGCGTGCCGGCTGCAGTGGCCGCCAAGGTGGCCCATCCTGATCGCACGGTCGTCTGTTTTGCCGGGGATGGCGATTTCCAAATGAACTGCCAGGAACTTGGCACCGCGATGCAGGCGGGGGCGCAGCCCATCGTCCTGATCCTGAACAACGGCATCTATGGCACGATCCGGGCGCATCAGGAACGCCACTACCCGGCACGGGTCTCTGGCACTACGCTGGAAAACCCCGATTTCGTGATGCTGGCCAAATCCTACGGCTTTCACGCCGAACGGGTGGAGCGGACCGAGGATTTCCCCGCCGCCTTTGCCCGTGCCCTGGCCTCGTTCACAGGTGCGGTGCTGGACCTGAACATCAGCCCCGAGGCGCTGACCCCGCGCCAGACGCTTTCGCAGATGCGGGAAGCGGCGATTGCGGCAAAGGACAAGAAATGACCTCTCAGATCCGACTTGGTGCCGACATCGGGGGCACCTTCACCGACATCGCGCTGGAAACGCCAAGGGGCATGCATTCCACCAAGGTGCTGACGAACTATGCAGCGCCCGAGCAGGCCATCCTTGACGGGATCGACATCGTGCTGGCCGAGGCCGGGCTTGGATATGACGATCTGGAGATCGTGATCCACGGCACCACGCTGGCCACCAATGCCCTGATCGAGCGGCGCGGCGCACGGACGGCCTTCGTGACGACGGACGGCTTCCGCGATGTGATCGAGATGCGGACCGAAAGCCGGTTCGACCAGTATGACCTGAACATGCAGCTTCCAACGCCGCTGGTCCCGCGCGAAGATCGCTTTACCGTGGCGGGCCGGATTGGCGCGCAGGGGCAGGAACTGGCGCCCCTGGACGAGGTGACGCTTGAGACGCTGGCCAACCGGATCGCATCAGGCGGATTCGGCTCTGTCGCCATTGGCTTCATCCATTCCTACATGAACCCCGCTCATGAGGAACGCGCTCGGGCGATCATTGCGGCCAAGACGGGACTGCCGATCTCGATCTCGTCCGAAGTCTCGCCGCAGATGCGCGAGTTCGAACGCTTCAACACCGTGTGTGCCAATGCCTATGTGCGCCCGCAGATGGCCGATTACTTGGGCCGGTTGCAGGTGCGGTTGAAGGAAAAGGGGGCGGGCTGCCCGGTCTTCATGATCCATTCGGGCGGCGGCCTGATTTCTGTGGAAACGGCTGCCGAGTTCCCTGTGCGATTGGTCGAAAGCGGCCCGGCAGGCGGCGCGATCTTTGCCGCCGACGTGGCAGAGCGCTTCGGCCTGGAGAAGGTTGTCAGCTACGACATGGGCGGCACCACGGCAAAGATCTGCCTGATCGAGGATTTCGCCCCCAAGACCGCCCGGACCTTTGAGGTTGCGCGCTCCACCCGCTTTGCCAAGGGCTCGGGCATGCCGATCTCGATCCCCGTCATCGAGATGATCGAGATCGGCGCGGGCGGCGGATCGATCGCTTGGGTGGATGCCATGGGTCGTATTCAGACAGGACCTGAATCGGCGGCCTCGGAACCCGGCCCGGCCTGCTATCAGCGCGGCGGTCTGCGTCCGGCGATCACGGATGCCGATCTGGTGCTGGGCAAGATCGACCCCGACAATTTCGCGGGTGGCGCGATCAAATTGTCGGCCGCCGCGTCTGAAGCCGCGATCCTGCGCGATGTGGGGGATCGGCTGAAACTGGCTGCCACCCCCGCCGCCTTTGGCATCTGCGAGGTGGTGGACGAGAACATGGCCAATGCCGCGCGCGTCCATGCGGTGGAAAACGGCAAGAACATCTCGGACAACATCATGGTGGCCTTTGGCGGTGCGGCACCTTTGCACGCCGCGCGACTCTGCGAAAAGCTGGGCATCGACCAATGCCTGATCCCGGCGGGGGCTGGCGTTGGATCGGCTATTGGTTTCCTCAAGGCTCCCTTCGGGTATGAGGCGCTGGCCTCCAAGGTCACGCGGCTTTCGGACTTTGTAGCGGATGACGTGAATACCCTGCTGGACGGTCTGAAAGCCACGGCCGAGGGATTTGTGCGCGCGGGCACCGATGGGGCCATCCAGCGCGCGATCACCGCTTACATGCGTTATGTCGGCCAGGGATGGGAAATTCCGGTGGCGCTGCCGGACCGCTCCTTTACTGCAGCGGACGTGGATCTTCTGCGCCAGGATTTCCAGGCCAATTACGCCCGCTTCTTTGGCCGCGCCATCGTCGGGCTGGATGGATTGGAGATCGAAATCGTGACCTTCTCGGTCAAGGCGCAGGACAGCCGTCCGGCACCGATGCGTCACGCGCTGACCTTGGGCCGGACGGACGTTGGCGCTTCCATGTCCCGTCCGGTTTTCGATCCGGCGAGGGGGGAAGCTCTGCCCACCGCCATCGTCGAACGCGGGAGCCTTGCGCCCGGCGCCCGGCTTTCCGGTCCTGCCGTGGTGGTGGAACGCGAAACCTCGACCGTCGTCACCTCGCCTTTCGATGTGGTGATGCAAGACGATGGCAGTCTTCTTCTGGTCCGCAAAGGGGTTCAGGCATGACCGATGCTACCTTCGAAATTCGCATGCAGGTCATGTGGAACCGCCTGATCTCGGTCGTCGAGGAACAGGCGATGACGCTGTTGCGCACGGCATTTTCAACCTCTGTGCGCGAGGCGGGCGATCTGTCGGCGGGGGTGTTTGATCCGGCTGGCCGGATGCTGGCGCAGGCGGTGACCGGCACGCCCGGTCACGTCAACACGATGGCCGAGGCAGTCCTGCACTTCATCGCGGAAATCGGCCGCGACAACATGTTCCCCGGCGATACCTATGTGACCAACGATCCCTGGAAGGGTACCGGGCACCTGCACGACATCACCATGGTCTCGCCCAGCTTCAAGGGCGATGTGCTGGTCGGTTTCTTCGCTTGCACCGCGCATGTGGTCGATGTGGGTGGGCGTGGCTTTGGGGCAGATGGCAAGACGGTCTACGAGGAAGGCATCCAGATCCCGATCATGAAGTTCGCCGAACGTGGCCGGGTGAACGCCGATCTGATCCGCATCCTGCGCGCCAACGTGCGCGAGGCCAACCAGGTGGTGGGGGACTTCTATTCGCTGGCTGCCTGCAACGACGTCGGCCACCAGCGTCTGATCCAGATGATGGATGAGATCGGGCTCACAACATTGGATGCTTTGGGAGAGTTCATCTTCTCGCGCACCCATGCGGCCACGCTGGACCGGATCGCCGCTTTGCCAAAGGGCACCTGGGCCAACGAACTTCTGACCGACGGCTATGACAGCCCGGTCAAGCTGGCCTGTGAGGTTTCCATTGCCGAAGGGTCGGTCAATGTCGATTTCACGGGCACGGATGGGATGAGCAAGCATGGCATCAACGTGCCGATCATCTACACCAAGGCCTATGCCTGCTATGCGCTGAAATGCGTGGTGGCGCCGGATATTCCCAACAACTGGGCCTCGCTTGAGGCCTTCACCATCTCCTCGCCCACCAACATCCTGAACGCTGAACGCCCCGCGCCGGTATCGGTGCGCCATGTCATCGGTCATCTGGTGCCCGATCTTGTGCTGGGGGCGCTGGCCCGCGCGCTGCCGGGGCAGGTTCTGGCGGAAGGAGCCGCCGCCTTGTGGAACATTCACATGTCTGTGCGTCCTGTAGCAGGGGCGCAGGGACGCAAGGCCGAGATCCTGATGTTCAACTCGGGCGGCATGGGCGCGCGTCCGGGGTCGGACGGCTTGTCGTCAACTGCCTTCCCCTCAGGCGTGATGACCATGCCGATCGAGGCGACGGAACAGACCGGCCCGGTCGTCGTCTGGCGCAAGGAGTTAAGGCCGGATTCCGGCGGCGACGGCCAGTATCGCGGCGGGTTGGGCCAGGTGATCGAAATCGAACCGCTGCCCGGGCATGAGTTCGATTTCTCGGCCATGTTCGACCGTATCAACCATCCAGCCAAAGGTCGCGATGGCGGCTTGGCTGGAGCGGCGGGCAAGGCTGCGCTGGACGATGGCACGGTGCTGAAGCCGAAGGGCTGGCAGCATGTGCCCGCCGGGCGGCGGCTTGTGCTGCATCTGCCAGGCGGGGGCGGGTTCGGTGATCCCGCACTTCGCGATCCCGCTGAACGGGCGAATGATCTGGCCAAGGGCTATGTGACGGAGACGGCGAAATGAGCTATGTCGCAACCCGCCTCGCGGCGGTGAAACCTTCCGCTTCAATGGCGGCCAGCATGGCGGCTAAGGCCCTGCGTGCCACCGGCGTCGATGTGATCGACCTTGGCCTGGGAGAGCCGGATTTCCCGACGCCCGCCCATGTGGCCGAAGCCGCGCACAAGGCGGCGCTTTCGGGTGAAACGCTATACACCCTGGCAGCGGGAACATTGGCCTTGCGCAAGGCAGTGGCTGAGAAATTCCGCCGCGAGAATGGCCTCGACTTTGGCCCCGATGACATTGTGGTCGCGAATGGGGCCAAGCAGATCATCTTCAACGCGCTGATGGCGACGTTGAATGTCGGGGATGAGGCGATCCTGCCCGCGCCCTACTTCGTTAGCTACCCCGAGATGGTGAAACTGCTGGGCGGCGTGCCGGTCACGCCCGTCTGCGGCGCCGAGAGCGGGTTTCGCCTGACCCCGGCGGTCTTGGAGGCTGCCATCACCCCGCGCACAAAGTGGCTGTTCCTGAACATGCCGGGCAATCCCTCTGGCGCGGTGTATTCGGCGGCGGAATTGCGCGCCTTGGGCGCGGTGCTGGCGCGGCATCCGCAAGTTCTGATCCTGTCGGATGAAATCTATGAGCACATCATTTTTGACAGGCGGGAATTCGTCAGCTTCGGTAAAGCCTGCCCTGAATTGCGGGACCGGACGCTGATCGTGAACGGCGTGGCAAAGGCCTATGCGATGACTGGCTGGCGCGTTGGCTACGCCGCCGGTCCCGCGCCACTGCTTAAAGCGATGAACACGGTGCAAAGCCAGTCGGTGACCTCGGTTGCAGCGCCCATGCAGGCCGCGGCTCTGGCGGCGCTGACCGGCCCGCAGGACTGTATCGCCAACTTCCGTGAAGCGTTCGAACGCCGCCGCGATCTGGTAGTTGCCGGTGTGGCGGCCATTCCGGGTCTGAGCCTGTCTCCCCCCGAAGGCGCCTTCTATGCCTATATCGGTTGCGCGGGTCTGATCGGGCGGGTCACGCCCAAAGGCAGGGTGTTGGCCGACGATACTGCGGTGGTCGAATACCTCTTGAACGAAGGTCATGTCGGGGCTGTCCCCGGCGCAGCCTATGGCCTGTCGCCGTTCTTCCGCATCTCGACCGCCACCTCGGACGGCACGCTGACCGAGGCAATGTCTCGCATCGGACGCGCCGTGGCTGCCCTCTCACCCGCAAAGGCCGCATGATGACCAAGCCCCGTTTCAACCGCATCCTTCTGACCGGGGCCGCAGGGCGGCTTGGCACCCATCTTCGGCGCGGCCTGGCCCCGCTTTGCACGCATCTGCGGGTGGCCGACATGGCCGAGATCAAGGGCATTCAGCCGAACGAGGAAGCCCTTCAATTCGATCTGGCCGATATGGAGGCCACGCTTCGGGCGACCGAGGGCGTCGATGCCATCGTGCATTTCGGCGGCGTGCCGCTGGAGCGGTCCTGGGACAGCATCCTGAACGGCAATATCCGGGGCAGCTATCACATCTACGAAGGCGCGCGGAAGAACGGCGTCGGCCGCGTGGTCTATTCCAGTTCGGTCCACGCCATCGGCTATCACCAGGTCGAGGATCAGATCGACGCCAGCGCCCCGCACCGGCCCGACGGGCTGTACGGTCTGTCGAAGTGCTTTGTCGAGGACCTCGGCCGGCTGTACTGGGACAAGTTCGGGATCGAGACGGTGGCCTTGCGCATCTTTTCGAGCTTTCCGGAATTCACCGACCGCCGGATGCTGTGGTCTATGCTAACCTTCGACGATTGCATCCGTTTGGTTGAAGCCAGCCTGACCGCACCTCGCGCGGCCTTCTCCATCGTCTATGGCACCTCTGCCAACCGGCACCGCATGGTCGACAACCGTCTGGCCGCGCATATCGGTTACGTCCCGCAGGACAGCACGGAAGCGTTCCGCGCCGAGGTGGAGGCGCGTCTTCCTCCCTCTGATCCACATGCCCCTGCCGTCAAACACCTGGGCGGTTGGTTCGTCGACCTGGGTCACCCTGATGATGAGGCCGCGAAATGAAGCAATCCTATGATGTCGTGATCGTGGGCGGGGCCGTCATCGGCTCGGCCGTGGCCTATTTCTTGACCGCGAACCCTGACTTCAAAGGTTCGGTCCTGGTGGTGGAACGCGACCCGACCTATTCGAAAGCGGCAACCTCGCTGTCGTCCTCGTCGATCCGGACGCAGTTTTCCAACCCGATCAATGTGAAGATCAGTCAATATGGCAGCGCCTTCATCAATGGCTTTGGTGATGCCATGCAGGTGGCTGGCGAAGCAAGGCCTGACCTGAACTTCCATCAGGGCGGCTACCTGTTTTTGGCAGCGACGGAAGATCAGGAACAGACCCTGCGCGAGAACCACGAGGTGCAGCGCGCCTGTGGAGCAGATGTGGTGCTGTGGACACAGGAAGAATTGGCGCGCGCTTTCCCGCATCTGCGGGTGGATGACATCCGGCTTGCGTCATACGGCCAGTCTGGCGAGGGGTGGTTTTCCAACACAGGGCTGATGAACGGGTTCAAGGCCAAGGCTCGGGCACAGGGGGCCGAATACGTGACGGATGAAGTCGTGGCCATTGGCCGCGATGGGGCACGCGTGACCTCGGTCACATTGAAGTCGGGCGCTGTGGTGCAGGCTGGAACTGTGGTCAACGCCTCCGGCCCGCGCGCGGCCCTGACGGCACGGATGGCCGGCCTTGATGTTCCGGTAGAACCGCGCAAGCGCACCTTGTTCGTCTTCGATTGCGCCAAGACCCCCGAAGGCAGCGCAACCGTCAATCAGGGGCGCCTACCCCTGATGATCGATCCTTCCGGCGTATTCTGTCGCCCGGAGGGGCGGTTCTTCCTGTCGGGCGCCCCGCCGGTCGAAGACCCCGCCGTGGACTGGGATGATTTCGAACCGCGCTACGAAGAGTTCGAGGAGATCATCTGGCCCGCTCTTGCCGAACGCTCGCCCGGGTTCGAGGCGATCAAGGTCGTGAACCAATGGGCTGGGCACTATGATTTTAACACGCTCGATCACAACCTGATCGTCGGTCGGCACCCCGAGGTTTCCAACTTTGTCTATGCCAACGGATTTTCCGGCCATGGGCTGCAACAAGGCCCGGCCGCCGGGCGCGGTGTGTCGGAGCTGATCATCTATGGCGGGTTCCGCACGCTTGATCTGTCCGAAGTGGGCTACGAGCGGATTGCCGAAGGCCGACCCTTCCTTGAGAAGGCCGTGATCTGAGGGGCGAGACACATGGAAAATCAGCGATGAACAATCCCCACGCCCGGTTGCCGCCGTTGAATGCGCTTCGCGTGTTCCACACTGTTGTGCGGCACCGGTCGTTTCGGAGCGCAGCGGAGGAACTCAGCGTCAGCCCGCAGGCGGTCAGCCAGCAGATCAAGCTTCTGGAAGATACGCTTGGGGCGGAGCTCTTTGAGCGCAAGGGTCGCGCCATCGAGCCCAATGAAAAGGCGATCCTGCTTGCTCATTTCGTGCAGGCTGCTTTTGACGAGCTGGAAGAGGGCGTGAGGCGGGTGGCCAAGTCCGACACCCGCAACCGGATCAACGTTAACGCGAGCCCCTATTTTGCGACACGCTATCTTTTGGACCGGATAAACCGCTTCCGCGACATTGCACCCGATGCCGACTTGCGGCTGACGACCATGGTCGATCTGCCGGATTTTGTGGCCGATGACGTGGACGTGGCGATCCAGTGGGGCTTCGGCACCTGGAAGGGTCATGATGCCACACTTCTGATGCTCGATTACAAGGTTATCTGCTGCACGCCAGAGCTTGCCCGTCGCCTGAAGGGCCCGGATGACCTGCGGACCACGCCGCTTTTGCACCCGGTGCTGTCATCGGATCTCTGGCCCAACGTGCTGCGACACCTTGGAGTTCAGGACCGGTCAGGAAAGAACGATATCCAGCTTCAGGATGCCGCGACGATGCGGCGAGCAACTCTGACTGGCCTTGGGATCGGGCTGATTTCGACCATCGACGCGGCCGAGGATCTCAAGCTGGGCAAGCTTGTGGCGCCCTTTGGCCAGGATGTGATGCACAAGATGCCCGAGGCCGAGGTGCCCGGCTTCTATCTTGTGGTGCCAAAGGCGCATCGGCGGGTGAAGACCATCGCCACCTTCTGTCGCTGGATCGAGACCGAGAATTGGCACTCCATGGATGACAAGGAATTTCGCACGCTGGCGGATCAGGCCGCGGTAGGTCGAGACAAGTAATTCTTGTCGTTCTGATGAATTTCTTGATTTGGCGCGGCGACGCAATGGTGCAGCTTTTGTGAAACGGAAAGGGACGACATGGCGCAGGCTTTGGTGACAGGAGCGACAAGCGGGATTGGGCAGGCCATTGCCCTTGCCCTGCACGCCGCCGGTCATCGGGTGATTGCCGTAGGGCGCGATCCGGCGGCTCTGTCAGACCTGCAGGCGCGGGGGCTAATTCCCTTGGCGCTGGATCTGGGCCAGACCGAGGGTCTGTCGGCCCGGCTGGCCGAAGCGCTTCGGGATGCAGCGCCCGACGTGCTGGTAAACAACGCCGGAATGGTCGCACCCCCCGGAAATTTCTGCGACATGGCCGAGGAGGACATCCATCGTCAGGTCGCGACCAACCTGACCCAGGCGCTCTTGATGACCCATGCTGTCGCACCCGGGATGCGCGCGCGCGGCAAAGGACACATCTTCTTTACCGGATCGATTGCCGCGCACACGCCCTATCCCAACATGGCGGTCTATGCCGCAACAAAGGCGGCCCTGGGCGGGTTCGCCCAAAGCCTGCGACTGGACCTGTCGCCTTCGGGCGTGCGGGTGACCGAGATTGTTGCGGGCAGGGTGGAAAGCCCGCTCTACAAGGACGTGCTGTCGGCTGACGCCCGCGCCGCGATGTATGCGGGTCAAACGGCGGTTCAACCCGAGGATGTCGCTGCGATGGTTCTGGCCGTGCTGGCATTGCCGCCGCATGTGGATGTGGCGCGGTTCGACATTCTTCCCACGCGCCAGCCCGTCACCCCGCAAGTGCCATCTGAAAAGGAAAAGAAATGAAGGGGTTGTCTGTCGTGATCGTCGGAGGTGGCGCGGGGCTGGGCGCGCTCTTGGCCCGGATGGCTGTTTCTGAAGGCGCCAGTGGCCTTGGCATCATCGACCTGAACGCGGAAGCGGCCGAGGCCGCCCTGGCTCCTGCACGGGCTGCTGGCATCCCGGCCAGCTTCGCAGCCTGCGACATTCGCACCGCTCCAGCCGCGCATGAGGCCTTTGCATCGGTCGCAGCCGTTCTGGGTCGGGTGGACACGCTGATCAACTCGGCCGCAATCTACCCCCGCAAGCCGATCCTTGAGATCACCGATGCCGATTGGGACGCGTCGAACGCGATCAACGTCAAAGGCACCTATCACATGATGGTGGCAGCCATCCGCCACATGCAGGCGCAAGAGGTGAAAGACCGGGTGCGCGGGCGGATCGTCAACATCACTTCGGTTGATGCCTTCAAGGCACACCCGCAAAATGCCCATTACGCCGCCACCAAGGCCGCCGTGGTCAGCCTGACGAAGAGCATGGCCCATGCGGTGGCACCGGACGGGATTCTGGTCAACTCGGTCGCACCCGCAGGCATGGCCACCGAAAAGGCGCGCGAGGCGGGCTTCCTGGGTGAGTTGGCCAAGGCCAGCCCTCTGGGTCGGGGCGGCGAGCCGGAAGAAATGGCAGAGTGGGTGCTGATGGCTGGAGGGCCGCGCAACACCTACATGACGGGTGAGAACATCATCGTGTCGGGCGGTTACATCTATGCCTGACGAAGCCTGAAACCCCCTGAAATCACAGGGAGATAACTCCGACCGGTAGCGCAGGCCCGGCCGGTGACGGTCAACTATTGCCTGCACCAAACGCCAACATGGGAGTGGCACGAATGAACTGGTTGAAGACGACGACCCTCGCGTTCGGGGCAATGGCCCTGACACCGATTGCAGCACTTGCCGACAATGGCGACACCCTGAAAACCGTGCAGGCGCGCGGCACGCTGAACTGCCCCGGCGACATCGGCTCCTACCTTGGCTTTGCAGAGGTGGACGACAAGGGCGTCTGGAAAGGCATCGACATTGAGCTTTGCCGAGCGATGACCGCCGCGATCTTCGGCGACCCGGCGAAGGCCAACATCATCCCGATCGACTGGGCGCAGCGCTGGCCCTCGCTGCAATCGGGCGACATCGACATCGTCATCAAGGCCTCGGGCGGCACGCTGTCGCGCGATGGCGAGTTGGGGCTACAGTTCTCGAACTCCTATTACCTTGGCACCACCAAGGTCATGGCCCATGCCGAGCTTGGCCTGACCAGCCTGAAGGACGCCGCCGGGGGCTCGGTCTGTGTTCCGGCCTCGACGTCGACCGAACGTCAGGTTGCCTCTTATCTCGCCGCCAAGGGCATCGAGATGGAGATCGTCGCCATCGAGAAGAACGAAGAAGTCGAAGCGGCCTACTTCTCGGGTCGTTGCGACACCTTCGCCGCCTGGGGCCCGGTGCTGGCCATCGCTGCCTCGCAATCTGACAATCCCGACGGACACACCCTGCTGCCCGACGTACTGGCGCTGGAGCCGGAAGTGATGATCACCCGCCAGGGCGATGACAACTGGGTCGACATCGCCAACTGGACTCTGTCGGCGCTGCTGTTTGCTGAACAGGAAGGAATCACGTCGGCCAACATCGACGAGGTGAAGGCCAACCCGCCCACCGCCGAGATCGGCAAGTTCCTTGGTGCGACCCCTGGCGTGGGCACGGGCCTCGGCCTGTCCGACGACTGGGCTTACAACGTGATCAAGCAGGTTGGGAACTACTCCGAGATCTTCGAGCGCAGCCTTGGCCAGGGTTCGCCCTACAAGATGCCGCGCGAAATGACGGCGCTGTGGAAAGACGGCGGCGTTCTGTTCCCGCTGGTCTTCGACTGATCCAGCCTCTGGCCGCGGTCTCCTCGCCGCGGCCAACTCCCTCTTGCCGAAAGCACCGCCCATGATCGCACTCTCTCCCTGGCGCAGCCGGACAGCTCGCAGCTTTCTGTTGCAGGGCGGGTTCCTGATCCTGCTTGTCGGTGCGATTACGGCGGCCTTCCTGACAGCGCGGGCAAACCTTTCCGCGCAAGGGATGACTTCGGGCTTTGACTTCCTGTGGAAGAGCACGGGATGGGAGATGAACTTCACCGTCCTTCCGGCAGCACCGACCGACCCCTACTGGTGGTTCCTGTTTCTCGGTCTGATCAACACCCTGGTCATGGGCCTTCTTGGCCTCGGCGGCGCAACAGTGATCGGGCTTGCCGTCGGGTTGATGCGCTCGGGCCAGAACCCTGCTGCGCGTCTTCTGGCAACCGTCTACATCGAGATTTTCCGTAACCTGCCGCTGATCCTGCAACTTTTCTTCTGGTATGCTTTGGCCAACTCCCTGCCGAACCCGCGTGAGGCGGTCTCGGTCGGATCGGCTCTGCTCAGTTCGCGTGGGATCTATCTGCCGGGTCTTGCGATCCCTTACGGCCCCGCAATGGCCACCGTGGGCATTCTGTTTCTCGGGTTTGCTCTGAGCCTTTGGGTCACCCTGTCCGCTCGCTTCAAGCGCATGGAGCGCGCACCGCGCCGTCGCCTTTTGGTGGGCCTGCTTACCTTGACCGCCCTTGTCACCGCGTCTGTCGTTGTGACGTCGCATGTCCCCGGCGCCGATTGGGTGACCCGCCCCGAACTAAAGGGCCTGCGGATCGATGGCGGCATTCGCATCCAACCGGAGTTCGCCTGCCTCGCCATTGCGATCATGACCTATGGCGGAGCATATGTGGGCGAGATCGTCCGCGGTGGGTTCAAGGCCGTAGGCCGGGGCCAGACCGAGGCAGCCCGCGCCCTTGGCCTGTCGCCGTGGCAGGTGTTTTCCCGCGTGCGCCTTCCCCTGGCCTTTCGGGCCATGCTGCCGATCCTGATCAACCAGTATGTCTGGCTGATCAAGGCGACGACGCTGGGCATCGCGGTCGGGTTTTCGGACTTCTTCATGATCATCGCCAGTTCGATCACCCATTCCGGACAGACGCTTGAACTGATCGGCATCCTGATGGGCGGATTTCTGGCCCTCAACTTCACGCTGTCCGCCATTCTGAACCGGGTCAACCGCGCCATCGCCCTCAAGGGCCACAACATGGGCGGTGCTGCATGACCGCTGCTCTGCACACCCCGCGCAATGTTGTTTGGAAGCGCCTGAGACGGGACTATTTCGGGACGTTGCCTTCGGCGCTGATGACCTTTGCCAGCTTTGCCGTCCTGCTGGCTTTGGGAGGCTGGGTGCTGAATTGGGCCGTGCTCGACGCAACATTCTCGGCCACGGCCAATCAGAGCGATTGCGCCGCGAAGGGTGGGGCGTGCTGGTCAGTGATCGCGGTTCGGTGGCGGGTCATCCTGTTCGGAATCTACCCTTATGCCGAGCAGTGGCGCCCGGCCCTGGCCTGCATGGTGGTTGCGGCGGTGATCATCCTGTCCTGCCTGCCGCGCATGTGGAGCTTCCGCCGTCTTGCCCTGACCTGGGTGCTCGGCACCGGGGTCTTCTATGGTCTGATGCGGGGCGGGATTCTTGGCCTCACCCTCGTCAATGAACAGCAATGGGGCGGGCTTCCGCTGACCCTCTTCGTCTTTGTGGCCACTGGGGTCATCGGGATGCCACTTGCCATCGTTCTGGCCCTGCTGCGACGGTCCGAACTGCCGGTCATCGCCCGGGTGACCGGGTGGATCATCGACACGATCCGCTCCTTGCCGCTCTTGTCGATCCTCTTTACCGCCGCCATCGTGCTGCCCTTCATGCTTCCGGGTTTCCTGATCGGCGAAAAGCTCTACCGAGTGATCTTTGGCGCAGCCGTCTTCTTCGCCGCCTATCAGGCCGAGATCATTCGGGGCGGGCTTCAGGGCATCCAGCGCGGACAGGAAGAGGCCGCCAAGGCCCTTGGCCTCACCTACTGGAACCGCATGTCGCGCGTGGTCCTGCCTCAGGCGTTCCGTCTGGCATTGCCCGCAACGATCAACCAGTTCGTCGTGGCTTTCATGGAGACCTCGCTGATCGTTGTGGTCGGCTTCATCGAGCTGCTCGCTGCCGGCAACACCGCCTACAAAACCGGCGAATGGAAGTTCGCCTATGTCGAGGTCTACGCCTTCGTCGCCGCCATCTATTTCATCTTCGTCTTCGGCCTGTCGCGCTATGGCGCGTTCCTCGAGGCCCGGATGAACGCCGGACATCGCAAGGACTGATCCCATGGACTTGAACGCACCCGCCATCGACATCCGTGACCTGAACAAGTTCTACGGCTCATTCCAGGCTCTGCGCGGTATCTCGTTGACCGTGCGAAAGGGGGAAAGGGTCGTGGTCTGCGGCCCCTCTGGATCAGGAAAATCCACGATGATCCGCTGCATCAACCAGTTGGAAGAACACGACAGCGGCGATATCCGCGTGTTTGGCACCTTGTTGGATGACAGCCTCGGCTCGATCGACGAGATTCGCCGCGAAGTGGGCATGGTCTTCCAGCACTTCAATCTTTTCCCGCACATGACCGTGTTGGAAAACTGCACCCTCGCCCCGATGTTGGTGCGCAAGACACCGCGCGCTGAGGCCGAGAGAGTTGCTCTGAAGTATCTGGAGAAGGTCCGCATTTTGGATCAGGCAGCGAAATACCCCGGCCAACTATCTGGCGGCCAGCAGCAGCGAGTTGCGATCGCGCGGGCGCTCTGCATGCAGCCAGAGATCCTCTTGTTCGATGAGCCAACCTCCGCGCTCGACCCTGAAATGATCGCCGAAGTGTTGGATGTAATGGTCGCCCTGGCCAACGAAGGAATGACCATGATCTGCGTCACGCACGAAATGGGCTTTGCCCGCAAGGTGGCGGACCGCGTGATCTTCATGGACAAAGGCGAGATCGTCGAGGAGGCCCCGCCCGCGGCATTCTTCGGCAAGCCACAGAACGAGCGCACGAAGCTGTTTCTGTCGCAGGTCTTAGGGCACTGATTGGACATT
>Ga0208243_1000506_pt1 | contig 21404 bp, 18 predicted proteins | sample Subbio2Aug_QV12A_FD_184826 | JGI IMG/M metagenome (GOLD analysis project Ga0208243, IMG submission 184826) | Serpentinite rock and fluid subsurface biosphere microbial communities from McLaughlin Reserve, California, USA - CR12Aug_QV12A (SPAdes) | ecosystem: Environmental > Terrestrial > Deep... | reverse complement strand
GGTCGAGCGCACCAGCGTCGGCTGGGCAGCCGGCTGCGGGCGATAGGCTGGCGGCGGCAGATCGTCGGCGATGGAAAAGTCTTCCGTCTCCATGTCGGCCTTGGATGCCACCGCGTCGAAGGCGGCGTCGGCCAACGACTCGACCTCTTCCTGGAACGGAGCGCGCTCTTCCATCACCGGCGCGGGGGCCGGGGTGTAGGCCGGCGCCGTCGCACGGGGCGCTTCCGGGGTCAGCGCGAGCGGCGCGCCCATCGTGCGACGAGCGACCGGCGTTTCCGCCTTGTTTGCCGCCGAAGCGTCGATGCCGGTCGCCACGACCGACACGCGGATGCGGCCTTCCATCGCGGTGTCCAGTGTCGAGCCGACGATGATGTTGGCTTCCGGGTCCACCTTCTCGCGGATGATGTTCGCGGCCTCGTCCAGCTCGAACAGCGTCAGGTCATGGCCGCCGGTGATGTTGATCAGGACGCCCTTCGCGCCGTTCAGGCTGATCTCGTCCAGAAGCGGGTTGGCAATCGCCTTCTCCGCCGCCTGGATCGCGCGATCCTCGCCGGTGGCCTCGCCCGTGCCCATCATCGCCTTCCCCATCTCGTCCATCACCGCGCGGACGTCGGCGAAGTCGAGGTTGATCAGGCCCGGCCGCACCATCAGGTCGGTCACGCCCTTGACGCCCTGGTAGAGCACGTCATCGGCCATCGCGAAGGCTTCGGTGAAGGTCGTGCGCTCGTTGGCCAGGCGGAAAAGGTTCTGGTTCGGAATGATGATCAGGGTATCGACGACCTTCTGGAGCGCATCGATGCCCTCCTCGGCCTGCCGCATCCGCTTGGCGCCCTCGAACTGGAAGGGCTTCGTCACCACGCCCACGGTCAGGACACCCAGCTCACGCGCGGCCTGCGCGATGATCGGCGCCGCGCCGGTCCCGGTGCCGCCGCCCATGCCCGCGGTGATGAAGCACATGTGCGCCCCGGCCAGGTGGTCGACGATTTCTTCGATCGTCTCTTCCGCCGCAGCGGCCCCCACCGTCGGCCTGGCCCCTGCCCCAAGTCCTTCCGTCGCCTTGACACCCATCTGGATGCGCGCGCCTGCCCGGCTTTGCTGCAGGGCCTGCGCGTCGGTGTTGGCCACGACGAACTCGACGCCTTCCAGCATCTTGTCGATCATGTTGTTCACCGCGTTGCCGCCTGCACCGCCCACACCGAACACGGTGATGCGCGGCTTCAGCTCTTCACGCTCCGAAGTCATCGTCAGATTGAGTGCCATTGGATTTTTGCCTGTCCGTTTGTCCGCCGCCTGTTTCCGGTCCTTTCCGCCATCAAATCCCCGCGGAAGGCCGACTTATCCCCGATTCTATCCACAACATGCGCAAAGGTCACGCAAAAACTCGTGCGAAACCACGAAATATGGGGGTCAAACCCCCGCAGTCAGCGGTATTTCGCCCTTTGCGCCTTGATGTTGTGGTCACCAGTTATCCTTGAACCATTTGACCGCCCGCCGCAGCGAGCGTGCGGGGTAGCGTTCCGCCGGAATCTCGAAATCCCACCATTCATCCTGCGGATGCGCGGCGAAGAGGCAGAGACCGACAGCCGAGGCGAAGGCCGCCCCCGTCGCCGCCTGCGGCAGCCCCTGCACCCGCAAGGGGCGCCCCAGCCGGACGCGCTGGCCCAGGACCCGCGTGGCGATGCCGTCCAGCCCCGGGATCTGGCTCGCGCCACCCGTCAGCACGATCTGCTGGCTCGGCAGAGTGTCGAACCCCGCCGCATCCAGCGTGGCCCGGACTTCCTCCAGGATCTCCTCAACCCGCGGCCGCATGATCCCGATCAGCTCGGTCCGGCTGATCTGCCGGCGATCCTTCTCCCAATCCCCGCTGTCCCCGCCGATGTCGATCATCTCGCGGTCGTCCATTCCGGTGGCATAAAGCCCGCCGTGGCGCGTCTTGATCCGTTCGGCGGTGGCCATCGGGATCTGCAGGCCCTTGGAAATGTCGCTCGTCACATGGTCACCGCCCATGCGGACGGAATCCGCATAGATCATGTGCTTCTTCATGAAGATCGAGATGCCGGTCGCGCCCCCGCCCATGTCGATGCAGGCCGCACCCAGTTCCTGCTCGTCCTCGACGAGGCTGGAAATCGCGCTGACATAGGCCGACGAGGCCAGCCCGGCGAGTTCCAGGTCGCATCGCTTGATGCAGTAAAGGAGGTTCTGCACCACGTCGCCGTCCACCGACAGAAGGTGCATGTCCACCGCCAGCCGATGCCCGATCTGCCCGCGCGGGTCACCCAGGCCCGACCGATGATCCAGCGCAAAGTTCACCGGCTGGGCGTGCAGCACCTCGCGCCCCAGTCCCAGATCCGGCACGTCGCAGGACGCCAACACGCGGCTCACATCCTGTTCGGTGACCACAGAATCCTGCAGGTCCAGTTCCCCCGCCAGCCCGTAGCTCCGCGGCTCCGCCCCGGAGAAGCAGGCGATCACATGATCGACCCGCACGTTGGCCATCTTCTGCGCCGCCTGCACCGCCGTGCGGATCGCGCGCTCGGTCTCGTTCATCACCGCGATCTCGCCGAAGCGGACACCCCGGCTGCGGGTCGTGGCCGCGCCGATCACCCGGAACTGGCTCTGCCCGGCCATCGGGCCCACCCCATCCTGCTCGCGCAGCCGGTCCGGCCCGTCGAAGCGCAAAATCAGGCAGGCGATCTTCGAGGTGCCCACATCCAGGATCGCGATCACGCCGCGCTGCATGGCAGCCCGACGCATGTTCCGCATGGCGCGCTGGGAAGTATAGAGATCGGTCACAGTTCGTTCTCCACGGTTTCTAGGCCTTGCGCGCGACGGATTTCGGCAAGGGCATTGGGGGTAAGGCGAAGGGTGGGGCGGTGATCCGACCGCAGGTCGACGGTCAGGATGTCGCGGTTCATCAGGTCCTGGGCATGGTCCAGCGCCAGAAGGCGCTCCAGCGCCTGGACCGGGTTCCGTTCCGGCAGGAGGATGCGCTGGTTGCGATCCAGAACGACGTCCCAGCGGCGCTCGCCCATGCGGACAAGGCCCCGGATGCGTGGCGCAAGCGGCCCTGCGGCTGCCAGCAGGTCCAGCGCCTCGGGCGTGGCCGCGTCCGCGCCTTCCCCGGCGATCAGCGGCAGGTCCGCGCGGTCGGCCCGCGACAGAAGACCCGCGACGCGGTGCCCGGTCTCGTCGACCAGCGTCAGCCCGTCCTCGGTCCGCCAGACGGCAACCGGGACGCGTTCGGTGATCAGTACCTGCAGGACGCCGCCCGACCGGACCCTGAGGTCGGCCTTCTTGACCGCATCCAGCGCCTCGATCCGGTCGCGGGCGGCATCGAGGTCGATATCGAAGGACGACATCGGCAACGGAAGCGCCAGCTTCGCCCGCACCGCCTCGGCCAGGTCCTCGGACGCGCCTTCGACGCGGGCGAGGCTCACCCGGAACTCCGGCCGCGCCTCGAACTCTTCCCGCAGGTGCGTCAGCTGCCCGATCACCGCCTGCCGGTTCGGCTCGTGGCCGAGCCACAGCGCAGCGGCACCGAAGATGGCCAGAGTCGGAATGCCCTTGAAGACCAGGCTGCGCACATAGGGCGTCAGCATCCAGCGCTGGACCCGGTAGGCCCATTTCGAGGGTGCAGGATCCTTTCTGGTGCGCGGGGCGGGCCGGCGGGCGATCAGCGATTGCATGATGCGTCCTCCACCATCCAGGCGCAGAACTCGGGGAATCCGATCCCCTGCATCGCCGCCTGCTCGGGCGCCAACGACGTGGGCGTCATTCCCGGCTGCGTGTTCGTCTCCAACAGGATCAGCCCGGCCAGCCCGCGCGCCTCGTCCCAGCGGAAATCCGTCCGCGACACGCCCCGGCACCCCAGTGCCTTGTGGGCCCGCACGGCATAGTCGAGGCAGGCCGCCTCGATTTCCGCCGGCAACTGCGCCGGGCACTCATGCCGGCTGCCGCCCGGCTTGTACTTGGCGTCGTAGTCGTACCAGCCGTCGGTGATGATGTCCGTCACCCCCAGCGCCCGCTCGCCCATCACCGTCGTCGTCAGTTCCCGGCCCGGAGCATAGGTCTCCACCATCACCACGTCCGGCATCGTCTCCGCCAGCCGCGGCGCATTGGACCCTTCGCGAACGATATAGACCCCGACCGAGGACCCCTCGTTGTAGGGCTTCACCACGTAAGGCGCGGGCAGGACATGTCCCGCCTCCACCGCCTCGCGGCTGGCCAGCACGCTTTCCACCACCGGCAGACCCGCGGCCTTGTAGACTTCCTTGGTCTTGACCTTGTCCATCGCCAAGGCCGAGGCCAGCACCCCGGAATGGGTGTAGGGAATGCCCAGCCACTCCAGCATCCCCTGGACGCAGCCATCCTCGCCCCAGCGACCGTGGAGCGCATTGAAACAGACATCGGGTTTCAACTCGGTCAGGCGCGCAGGCAGATCGGGGCCGCAATCGACCTCCGTCACCCGGTACCCCGCCTCCCGAAGCGCCTTGGCGCATTCGCGCCCCGAGACAAGCGACACCTCCCGCTCAGCGGAAAGCCCACCCATCAGAACCGCCACTTCGGGGGCCATCCTGCTCGATGCGCCCGCCATACACTGCCTCATCCGGGTCTTATCCGACCCGTGATATCGTTAGTCCTGCGGGTATTCTCCGACCCGCATGATTTCCCACTCTAGCGTGATACCGCTTGATTGGAAAACCTTTTTTCGCACTTCCTCGCCCAGATTTTCCAGATCGGCGGCGGTGGCTCCTCCGGCGTTGATCAGGAAGTTGGAATGCATGGTGGACATCTGCGCCCCACCGATCCGAGCGCCCCGCATCCCGGCGTCGTCGATCACCTTCCACGCCTTCAGCTCATGCGTGTCATCGGCGCGGCCCGTCGACGACCGACCCGCCGGATTGCGGAAAGTCGACCCCGCCGACCGTTCCTTGGTGGGCTGGCTGGCATCGCGCTTGGCGATCTGCTCGACCATCCGAGCCTCCAGCGCCGCGGGATCTCCCTTTGCCGCCCGAAACGTGGCGGAAACGATCACCGAGCCGTCCGGCAAGTCGCTCTGCCGGTACCGGAGGTTCAGCGCACTGGCCGGCAGGGTCACGATCTCGCCGTACCGCGTGACGATCCGCACCTCTTCCAGCACGTCCGCCACATAGGACCCGTAGCACCCCGCATTCATCCGCACCGCGCCTCCGATCGACCCGGGAATGGTCCGCAGGAAGGTAAGGTCCAAGCCCGCCTCCGCCGCCCGCCGCGCCACATGCGCATCCAGTGCCGCCGCCCCGGCCACGACCCGATCTCCCTGGACCTCGATCCCGTTGAAACCCCGGCCCAGCCGGATCACCACCGCCCGGATGCCCCCATCCCGCACGATCAGGTTCGACCCCACTCCCATTGGGAAGACGGCCACCGAAGGATCCAGAGCGCCCAGGAACGCGCTCAGATCGGCCTCGTCGGCAGGCTGGTAAAGCCAGTCGGCAGGCCCGCCCACCCGAAGCCAGGTCAGGTCGGCCAGCGACCGGTCCGGCGTCAGCACGCCGCGCGTTTCGGGTAGCTTGATCATCCCTGCGTTCTGCGGCGCTTTCGGGCGCGGTTCAAGCACTAGTGTCGCTTTCCGGGTCATCGGGTGTCCTTCCCGGCGTCGCCTGGCGAACGGTTGAAGTCCCGCCCGTCGCCCCGCCATTTCCCCGGCCGGTCAGCGCCGCCGGATGCGTGCGGCCGTGATACCGGCCACCGATCCCAGAAGCACCGGCGCAGCGAAGACCAGCGAAGTCCAGTCGAACACGGAACCCGTCTCGGCCCGGTCCTGCCATTGCATCGCCAGCACCGCAGCCAGCGCGAGGACCGGCAGTGCCAGCGCCTGCCCCCAGCCGTAGCGGCGCGTCATGCCATAGGACATGAGTGCCACCAGCACCACCATCCCCGCGCTCAGGATCCAGAACATCCCGCCCATCGCCTACCCCAGTTGCCGACGCAGCCAGCGCCACAGGAAGATGACCGGCCAGCGCAGGACCGAAGCCCCGGCGGCCAGCAGCACCAGCCCGACCACAGGCCCCGCGACCCATGTGACCCAGCCCAGAAGCGGCACGCCGATGGCGATCAGCACATAGGCCGCCCGCCAGTGCCTGTCCCTGGACGGGAACATGGCGATCACGTTGGCCACGACCAGCCACAACAGGCTCAGGACCAGCGGCCAGTAGTCAGGGTCCGCTCCAAGGTTGCCGATCATGTGCTTTCTCCGGTGAGAACCGCGGACATCGCCGCAGCCAGGGCGGCAAGGGCCGCAATCAGCCCCGCCCAGGGAACCCAGGCGGCGACGCGGAACGGAGCCTTTGGTTCCAGGCGGTGCAGGCGGATCAGCGCCGCGTTGACCAGCGCGAACACCGCCAGAAGGACGATCGCCGCCATCTCGGCCAACGTCTCGACCGGCAGGACAAGTGCCGCGGCAAGGACCGCTACGCCAACCAAAACAGTGGCACGGACCGGCGTGCCGAAACGGGGATGCGACCGGGACAGGGGCTTGAGAGCCCGGCTCCGGCGACCAAGCCCGAACAGCACGCGCGAGGCCATGACGATCTGCGCCAGCACGCCGTTCAGCGCCGCGGCCACCGCAATGGCCGACAGGAAGGCCGCCGAACTGCCCGTGGCACGCTCCCAGATCAGCGCGACCGGTTGCGCACTTGTCCTAAGCTCGGCATGGGACGCGACACGCACGGCCGCGAGGCTTACAAGGATGTACAGCGCCGCGGTGATGAACAGCGCCAGCAGGATCGCGCGCGGCATCACCCGCTCGGGCTCCCGCGCTTCTTCCGCCATGTTGGTCAGGTCCTCGAAGCCGATGAAGGCGAAGATCGACAGCGAAATCGCCGCCGCGATCCCCGCGATGGGTGGCGGCGGCAGATCGGACAGACCCGCCCAGTCCGGCCCTGGGGGCGCCACGAAACCCGCTCCGATCACAGCCAGAAGGCCGACGACCTCGATCAGGGTCAAGACGGCGATCAGGGCAAGGCTTTCCAGCACGCCGACCACGGCGATCAACGTCAATGCAACGCCAATCCCGGCAATCAGCCACAGCTCGGGCAGGTCAACGAAGGTCGTCAGGTATCCGACCCCGCCCCGCAGCACCGCCGCGGCCGAGATCACGCCCGTCAGCGCGATGGCAAGCCCCGCCAGAACGCCAAGGTTCCGCGAGGAAAACCCGCGCTCGATGTAGGCCGCCTGCCCCGCCGCCTCGGGCAACCGGGTGGCGAACTCGGCATAGGACAGCGCCGAGAAGAGCGCCACCACGCCCGCCAGCACGAAGGCCAGAGGTGCCCAGATGCCCGCATGGCCGACGACAGTGCCGACAAGGACATAGATGCCCGCCCCCACCATGACGCCCACGCCATAGGCAGTCAGAAGGCCAAGGCCAAGGCGGCGCTCAAGCCGGTCAGACATGGGTGCCCGCCGGATCAGCTTGCCCCGTGGCGCTCACTTCTCCAGATCCTTTGGCAGCGGCGCTGGCCGCCCAAGCGCCCGGCGGATGAAATAGATCAGCGGGTTGCGGAACATCGAGGCGAAGCCGACAAGCCCGGCCAGCGCCCAGCCCCAACCGTGAAACCAGCCGATCCAGACCAGAAGAAAGGGCGCAAGGATCAGAAGTATGATCCCTGGCACCATCTGCCGCTTCATCGGCAGCATGGCGACGATTGCGGCAAGCAGGATCCACAGGCACCCGAAGAAAAGCGGCGTGACGACACCCCAGATCATGCGCGGCGCCCCGGACGGCTCATGCGGCCTTGCCCATCAGTTTGCCGGGCAGCGCATTGGCCCAGGCGCTGATCGTTCCCGCGCCAAGGCAGACGACCATGTCGCCGGGCTGTGCCTGTTCCTTCACCAGCCGGGCAAGTTCGTTTTCGTCCTGCAGCGCACGGGCATGGCGGTGCCCGTGGGCGATCAGCCCTGCGACCAGATCGTCACGGCTCGCGCCCGGGATCGGGTCCTCGCCGGCCGAATAGACATCGGCGATGGCGACCACATCCGCCTCGTTGAAGCAGGTGCAAAATTCCTCGAACAGGCTCGACAGTCGGGTATAGCGGTGCGGCTGATGCACCGCGATGATCCTGCCCTTGGTCGCCTGGCGCGCGGCCTTCAGCACCGCCGCGATCTCCACCGGGTGGTGGCCGTAGTCGTCGATGATGGTCACCCCGTTCACTTCCGCCACCTTGGTGAAGCGGCGGTTGACCCCGGCGAAGCCCGCCAAAGCCTCGCGAATCTCGTCGCGCTTCATCCCCAGATGCCGCGCTACCGCCACTGCCGACAGCGCGTTCGACACGTTGTGGTCCCCCGGCATCGGCAGGGTGCAGCCCTCGATCATCCCGCCCTCGCCCTGCAGGGCAATGTCGAAATGCGCCACCCCGTTCTCATACCGCAGGTTCACCGCCCGCACATCGGCCTGGGCATTGAACCCGAAGGTCACCACCCGGCGGTCCGTGACGCGACCCACCAGCGCCTGCACCTCGGGATGATCGGTGCAGCAGACCGCGAGCCCGTAGAACGGGATGTTCGACACGAAATCCAGGAACCCCTTCCGCAGCGCGTCGAAGGTCCCCCAATGCTCCATGTGCTCGGGGTCGATGTTGGTCACGATGGCGATGGTCGCGGGCAGCCGGTTGAACGAGCCGTCGGACTCGTCCGCCTCGACCACCATCCATTCGCCGGCCCCGGCACGCGCGTTCGACCCGTAGGCATGGATCACGCCGCCATTGATGACCGTCGGGTCAAACCCGCCCTTGTCCAGAAGCGTCGCCACCATCGTCGTGGTCGTCGTCTTTCCGTGCGTCCCGGCAATCGCGATGTTCGACCGCAGCCGCATCAGCTCGGCCAGCATCTCGGCCCGCCGCACCACCGGCAATTTGCGCCGCCGCGCCTCTTCCAGCTCCGGGTTGCCCTTCTTGATCGCGCTCGAGATCACGACGACCGACACCCCATCCCCGATGTTCTCGGCCTTCTGCCCCTCGAAGAAGCGCGCCCCGAGCTTCACCAGCCGGTCGGTGATCTTCGACGCCTTCGCGTCCGACCCCTGCACCGCGTAGCCCAGCGTCATGAGGACTTCGGCGATCCCGCTCATCCCGATCCCGCCGATCCCCACGAAATGGATCGGCCCCAGCTCCAGCGGAAGCTTCGTCGCTGCGTTCATGATGCGTCTCCGCCTAAGTCTTCAACCAATGCCACCAGCCGGGCCGTCGCATCCGGCTTGCCTTCGCCCAGCGCGGCGCGTGCCATGCCCTCGGCCTTGTGGGGGTCTTCCAGGATCGCGGCGATGTGGCCTGCAAGGCTGGCGGCGTCAAGCGCCTTCTCCTGAATCACCACCGCTGCCCCTGCGTCAGACAGTCCCTTGGCGTTCGCCGTCTGATGGTCCCCCGTCGCGGCCGCAAAGGGGATCAGGATCGACGGCCGCCCGATCACGCTGATATCCGCCACCGACGAAGCCCCCGACCGGCTGATCACCAGCTGGGCCTCGGACAGCCGCCGCGGAATGTCGGCGAAGAACGGCGCGATCTCGGCCCGCACCCCCGCCGCCTCATAGGCCGCCGCCGCCCGCGCCCCGTCCTCGTCCCGCGCCTGATGCGCCACCCGCAGGTTCGCCCGCAGGCCCTCGGGCAACAAGGCCACCGCCGCCGGGACCACGTCGGACAGGATCCGCGCGCCCTGAGATCCCCCGATCACCACCATCGCCATCGGATAGTCCCCCGGCGGAATGTAGGGCGCCGAGGCGCGGTCCAAGACCGCCTGCCGCACCGGGTTGCCCGTGGCCTCGCCTGTCACCCCCTGCGGCAGCGCCGTGGGCCAGGTCCCGCAGGCCACCTTGTCGACCTTGCGCGCAAAGACCTGGTTCACCCGGCCCAGCACGCCATTCTGCTCATGGATCATCCGCGGCCGCCGCAAGGCCCAGGCCGCCGACAGCGCCGGGATCGACGGATAGCCGCCGAACCCCACCACCACGGCAGGCTTGTCCCGCATCTGCGACATCATCGCCCCAGCGACACCACCGAGGATCCGGAACGGCACCATCGCCTTCGCCGCCGCCCCCCCGCGCGCAAAGGTCGCCGAGGCCACCTTCTCGACCGTCACCTCCTGCGGGAACCCGCCCGCATAGCGCGCGCCCCGGTCGTCGGTGGACAGCTTCACCCGCCAGCCCCGCGCCAGCATCGCCTCGGCCAGGGCTTGCGCCGGGAACATGTGCCCCCCCGTGCCCCCCGCCGCGATGAGGAGAAGCTTCGCCATCACCGACCCCGCCGGAAGACGTCGCTCATCTGCCCGCGCGGCCGCTCCCGCGTCAGCGCCAGAAGCATCCCCAGCGTGATCCCGGCCGCGATGACCGACGACCCGCCGTAGCTCACGAAAGGCAGCGTCATCCCCTTTGCCGGGAGAAGCCGCACCGCCACGCCCATGTTGATCATCGCCTGCACACCGAAGATGCAGGCCAGGCCCGCGCCTGCCAGCCGGGCAAAGGGATCGCGTTCGGGGAGCAGCCGCCAGAGCGACCGCACCACGATCAGCCCATAGACCGCCAGGATCAGGAGGACCAGCAGCAGCCCGTACTCCTCGGCGGCCACGGCAATGATGAAGTCGGTATGTGCGTCCGGCAGCGACCACTTCACCTGCCCCTCGCCCACGCCCACGCCGAAGAACCCGCCCTCCTGGATCGCGTTGGCCGCGTATCCAAGCTGGGTCCGCGGATCCACGTCAGGGCTGAGAAATCCGTCGATCCGCCGCGCGAAGTGCTCGGAGCTTTCATAGAACACCAGTCCCGCCGCCGCCGTGATGCCCCCCACGACGCCGATCAGCAGCATGGGCGCCCCGCCGATGAAATACACCACGCCCCAGGCGAACAGGATCAGCGCCGACTGGCCGAAGTCCGGCTGCATCGCCAGGAAGGCCACCACCACCAGCGTCAGGGCAAAGGAGATCGACTTGCCCGGCGGTCCCGCCAGATCCTGGCTTGCCGCGATCAGCCAGGCGACCACGATCACGAAACCCGGCTTCAGGAACTCGGACGGCTGCACGCTTGCGAAGCCGAAGGAAAACCACCGCACGGCGCCCTTGCCGAAGTCGGTGCCGAACAGCGGAAGCAGCATCAGCGCCAGCATCGAGACCGCGAAGCCCAGCACCCCGAGCCGCCGCACCATCTCGGGCGGCATCATGGATATGCCCAGCATCACCACCAGCGCGACCCCGCCGAAGAAGGCCTGGCGCTGGACATAGTAGAAGGGCTCCAGCCCGTTGCGCGATGCAAGCGGCACCGAGGCGGCCAGACCCAGAAGAAGCCCGATCCCGAACAGGACGAAGACCGAGGTCAGGGTCCACTTGTCGATCGTGCGCCACCACCTCGGGATGACCGGCTCCGACACCCGAACGGGATTGGAGCCATAGACCATTTCAGTCATGGAAAACCGCCTGTTACGCCTGCTCTGCCTTTGGAAGCCCGGGTGTGCCCCCCGGGTCTTCGCGCTCCAGAGTAGCGCCAATCGATTCGCAAGGCCAGCGAGAATAGGGCCTGGTGATTCGGAAAATGCGTGCGGTCCGGGACGTCAGCCGTTGCGGATCACATGATCCGCCGCAACCGATCCATCCCGGACCCAGCGGCCGTTCGGCAGGTCGTTTTCTTCCAGCTTTTCAATGATCTCCGTCTCCGACAGGCCCAGCCGCTCCCACCGCCCCCGAAGCCGCGCGCGCAGGACATGCTCCGGCACCTCCACCATCACCGTGACGTCGAACATCGGCCGCAACCGGTCCCACGGCGCCTGGTTGAGGAGGAGCCAGTTCCCCTCCACCACGATGACAGGGGTGTCCTTCGGGATCAGCCGCGCCCCCGCCCGCGCGATCTCGATCTTGCGGTCGAAGACGGGGACAGCGACCTCATCCTCGTCCCGCGCGCGAAGCCGCTTCAGCGTGTGGTAAAGCCCGCCCACGTCGAAGGTCATCGGCGCGCCCTTCCGGGGCCTCAGCCCGGCGGGCACGAGGTAGAGGTCGTCGTAATGATACCCGTCCATCGGCAGGACCGCCGCCAGCCCGGGCTGCCGGGCGTTCAGCTTGCCCACGAGTTTCTCCGCCAGCGTCGATTTCCCCGACCCCGGCGCCCCGGCGATGGCCGCGATGACCCGCCCGCCACCCGCCGCGCGGGTTCCCAGAAGATCGGCAATCTGTGTCAGGTCGACCTGATCCGTCATGATGTGATCCTCCGGATTTGCGCCAGCTTGCCGCGAGGTATGACCGACACGCAAGACCCCCTCCACGCCCTTTTCGGCCCCATCGGGCGCGAGTTAACAAACCTCTAACGCCCGAGACCAAGCCATTGAAATCATAGCGCGACCAGAGATTGTCCACCGTGGACACACCCCGTCAGAACGGCACGTCATCCACCTGATCCGCCGGGATCACCCAGCGCGCGACGACCTTTTTCGACCCGGCATGATCGAACTCCACGTCCAGCTTGTCGCCCTCGATCCCCATGACCTCGCCATAGCCGAACTTCTGGTGGAAGACCCGGTCCCCCAGGACGTAGGGCGAGGCCGCCTCCATGTCGATCACCACATGCCGCGCCTCCTGCGGCTGCCGCATCGGGCGGGCGCCGGAATTCTCCTGCAGCCGCCGCCAACCTGGCGAGTTGTAGACGTCCGCCTTGGAGACCCGCTCTTCCAGGCTCGACCCGAACCCGACCGTCGCCGCCGCGCCGAAGCCCCCGCCATACAGTCCCGGCGCCGTCAGCACCTCGACATGCTCTCCCGGCAGCTCATCGATGAAGCGGGAGGGTAGCTGCGACTGCCACTGCCCGTAGACCCGCCGGTTCGAGGCGAAGCTGATTGTGCAGACCTCCTCGGCCCGCGTGATCCCCACATAGGCGAGCCGCCGCTCCTCCTCCAGCCCCTTCAACCCGCTCTCATCCATGCTGCGCTGCGAGGGGAAAAGCCCATCCTCCCACCCCGGCAGGAAGACCACCGGAAACTCCAGCCCCTTGGCGGCGTGAAGGGTCATGATCGTGACCTTCTCCTCGGCCCCCTCGGTCTCGTTGTCCATGATGAGGGAGACGTGCTCCAGGAAGCCCTGCAGGTTGTCGAACTGCTCCAGCGCCTTGATCAGTTCCTTGAGGTTGTCGAGCCGCCCCGGAGCCTCCGGCGTCTTGTCGTTCTGCCACATCTCGGTGTAGCCGGACTCATCCAGGATCGTCTCGGCCAGCCGGATGTGGTCGTATTCCGGGTGCAGCGTCGCGGTGTGCCAGCGGTCCACCCCATCGACGAAGGCCCTCAGTTGCGAGGCCCCCTTCCCCGGGATAACCCCCTTCGCCAAAGCCTCCCGCGCGCCGTCGAGAAGCGAGACCTGCGCCCCCCGCGCCAGCACGTTGATCTTGGCCTGCGCCGTGTCGCCAAGCCCCCGCTTCGGCAGGTTCACCACGCGTTCAAAGGCAAGGTCATCGTCAGGGCTGACCGCCAGCCGGAAGTACGCCATGGCATCGCGGATTTCCTGGCGTTCGTAGAACCGCGGGCCGCCGATCACGCGATACGGCAGGCCGATGGTCAGGAACCGATCCTCGAAGGCCCGCATCTGGTGGGAGGCCCGCACCAGGATCGCCTGGTGGTTCAGTTCCACCGGATCGCGGCCCCGCGTGCCCCGCTGGATTGCCTCGATCTCTTCCCCGATCCAGCGCGCCTCTTCCTCGCCGTCCCAGTGGCCGATCAGCCGGACCTTTTCGCCCAGGGCCCCCGCTGTCCAAAGCGTCTTGCCCAGCCGTCCGGCGTTCTTCGCGATAATGCCGCTAGCCGCCCCCAGGATATGCCCGGTCGAGCGATAGTTCTGCTCCAGCCGGATCACCTGCGCGCCCGGAAAATCCTTCTCGAACCGCAGGATGTTGCCCACCTCGGCCCCACGCCAGCCGTAGATCGACTGGTCGTCGTCACCCACGCAGCAGATATTCTTGTGCGCCTGGGCGAGGAGCCGCAGCCACAGGTACTGGGCGACGTTCGTGTCCTGGTATTCGTCGACAAGGATATAGCGGAACCAGCGCTGGTACTGCTCCAGCACGTCCGGATGCGTCTGGAAGATCGTCACGCAGTGCATCAGCAGGTCGCCGAAATCCACCGCGTTCAGGGTTTTCAGCCGGTCCTGGTAGGCCGCGTAAAGCTCGGTCCCGCGGTTGTTGTAGACTCCGGCCTCGGACGAGGGCACCTTCTCGGGCAACCAGGCGCGGTTCTTCCAGCCGTCGATCAGCGACGCCAGCAACCGCGCCGGCCAGCGCTTTTCGTCGATGTTCGCGGCCAGCACCAGCTGCTTCAACAGCCGCAACTGGTCATCCGTGTCCAGGATCGTGAAGTTCGGCTTCAGCCCCACGAGTTCGGCATGCCGGCGCAGGATCTTGACCGACAGCGAGTGGAAGGTGCCCATCCAGGGCATCCCCTCGGCCACCTCGCCCAGCAACCGGCCCACGCGTTCCTTCATCTCGCGCGCGGCCTTGTTGGTGAAGGTCACCGCCAGGATCTCGTTCGGCCGAACCCGCCGCTGGTGCAACAGATGCACGATCCGCGCGATCAGCGCCTTGGTCTTCCCCGTCCCCGCCCCCGCCAGCATCAGGACGGGGCCGTCCAGCGCCTCGACCGCCGCGCGTTGTGCCGGGTTCAGGTCATCCAGATATGGCATTGGCCGCGCCGCCATCGCGCGCTGCGACAGCGGAACGGGGGCGGCAGCAGCCTCGAAGGCCTGGTCTTCGTCCCAACCGGTCATGCGGGCAGGATAGCGGCAGGAATGCGCGGGGAAAAGGGATTGTTCGGCGAATGTTCCGCATTCCGCGCGGTTTGCCCTCTCGCCAGATCGTGACGGCGGGCGGGCAAGAGACCTGCTAGCCTGATCGCACCCTCTGGAGGTCCCCCATGCGCCTGCCCCTTGCGCTGATCCTGTCGCTGACCGCCGCCCCGGCGATGGCGCATGAGTTCGAGCTTTTGCTCCTCGCCCCGCCCGAAGCGACCGAGGCGACCCTGGAGCAGATGCGGGCGGCCTTCCTCATCGCCTCGCACGAACGCGACAGCCACCCGGACCAGACCTCCGAGGGCCATCTCGGCGGGATGGACGTGCAGCTGACGCTTTCGCGGCTGGACGAAGCGACGGCGGCCCGGGACCTCGCCTTCGTCGTCGCGCCGCTGGCCCCGCATGGCGACGCGGCGGTGGCCGCGCTTGCGGCTCCGGCCGGGGCCGTGGTGGTGGACAGCGCGCATCTTGCGGCCCTGCCTCCGGGGATGGTCCAGGGCGACGGAACGCTGCCCCCCTTCGCCGAACGCTTCCGCGCCGAGACGGGCCAAGAGCCCGGACCCGAAGCGCTGGCCACCTACCTTGGCGCGCGGGCGGTCGACCTGGCCGTCAGGCCGTTGGATTCGGTCGACGACCGCGAGGCGTTGCGGCGCGCCCTCCCCCTGCCCTGATTTGCAGATGCGAAGTCGGCGCTGAATATTTCGCAAACTTTGCAACCCAAGTCGGTTCCGGCCCTTGCGCTGCACTGCAGCGCCCCTAATGTGCCAGCGTCCTGCTGCCTGGGGGAGTGCCGCATATGCCCGAGTTCAAGAAGATCCTTGTCGCCAACCGTGGCGAGATCGCGATCCGCGTCATGCGGGCGGCGAACGAGATGGGCAAGAAGACCGTCGCGGTCTATGCCGAGGAGGACAAACTTTCGCTCCACCGTTTCAAGGCGGACGAGGCTTACCGGATCGGCGAGGGGCTGTCCCCCGTGGGAGCCTACCTCAGCATCCCCGAAATCATCCGGGTTGCGCGGATGGCGGGGGCGGATGCGATCCACCCGGGCTATGGCCTCCTGTCCGAGAACCCCGACTTCGTCGATGCCTGCGACAAGGCCGGGATCACCTTCATCGGCCCGCGCGCCGAAACCATGCGCGCGCTTGGCGACAAGGCATCGGCCCGCCGCGTGGCGATGGAGGCAGGCGTTCCGGTCATCCCGGCGACCGAAGTGCTGGGCGATGACATGGCGCTCATAAAGAAGCAGGCCGCCGAAGTGGGCTATCCGCTGATGCTCAAGGCCTCCTGGGGCGGCGGCGGGCGAGGGATGCGGCCGATCCTGAACGAGGACGAACTGGAGGCCAAGGTCCGTGAAGGTCGACGCGAGGCGGAAGCCGCCTTTGGCAACGGCGAGGGCTATCTTGAGAAGATGATCCTCCGCGCCCGGCACGTCGAGGTGCAGATCCTCGGCGACAAGGCGGGCAACTGCTGGCACCTGTGGGAACGCGACTGCACCGTGCAGCGCCGGAACCAGAAGGTCGTCGAACGCGCCCCTGCCCCCTACCTCACGCAGGAACAGCGCGAGGAAGTCTGCGAGATGGCCAAGCGCATCTGCGGCCATGTCGCCTATGAATGCGCGGGCACCGTCGAGTTCCTGATGGATATGGACTCGGGCAAGTTCTACTTCATCGAGGTGAACCCCCGCGTCCAGGTCGAACACACCGTTACCGAAGAGGTCACGGGGATCGACATCGTCCAAGCCCAGATCCTGATCGAGGAAGGCAAGTCCCTGCCCGAGGCCACCGGGGTTGCCTCGCAGGGCGACGTGAAGCTGAACGGCCACGCGCTGCAGTGCCGGGTCACGACGGAAGATCCGCTGAACAACTTCATCCCGGACTATGGCCGCCTGACCGCCTATCGCTCGGCCACCGGGAACGGCATCCGTCTTGACGGCGGCACGGCCTATGCGGGGTCGGTCATCACCCGCTACTACGACTCGCTTCTGGTCAAGGTCACCGCCCATGCCCAGACGCCGGAGAAAGCCATCGCCCGCATGGACCGCGCGCTGCGGGAATTCCGCATCCGGGGGGTGGCGACGAACATCGAGTTCGTGATCAACCTGTTGAAACACAAGACCTTCCTGAACGACACCTACACGACGAAGTTCATCGACACGACGCCCGAGCTGTTCGCCTTCAAGAAGCGGCGCGACCGGGCGACGAAGATCCTTCTCTACATCGCCGACATCACCGTGAACGGCCACCCCGAGACGGCAGGCCGTCCGAAGCCCCCGGCCGAGGCGAAGCCGCCGAAGCCCCCCGCGCTGAAGGCCGACCCCGCGATGGGGACCCGCAACCTTCTGGAGCAGAAGGGCCCGCAGGCCGTCGCCGACTGGATGAAGGCGCAGACCAAGGTCCTGCTGACCGACACGACGATGCGGGACGGGCACCAGTCGCTGCTTGCGACCCGGATGCGGTCGATCGACATGATCAAGGTCGCGCCCGCCTATGCGGCGAACCTGCCGCAGCTGTTCAGCGTCGAATGCTGGGGCGGCGCGACGTTCGACGTTGCCTACCGCTTCCTGCAGGAGTGCCCCTGGCAGCGCCTGCGCGACCTTCGCGCCGCGATGCCGAACCTGATGACGCAGATGCTGCTGCGGGCGTCGAACGGGGTGGGCTACACCAACTACCCCGACAACGTGGTGCGGTCGTTCGTCCTGCAGGCCGCCAAGACCGGCGTCGACGTGTTCCGGGTCTTCGACAGCCTGAACTGGGTCGAGAACATGCGCGTCGCAATGGACGCGGTGATCGAGGCGAACAAGGTCTGTGAAGGCACGATCTGCTATACCGGCGACCTTCTGGACCCGGCCCGGTCGAAGTATGACCTGAAATACTACCTCGACCGCGCGAAAGAGCTGAAATCGGCCGGCGCGCATGTGCTGGGCCTGAAGGACATGGCGGGGCTGATGAAACCCGCCTCGGCCCGTGTCCTGATCAAGGCGCTGAAGCAGGAGATCGGGCTGCCGGTCCACTTCCACACCCACGACACCAGCGGTGCCGGTGCGGCCACGATCCTTGCGGCCTGCGACGCGGGCGTCGATGCGGTGGACGCGGCGATGGATGCCTTCTCGGGCGGCACCTCGCAGCCCTGCCTTGGCTCCATCGTGGAAGCCCTGCGGAACACCGACCGCGACACCGGCATCGACATCGCGGCGGTCCGGCAGATCTCCGACTACTGGGAAGCCGTCCGCAAGCAGTATGCGGCCTTCGAATCCGGCCTGCAGGCCCCGGCGTCGGAAGTCTACCTGCACGAAATGCCCGGCGGGCAGTTCACCAATCTCAAGGCCCAGGCGCGGTCCCTGGGGCTGGAGGAACGCTGGCACGAGGTCGCCCAGGCCTATGCCGACGCGAACCAGATGTTCGGCGACATCGTGAAGGTCACGCCGTCGTCGAAGGTCGTGGGCGACATGGCGCTGATGATGGTGGCGCAGGGGCTGACCCGGGCCCAGGTCGAGGACCCGAATGTCGACGTGGCCTTCCCCGACAGCGTGGTGGACATGCTGAAGGGCAACCTCGGGCAACCGCATGGTGGCTGGCCGCAAGGCATCCTCAAGAAGGTCCTGAAGGGCGAGGCACCGCTGACCGAACGACCCGGCAAGACCCTGCCCCCGGTGGACCTGGAAGCCGTGCGCAAGACGGTGTCCGAGGAGATGAACGGGATCACCGTCGATGACGAGGACCTGAACGGCTACCTCATGTATCCCAAGGTCTTCCTCGACTATATGGGCCGCCACAAGCAGTACGGTCCGGTCCGCACCCTGCCGACCCCGGTCTTCTTCTACGGCATGCAGCCGGGAGACGAGGTGTCGCTGGAGATCGATCCCGGCAAGACGCTGGAGATCCGCCTGCAGGCCGTGGGCGAGACCACGGAAGAAGGCGAGGTGAAGGTCTTCTTCGAACTGAACGGCCAGCCCCGCGTGATCCGCGTGCCGAACCGGGCGATCAAGGCCAAGACCGCCGCGCGGCCCAAGGCGGCCGAGGGCAACCCCGCCCATATTGGCGCGCCGATGCCGGGCGCGGTCGCCTCGATCGCGGTCACGGTGGGCCAGAAGGTCCGGGCGGGGGACCTCCTCCTGAACATCGAGGCGATGAAGATGGAGACGGGCCTGCACTGCGACCGCGAGGCGGTGGTGAAGGCGATCCATGTCCATCCGGGCAGCCAGATCGAGGCCAAGGACCTGCTGATCGAACTGGAATGACGGCGGACTGTCCACGCAGGGCAACTTCCGCAGACGTGCCGAATCAAGGGCTTGTCTGCGGACATTGGGACTTTGGCAAGGATTGCGGGGCGTAGGGTGGGCGATCTCGCCCACCCTCCCTTTGCGACTTAGTAGCGCGAGAAGAAGTCGTCGACTTCCCGCTGGGCTTCTTCCTTGGTCTTGCCGTAGCGCTGCTGGATGCGGCCCGCCAGCTTGTCCTTGTGGCCGTCGGCGATGTCGAGGTCGTCGTCGGTAAGCTCGCCCCACATGACCTTGGCCTCGCCCTTCATCTGCTTCCACATGCCGGCGATCTGATCGTTGTTCATCGCGGTTCTCCTGTTGCTGGACGGCGCAAGAGGCGCCGCTTCATGCAGGGACTACGAACGAGGGCGCATCAGGTTCCACGCGCAGACCGACGCCGGCAAAGACCCGCCAAAAGGAAAGGGCCGCCCCGAAGGACGGCCCCGACCGCAAGATGCGCGGTCGATCAGGCGGCGGTGAAGGCGCCGGCATCCTCGGCGGCTTTCAGCTCTTCAGCCGACAGTTCGCCCGAGGCGTCGGTGTCGGCGGCCTTGAAGACCTCTTCGGTCACGGCAGTGTAGACGGCTTGGACTTCGGCCAGCGAGAAGGTGCCGTTCGCATCGGTGTCAACAACGACCGGAGCCGCGGTTTCTTCAGCGAAGACGGCGGTGGCGGTGAGGGCCGAAGCGGCCAGAACGAGTGCGATTTTCTTCATGGTAACTCTCCAGTTTGCGGCAGCGCAGAATGGGCTGCCGCGCAAGAAGGCGACTGTGCCTTCGGGGCGCAACCTATTCAAAACATTTCCGAATCCAAGATGATTCCCGGGTTGGTTGCGCAAACCTCACACCGATTTTACTGCACTGCAACATCGATTGACGCTGCACCTGCATTGGCGCTTTCTGGCGGGTTTAGCGACGTCTCTCGGGGTTCCACGCACGGACTTGGGCAGAAAATTTCGCGCCCCTGTCACTTTCCCTCTTGCGGCTGTCGGCGGGTCTTTATAAATCCTCGCTCGTCCAGACGGTGCGGGCGTAGCTCAGGGGTAGAGCATAACCTTGCCAAGGTTAGGGTCGTGAGTTCGAATCTCATCGCCCGCTCCATCCGGACCAGATGAGGGGCCCCTTGCGGGCCCCTTCTTCTTTGGTCGCGCCTCAGCCGGGGTAGCTGAGCGACTCTTCCTGTTCCATGTAGCGGCACTTGTTCAGCACCACGCCCAGCACCTGTGTCCGCTTTCCCAGGTCCTTGCCGCACTTTTCGATCTCGGACACGGTGCTTTCCTCGGCAGCGGCGACCATCAGCGCACAATCCACCTGATCAAGGAACGAGATCGCGTCGTCGCTGACCAGAACCGGCGAAAGGTCGAACAGCACCACGTCGGGGCGCAGCTGGGTTTCGATCTCGTCGATGATGTCGGCCGTGCGCGGCGCGGAAAGCAGTTCTGCCGGGTTCTCGGTGGCCTGTGCGTTCATCGCGAAGGCCAGGTTGGGGCCCGCACGGCGGATCTGGCCATAGTCGATCCGGCCTTCTGCAAGCATCTTCGCGAAGTTCTGGTCAGAGCCGGTTCCCAGCATCCGGATCAGCGAGGGATGCCGCAGGTCCAGTTCCACCACCAGGACCCGCGTGTCGGCCAGACGGGCCAGGCTGAAGGCCAGGTTGGCAGTCACCGTGGACTTGCCACAGCCCGGCGTCGGCGAGGTGATGGCCACCCGCGTCCAGCCGTTGGTGCGCAGGGTCCGCAAGAGGTTGGTCCGCATCACGTCGAAGCTTGCCGCGTTCTGGCCCGGATGCATTGCTACGATCCGGTTGCGCTCCAGGTGCCCCGGATTGAGCTTCAGCTCTGCCAGCCCCTGCCACGGGCCTGTCTCGATCGATTTCTTCGGGGCACCCGGGTTGGCCCCCTGCAGCTTGCGGTCCCGCGCGGCGCGGGCCTTGGCGAGTGCGGATTGTATCCGTTCCATGAGAGCTTACTCGGTAAGGGCAGAGGCGGGCGCCTCGGCCGTGGTGTCGGGCCCAAGGCCCAGAATCGGTCCCAGCGGTGTGACGTAGAGGTGCACCACCAGGAGGACCATCGGGATGTTGACCAGAAGCATCGCCAGGATCGCGAAGCGGTTCAGGGTCATGCCCCTGCGCGGCTCGGGCCCCGCCAGGTAGCCGATCGTGCCGAAGGGTGCGGCACCCAGCGCCTTCATGACTTCCGAGGGCCGCCGCACAGCCTGGTTCATGATCTCCAGCAGAACGAGGAGCGCCGCGGAAAGGATCACCCCGGCCCCGACGGCGGCGACGGCGATGCGCTTGCGGTTCGGCTCGGACCGGAACGGCGGCGGGACCGCCTTGTCGATGACGCTGATGGGCTGGCCCCGGTCAGTGACCT
>Ga0208243_1000505_pt1 | contig 21428 bp, 22 predicted proteins | sample Subbio2Aug_QV12A_FD_184826 | JGI IMG/M metagenome (GOLD analysis project Ga0208243, IMG submission 184826) | Serpentinite rock and fluid subsurface biosphere microbial communities from McLaughlin Reserve, California, USA - CR12Aug_QV12A (SPAdes) | ecosystem: Environmental > Terrestrial > Deep... | reverse complement strand
CACCGCCGTCGCCTTCGCGCCCGACGGAAGCACCGTCATCACTGGCTCCGGGGACAACACCGCACGCCTCTGGGACACGGCGACAGGAACCGAAATCAGACGCTTCCAGGGGCATGGCAACCCGGTCACCGCCGTCGCCTTCGCGCCCGACGGAAGCACCGTCATCACAGGCTCCTGGGACAACACCGCACGCCTCTGGGACGCCGCAACCGGAAAGCTGCTGCGGATCATGATCGCGCTGCCGGACTCCTGGGTCGTGCTCGACGAGGACATGACCGTGACCGACATCGGTCCCAGTGCCTGGCGCTATCTCTACGAGATCGGGACCGGGCCGGACGGGAAGACCGTCGTGATGCCGCCCGAGTGCGACGACGGCGGGGAGCCCGAGGCGGCGGCGTGACCGGGGCAAGGCTTCCGCGCGGCGGGCTCACGTGTCGGGTTCGTGCTGCACCCTCACCGGGTTCCCCCTCCCCTCTCAATCCCCGAACAGCATCGACACCTTGCCGCCCGCATGCCGTTCCAGGCGGCCGGCGAGGTCGAGTTCGAGCAGCACCATGAACACCTGCGCGGGGTGCAGGCCGGTGTGGCGGATGATCTCGTCGATGGCGGTGGGGGTGGTGCCGAGGCATTCGACGACGCGGGCGCGGTCGCCGTCGTCGGGCTGCGGGGTGGCGGCGAAGTCGGGCGGCTCTTCGAGCGAGGTCGCCGGCGGCAGCGGCGCGCCGATCAGCGGGGCGAGCTGTTCGAGGATGTCGCGGGCTTCCGTGACCAGCGTCGCGCCGTCCTTGAGCAGGCCGTTGGTGCCGGCCGCGCGCGGATCGAGCGGGGAGCCGGGGACGGCGAAGACCAGCCGGCCCATCTCGGCCGCCAGCCGCGCCGAGATCAGCGAGCCGGAGCGCAGCGCGGCCTCGACCACGACGAGGCCGTGCGACAGGCCGGCGATGATGCGGTTGCGGCGCGGAAAATCGCGCGCCCGCGGTTCCCAGCCGAGCGGCATCTCGGAGATCGCGGCGCCGCCGCGGCGGGTGATCTCGGTCAGAAGCGACAGGTTCTCGGGCGGATAGGGCCGGTCGATGCCGCCGGCGAGCACCGCGACGGTGCCGGTCGACAGGCTGCCCTCGTGGGCGGCGGTGTCGATGCCGCGGGCGAGCCCGGAGACCACGGCGAAACCCTCGCGGCCGAGTTCGGCGGCGAAGCCGCGGGCGAGCTTGATGCCGGCGAGCGAGGCGTTGCGGGCGCCGACGATCGCCACCGGCGGCAGCTGGAACACCGCCGGTTCGCCCAGCACCGCCACCAGCGGCGGCGGCAGGTCCATCATCCGCAGGAGCGGCGGATAGTCCGGCTCGCCGAGCGCGATCAGCCGCCCGCCGAGCCGGGCCAGCGCGTCGAGCTCGGCCTCGGCCTCCCCGACGCTGCAGATGCGCGGCAGGCGCTGCGCGCCGCCCGCCCGGATCAGCTCCGGCAGGCTCTCGATCGCCTTCTCGGCCGAGCCGAAGCGGTTGATCAGGTCGCGGAAGGTCGCCGGGCCGACATTGTCGGTGCGGATCAGGCGCAGCCAGTGGAGCCGCTGCCGGTCTCCGAGCAGCCGGGGCCCAGAGACCGGCCGGGGGGTCATCCCTTGGCCCCGATCCGCGATTCGGTTCCCGACAGGAGCCGGCGGATGTTGGCGCGGTGCTTGACGAAGACGATGAGGCTCAGGAGCACGAAGAGTTCCGCCGCCCGGCCGAAGCCGAGGAGATGGAGCGCCACCGGCACCGCGACGGCCGCGACCAGGGCGGCGAGCGAGGAGTAGCGGGTGAGGAAGGCGACGGCCAGCCAGGCGGCAGCGAAGACCAGCGCGCCCTGCCAGGCCACCGCGACCAGCACGCCGAGATAGGTCGCCACCCCCTTGCCGCCCCTGAAGCCGAGCCAGACCGGGTAGAGATGGCCGAGGAAGGCGCCGAGGCCGGCGATCAGCGCATGGTCGGGTCCGATCAGGCCGGCGAGGAGCACGGCCGCGGTGCCCTTCAGCGCGTCGAGCAGCAGCGTCGCCGCGGCGAGCTTCTTGTTGCCTGTGCGCAGGACGTTGGTGGCGCCGATGTTGCCCGAGCCGATCTTGCGCACGTCGCCCAGGCCCGCCGCCCGGGTGAGCAGCAGCCCGAAGGGAATGGAGCCGAGGAGATAGCCGAAGACGAGGGCTGCGAGGAGCGTCGGCAGGGCGAGCTGCCAGCTGTTCGGATCGGGCATCGGCACTCCTGCGCCGGCCGAGGGCGACCCTCGCCGGCCTCTATGCTGCGGTGAAGATTGTGCGGCCCGCCACCAGCGTTTGCAAGACCCGTCCCTGCAGCCGCGCGCCTTCGAAACAGGTGTTTTTCGAGCGCGAGCGGATCCCGGCCTCGCGCACCACCCAGGGCTCGTCGAGATCGACGAGGACGAGATCGGCGGGACTGCCGGGTTTCAGCGTGCCGCCGGGCAGGCCGAAGAGCTTCGCCGGGGCCGTCGAGAGCAGTTCGACCAGACGCAGCAGCGGCACGTCGCCATTGTGGTGCAGCCGCAGCGCGACCGAAAGCAGCGTCTCCAGCCCAATCGCGCCGTCGGCGGCATCGGCGAAGGGCAGCCGCTTGGTGTCGACGTCCTGCGGGTCGTGCGAGGAGACGATGATGTCGATCGTGCCGTCGCGCACGGCCTCGACCATCGCGAGCCGGTCCGCCTCGGCGCGCAGCGGCGGCGACAGGCGGAAGAAGGTGCGATACTCGCCGACGTCGTTCTCGTTGAGCGACAGATGGTTGATCGAGACGCCGGCCGTGACCTTCGCGCCGTCGTTCTTGGCGCGCGCGACCGCACCGGCCGAGAGCGACGTCGAGATTTTCGCCGCGTGGTAGGCGCTGCTGGTGAGGCGCGCGAGCAGGAGGTCGCGCTCGAGCGGGATCGCCTCGGCCTCGCGCGGGATGCCGGGCAGGCCGAGCCAGCTCGCGAACAGGCCCTCGTTCATCACCCCTGCCCCGGCGAGCTCGGCATCCTGGGTCTCGTTGGCGACGACCGCGCCGAAGTCGCGCGCATAGGTCAGCGCGCGGCGCATGACGAGCGGGCTGCGGATCGAATGGCGGCCGTCGGTGAAGGCCACGGCGCCAGCCTCCCGCATCAGGCCGAACTCGGTCAGCTCCTGGCCTTCGAGACGGCGGGTGACGGCAGCGGCGGGGTGGATGTTGACCGACGCCGTGTCGCGCGCCGTGCGCAGCACGAACTCGACCAGCGACACCTCGTCGATGACGGGATGGGTGTCGGGCATCATCACCAGCGAGGTGACGCCGCCGGCGGCGGCCGCAGCACTCGCCGAAGCGATGGTCTCGCGGTGCTCGCCGCCCGGCTCGCCGATGAAGACGCGGCCGTCGACGAGGCCGGGCAGCACCGCCCTGCCCCGGCAGTCGATCACGGTCGCGCCCTCCGGCACGCCCTGGTTCAGGGCGGAAGCGCCGGCGGCGGCAATCACGCCGCCGGTCACGATCACCGTGCCGCGCTCGTCCAGCCCGCGCGAGGGATCGACCACGCGGGCATCGGCAAAGACCGTGGTGCCGGTCGCGGGCGTCCTCATGCGCGGCCCTCCGGATTGCGGCGCGGATCGAGCAGCGCCTCCATCACGGCCATGCGCACGGCCACGCCCATCTCGACCTGTTCCTGGATGACGCTCTGCGGCCCGTCAGCGATCTCCGACGCGATCTCGACGCCGCGGTTCATCGGCCCCGGATGCATCACCAGCGCGCCCTCGTTCGCCGCCTTGAGCTTCTCGGCGTCGAGGCCGAAGTAACGGAAGTACTCGCGCACCGAGGGCACCATGGCGCCGGTCATGCGCTCGCGCTGCAGCCTGAGCATCATGACGACGTCGGCGCCCTTCAGGCCCTCGGCCATCGAATTGTGGACGGTGACGCCCATGTCGCGGATGCCGGACGGCAGGAGCGTCGACGGTGCGACGACCCGCACGGCCGCTCCCAGCGCGTTGAGCAGGATGATGTTCGACCGCGCGACGCGCGAATGCAGGATGTCGCCGCAGATCGCCACGGTCAGCCGGCCGATCTGCCCTTTCGCGCGGCGGATGGTGAGCGCGTCGAGAAGCGCCTGGGTCGGGTGCTCGTGGGCGCCGTCGCCGGCATTGACCACCGAGCAGCCGACCTTCTGGGCGAGCAGCGCCGCCGCACCCGCCGAGGAATGGCGGATGATCAGGATGTCGGGCCGCATGGCGTTGAGCGTCATCGCCGTGTCGATCAGCGTTTCGCCCTTCTTCACCGAGGAACTCGCCACCGACATGTTCATGACGTCGGCGCCAAGCCGTTTGCCCGCGAGCTCGAAGGAGGACTGGGTGCGGGTGGAGGCCTCGTAGAAGAGGTTGATCTGGGTGCGCCCGCGCAAGGTGGACGTCTTCTTCTCGGGCTGGCGGGAGATCGCGACGTCCTTCTCGGCCCGGTCGAGCAAAAGCTCGATGTCGCCCGGCGACAGGTCTTTGATGCCGAGCAGATGCCGGTGCGGATAGATCGGGAAGGCCGGATCGGATGTCATGTCGGGACGGTCTCATAGGCGCAGCGGGACGCCCCCGCAAGCGCTGCGGGGCATGCGGTGCGATTCTCCCCAGTCGAATTCCGTCAGGTCGCCGACAGCGTCCGCCGCACCGCGTCCTTCCAGCCTTTCACCTTGCGCCTGCGCTCGGGGGCGTCCATCGCCGGCTCGAAGCGGCGGTCGAGCGCCCAGCGGCGCGAGAACTCGGCCGCGTCGGGCCAGACTCCGGCCTTCGATCCGGCGAGCCAGGCGGCACCGAGCGCCGTCGTCTCGAGAATCTTCGGCCGGTCGACCGGCGCGTCGATGATGTCGGCCAGCCGCTGCATGGCCCAGTTCGAGGCGACCATGCCGCCGTCGACGCGCAGCACCGTGCTCGCCGCGACGCCCTTCGCGTCCTTGCCCATCGCGTCGAGCAGGTCGCGGGTCTGAAAGGCGACCGATTCGAGAGCGGCGCGAGCGAATTCGGCCGGTCCGGTGTTGCGGGTCAGCCCGAACATCGCGCCGCGCGCGTCCGGATCCCAGTGCGGCGCGCCGAGACCGACGAAGGCCGGCACCAGATACACCTCCTGGCCGTCGTCGGCCTGCGCCGCCAGTTCGCCGCTGTGCTCGGCCTTGCCGATCACCTTGATGCCATCGCGCAGCCACTGCACGGCCGCCCCCGCCACGAAGATCGAGCCTTCCAGCGCATAGGTGGTCTTTCCGTCGAGGCGGTAGGCGATGGTCGAGAGCAGCCGGTTCTTCGAGCGGACGAGGTCTTCGCCGGTGTTCAGCACGGCAAAGCAGCCCGTGCCGTAGGTCGACTTGATCATGCCGGGCGCGAAACAGGCCTGGCCGATGGTGGCCGCCTGCTGGTCGCCGGCGACGCCGAGAATCGGGATCGCGGCGCCGAACAGCGAAGGATCGGTCGAGCCGAAATCGTCGGCGCAGTCCTTCACTTCGGGCAGCATGGCGGCGGGAATGTCGAGGATCTTCAGGAGCTCGGCGTCCCAGCGGTTCTTCGCGATGTTGTAGACCAGGGTGCGCGACGCGTTGGTGGCGTCGGTGACGTGGCTGGCGCCGCCGGTCAGCCGCCAGATCAGGAAGCTGTCGATCGTGCCGGCGAGGAGTTCGCCTTTCTCGGCGCGCCTGCGGGCACCCTTCACGGTGTCGAGCAGCCAGGCGAGCTTGGTGCCGGAGAAATAGGGGTCGAGCAGCAGGCCGGTCTTCTTCGCGAAGGTCTTCTCGTGGCCGGCCTTCTTCAGCTTCTGGCACAGCGCCGCGGTGCGCCGGTCCTGCCAGACGATGGCGTTGTGGATCGGCGCGCCGGTCGCCTTGTCCCACACCACCACCGTCTCACGCTGATTGGTGATGCCGATGGCGGCGATGTCGGCCGCCGTCAGCTTCGCCTTCTTCAGCGCGCTCTTCACGGTGGCGACCACGCTCGCCCAGATCGCTTCCGGGTCGTGCTCGACCCAGCCGGAGGCCGGATAGATCTGCGGGAATTCCTGCTGGCCGACGGCCACGACCGTCATGTCGGCGTCGAAGACGATCGCCCGCGACGAGGTGGTGCCCTGGTCGATCGCCAGGATGAAGGAACCCATGCGTCATGCCTCCCTGACACTCGCGGGAGCCTCTTGTCTCCCGCGGCTTCCGGGCTTCGCGGTTGCGCTCTCCCGACGCCCGGTCCGCCCGTCTCCTGACTAAAGTGAAAATCAACCGAATGTCAAACGCGCACAAAGGAACAGGGTCGCGCCCGTCATCTCCCGGTTTCGATCAGCCGAACCTCCGTCTCCGCGCAGATCGCGCGGATCGGCTCGACGTCGCAGCGGTCGGTGATGAAGGTGTTGACCTGCGACAGGTGGCCGATCCGGACCGGCGCCGTCCGCTCGAACTTGGTGCCGTCGGCCACCAGGATCACGTGCCGCGCATTGGCGATGATGGCCTGCGCCACCTTCACCTCGCGGAAGTCGAAGTCGAGCAGCGCGCCGTCGTGATCGATCGCGGAGGCGCCGATCACGGCATAGTCGACCTTGAACTGGCGGATGAAGTCGACGGCCGCCTCGCCGACGATGCCGCCGTCGGAGCCGCGCACGACGCCGCCGGCGATCACGACCTCGATCGAGGGGTAGATCCGCATCCGGTTCGCGACGTTGATGTTGTTGGTGATGACCATCAGCCCGTTGTGGTCGAGCAGCGCTTTCGAGACCGCCTCGGTGGTCGTACCGATGTTGATGAACAGCGAGGCATTGTCGGGGATCAGCCGCGCCGCCGCCCGGCCGATCGCCTCCTTCTCGTCCGAAGCGATCTTGCGACGCGCCTCGTATTCCATGTTCTCGATTCCCGAAGGAAACAGCGCGCCGCCATGGATGCGCGTCAGCAGACGCTGGTCGCAGAGGTCGTTCAGGTCCTTGCGGATGGTCTGCGGCGTGACCCCGAAGTGCTGGGCAAGATCCTCCACGAGGACCCGCCCCTGCTCCTTGGCCATCTCGATGATGGCCGAATGGCGCGGCGACAGGAACATGCTCCCCCCTTCTTTCGTTTTATTTTCCTCTACAGAAAAACGAAAGCAGCGTCTTGGCAAGCCGTTTTTTCACGCCGGAAGTCCGCGCCCTTACCTGCCGGCCGACATGTCCCGCGCTGCAGAGTGGATCGCGTCGAACGCCTCGGCGACATCCGCCTCCGTCGCCTCGAACTGACCGGCCTGGAAGCGGATCGCCACGGCGCCGTCCACCCGCGTCTGCGTCAGATAGATGCGGCCGGCGTCGTTGATGCGGTTGACGAGGTCGATGTTGTGGCGATCGAGATCGGCCACGCCCTGCGGACAGTGCCGGAAGCTGAACAGCGACAGCATCGGCTCGGTCACGATCTCGAACTCCGGCTCGCGGCCGATCCGCCGGGCGAGGTCGTGAGCCCAGGAGACGTGGTTGCGGATCATCCCCCGCAGGCCTTCCAGGCCGTAGGCGCGCATAAGGAACCAGAGCTTGAGCGCGCGGAAGCGGCGTCCGAGCGGAACGGACCATTCCGAATAGTTGATCAGGCCGTCCTTGCCGTGCGTCTTGAGATATTCCGGCTGGATCGCCAGCGTGCGCACGAGGCTGTCCGGATCGCGCAGGAAATGCGTCGAGCAGTCGAACTGCGCGCCCAGCCATTTGTGCGGGTTGAGCACGACGGAATCGGCGTCCTCGACGCCCTTCCAGAAGGTGCGGAACTCCGGGCAGATCATGGCCGAGCCGGCCCATGCAGCGTCGACGTGCACGTAGAGGCCGTAGCGCCGCGCCACCGCGCATACGGCTCTCAGGTCATCCGTGGCCCCGACGCTCGTTCCGCCGACGCAGGCGATGACGCCGGCCGGGAGGTGGCCGGCCGCCCTGTCGGCCTCGATCGCCCGCTCGAGCGCGTCGGCATCCATGCCGCGCGCAGCGCCCCGGGTCGGGATGCGTACGAGGTTCTCCTGGCCGACGCCGGAGACCCAGATGGCGCGGTCGATGGAGGTGTGGACCTGGTCGGAGGAATAGATCCGGATCCGCTTCTGCCCCGGCAGGCCCTGGCTGTTGCCCTTCCAGTCGAGCGCGCGCTCGCGCATGACGAGGACGGCCGCCAGAGTCGCCGACGACGCCGAATCCTGGATCACGCCGACGAAGCCGTCCGGCAGGCCGAGCGCCTGGCGCAGCCAGTCGAGCACCTTCGTCTCGAGCTCGGTCGCCGCCGGCGAGGTCTGCCAGAGCATGCACTGAGCGGCCATCGCCGTGACGAGATACTCCGCCACGACGGAGACGGGCGCCGCGTTGGCGGGAAAATAGGCGAAGAAGCGCGGATGCTGCCAGTGCGTCATGCCGGGCACGATCGTCGCCTCGAAGTCGGCGAAGATCGTCTCCATCGCCTCCGGCTCCTCCGGCGGCGCGGCGGGAATGGCCGACGCAATCTCGCCCGGGACGGTCTGCGCCCGCACGGGCCGGTCGCGAAGGCTCTCGCGGTAATCGGCGCCCCATTCCGCCGCCTTGACCGACCATTGCCGGAACGATTCGCTGTCCATGCCGTCTCCCCGCTGCGCAACCGGTCGGGATACCTACAGCGACGCGGGCCGGGCTGTCACCCGAAAGTGCGCGCTGGGCCATTTCCCATGCGCCGGCCGATCGTCTATGCCTTCGGGGGACGAAGCGCCGCCTCGCCCGCGGCGGCATGCGAGGGGAACGCGACCCGACGGATGACATCCTCCCGATCGAACTGTCCCGACGATCTCCTGATGCCGCGCGACACGAACCGCTCGCTGCCGATCGCGCTGCTGCGCGCCCGCGAGTCGGTGATGTCGCATTTCAGGCCGCTGCTGGCCGCGCACGACATCACCGAACAGCAGTGGCGCGTGGTGCGGACGCTGGGCGAAACGGGTGCGCTCGACGCGACCGAGCTTGCGACGCGGGCATGCCTGCTCGCGCCGAGCCTCACCCGCATCGTCCGGACGCTCGAGGACCGCGGCTTCGTGACGCGCGGGCGCGACGAGGCGGACGCCCGGCGTGCCGTGATCCGGATCACGCCGAAGGGGCTGGACTTCATCCGCGAGGTCACGCCGGCCAGCCGCGCGATCTATGCGGACATGGAGGCGAAGCTCGGCCGCGAACGCATCGAGGCGCTGCTCGACATGCTCCAGGAGCTCAACGGGCTCGGCGCCCGCCAGGGCTCATGACCTCGAGAAATCCGGAAGACTGCCGAAAGCCGTCCTGAGCGCATTCGACCATCCGTCCGAGATCGTCCGGAAATAGGGATCGTCGTTGGTGATGCGTTTCTGGAAGCCGATCTCGAAGCTGTCGCGCTCGTAGAACAGCATGTCGAGCGGCATGCCGACAGACAGGTTCGACTTGAGCGTCGAATCGAACGACACCATCAGCAGCTTGGCCGCTTCCTCGAAGCTCATCCTGCGGTCGTAGGCACGGATCAGGATCGGCTTGCCGTACTTGGCCTCGCCGATCTGGAAGAAGGGCGTGTCCGAGCCGGCCTCGATGAAGTTGCCTTCCGGATAGATCATGAAGAGCCGGGGTTCCGAGCCCTTGATCTGCCCGCCCAGGATGAAGGAGGCGCCGAAGGCGTCCTGGCTCTGGCCGGCCGGGGCCGAACTGGCGATGACCTCCTTGACCAGGTTGCCCACCACGCGCGCGGTCTGGAACATGGACGGCGTCTCGAGCAGGGACGGCATGCGCTCCGAGGGCGCCTTCGAGCGCTCGTCGAGCAGGCTCACCACCGCCTGCGTCGTCGCCAGGTTGCCGGCGGCCAGGAGCACGATGACGCGCTCCCCCTTCTTCGACCAGGTGAACATCTTGCGGAACGTCGAGATACTGTCGATCCCCGCGTTCGTCCGCGTATCGGACATGAACGCAAGCCCCCGATCGAACTTGATGCCAACGCAATAGGTCATGACAGCGAATCGGCCCGATTTCCCCCGGGCGCCACTACTGCTCGACGGTGACGGAGACCGCAAGCCGTTCCTCGCCGCTGCCATGACGGATTCCCGAGACTGGCATGGCATCGCGGTAGTCGCGGCCGGTCGCCAGCCGCACGTAGCGATCGTCGGGGCACATGTCGTTGGAGGGGTCGAAGCCGACCCAGCCGAGGTGCGGGACATGGGCCTCCGCCCAGGCGTGGCTCGCGGCCTGCCCCGGCGCATCGCCGGAGTAGAGGTAGCCGCTGACGTAACGCGCCGGGAAGCCGAGCGCGCGGGCGGCGGCAATGAACACGTGGGCGTGGTCCTGGCACACGCCCGATTTCCGCTGCAGCGCTTCTTCCGCACCGGTGGCGGAATCCGTCGTCCCCTTGACGTAGGCGACCTGCGCGGCCACCGCCGCCATCAGGGCGTGAAGGCGCTCGAGTTCGCTCCCCTCGCCGACCGAGGCGGCCAGCGCGGCGACGCCTTCGCCCGGCGCAGTCAGCGCCGTCGGCGCCGTGAAGAGCCAGAGGGGTGCGAAGCCGCGATGAAGACCCGTGACGCCGGTCGTGTCGACGACGTCCACCTCGCCGCGGACCTCGACCACGATGGCATGCGGGCCGCCCTCGGCGCTGATCAGGATGGTCTCGTTGCCGAACTGGTCGACGAAGCGCACTTCCTCGCGCGCGCCCTCGATGGCGAGCGACCAGGAGCGCACGGTCTGCGCGCCGCCGCTGTAGGGGGTGAGCCGCAGTCGCTGCAGCGCATAGCCGAGCGGAGCCTCGTAGCGGTACTCGGTGCGGTGGGTGATCTTGAGCCGCATGGGTCCTTCCGGCTTCAGTAGAAGCGGTAGTTCTGGGCGATCTCGTTGCCCAGGCGGTTGTTGTCGCCGATGAAGTCGGTCAGGAACTCGTGCAGCCCCTGGTCGAAGATCTCGCGCACCGAACTGACCTTGAGGCGGCCCAGGATCGCCTCGGCGGTGTCGTGGCAGGGATGGCGCACGCCGTATTCGCTCGCCAGGAATCCGAGGCTCTCGGCGATGTTGCGGTAGCAGAAGGCGAGCGAGCGCGGCATGCGGCCGTTGAGGATCAGGTAGTCGGCGATCAGCGTCGGCTTGTACTCGGCGTCGTAGACCCAGCGGTAGGAGCGGTGCGCGGAGACCGAGCGCAGGATCGATTCCCACTGGTAGTTGTCGAGCGTCGAGCCGACCCAGGAGACCGACGGCAGGAGCACGTAGTACTTCACGTCGAGGATGCGGGCGGTGTTGTCGGCGCGCTCGACGAAGGCGCCGATCTGCGAGAAGTCGAAGATCTCGTTGCGCAGCATGGTGCCGTGGAAGGCACCGCGGATCAGCGCGGTCTCGCGCTTGATGGCGTCGAGCACCTTGGGGAGGTCGCGGCCGTCGATCGGCTGTGCCAGCATGCGCTTCATGGCCATCCAGGCCTCGTTGAGGCTTTCCCAGGTCTCGCGCGTCAGCGCCGTGCGGACCATGCGGCCATTGTTGCGCGCCGTCTCCATCACCGACATCACGCTGCCGGGATTGGACGTGTCGCGGAGCAGGAAGTCCGAGACGTTCTCCGCCGTGAACTCGGCGTGGCGCTCCTTGAAGGCGATCGAAGCGCCGGCGCTCGCCACGATCGAGGCCCATTCCTCGGTCGGATCGGCGCTGCGCGTCAGCGCCAGCCGCAGCCCCGCATCCACCAGCCGCGCCGTGTTCTCGGCGCGCTCGATGTAGCGGTTCATCCAGTAGAGGCCGTTGGCGGTGCGTCCGAGGAGCATGTCAGGCAGTCTCGCGGTTCACTGCTGCGGCGTTGGTCGAAGAGTGAGTGGTGAGTAGTGAGTAGTGAGTGGGGACAGGACCGGTGCCGCGTCCATTCTCATACGAACAAGGACAAGCAGCCGCGGAACGGCGTTTGGAGACGAGGTCGTGTTCGACTGGACTGATCATCGTTCATCGTTTCTCTGAAGGCTTCGAATCAAGCTCCGCAGCATTCGTCCTGTCTCATCGGCCTTCCCGAGAAGCGGCTCGCTTGTCGGGATGCTCAGGTAGTCAAGGCGGCCGGCAAGAATCACATGAGTCTCGAGTTCCTTCAGCGACCCCTGGGCGATGCGAAGGAACTGTATAAATGAGGCGCGACCATCGCGACCGTAGCCCTCAGCAATGTTGGCGGGCACGGAGGCTGCGGCCCGGCGGATCTGGCTTGTCAATCCATAGACCTCTTCTCGGGGCAGTGACTTGGTCGCAGCGTAACAGGCCACCGCCAGTTCGATAGCGCATTGCCATACTACGAGATCGCGATAGGTCCCGATTTCACGTTTGCGCTCCGCACCCTCCATTGTTGCAGTCCCCTCCAACGATGTGGCGCCAACCCGACTTCAGAGCCCCAATCACTACTCACTACTCACTACTCCCTACTGCCTAGTCATCCAGCACCCACGTATCCTTCGTCCCGCCGCCCTGCGAGGAGTTGACCACGAGCGAGCCTTCCTTGAGCGCCACGCGGGTCAGGCCGCCGGGAACGATCTGGATCTTGTCGGAGACCAGCACGAAGGGACGCAGGTCGACGTGGCGGGGGGAGAGGCCGGCTTCGGTGAGGATCGGGCAGGTGGAGAGCGAGAGCGTCGGCTGGGCGATGTAGTTCTTGGGCCGCGCCTTGAGCTTGGCGGCGAAGGCCTCGCGCTCCTTCTTCGACGCGGCCGGCCCGACCAGCATGCCGTAGCCGCCCGAGCCGTGCACCTCCTTCACGACCAGTTCCTCGAGATGCTCCAGCACGTATTTCAGGCTGTCCTCCTCCGAGCAGCGCCAGGTCGGCACGTTGCCGAGCAGCGCCTTGCGGCCGGTGTAGAACTCGACGATCTCGGGCATGTAGGAGTAGATCGCCTTGTCGTCGGAGATGCCGGTGCCGGGCGCGTTGGCGATGGTGATGTTGCCCGCCCGGTAGACGTCCATGATGCCGGCGATGCCGAGCGCGGAATCCGGCCGGAAGGTCAGCGGATCGAGGAAGTCGTCGTCGACGCGCCGGTAGAGCACGTCGATCTCCTTGTAGCCCTCGGTGGTGCGCATCGCGACGCGGCCGTCGACCACGCGCAGGTCCGAGCCTTCGACCAGTTCGACGCCCATCTGGTCGGCGAGGAAGGCGTGCTCGAAGTAGGCCGAGTTGTAGATGCCGGGCGTCAGCACCGCGACGCGCGGAACATCCTTGCGGCAGCCGTCCGGCCGCACCCGCGACAGCGACTGGCGCAGCAGCTGCGGATAGTTCTCGACCGGCCGCACCTTCACCTGCTGGAACAGCTCCGGGAAGAGCTGCATCATCGTCTCGCGGTTCTCCAGCATGTAGGAGACGCCCGACGGCGTGCGGGCATTATCCTCCAGCACGTAGAACTCGTCCTCGCCGGTGCGGACGATGTCGACGCCGATGATATGGGTGTAGACGCCGCCCGGCGGCTTCACGCCGATCATCTCGGGCAGGAAGGCCTCGTTGCCGGCGATCAGTTCCCTGGGGATGCGCCCGGCGCGCAGGATCTCCTGGCGGTGGTATATGTCGTCCAGGAAGGCGTTCAGCGCGATCACGCGCTGCTCGATCCCCTGCGTCAGCCGGCGCCACTCGCGGCCCGAGATGATGCGCGGCACGATGTCGAACGGGATCAGCCGCTCGGCCGCCTCGCTCTCGCCGTAGACGTTGAAGGTGATGCCGGTCTTGCGGAAGACGCGCTCGGCGTCACCGGTCTTCTCGGTCAGCCGGGCCTTGTCCTGCGACTGTAGCCAACCGTCATATCCTCGGTACGGATCTCGCACGGTCGAACCGTCCGGCCGCATCTCGTCGAACGCTGTCACTGAGATACTCCCCTATGGCAACCATTTCAGAGTGTTCGCCTGCGGAAATCAAGCGCAATCGCCGCCAGGCGCCCGCGAAAGAGACGAATCCCGGCGTTTGCCGAACAAAGCGGCAATCTGCTTCCGCGACTGCATTTCCGATGCGCAGCCGCAGCCTGAGGGAGGCGCGCGCGGACGGCGTGAAACCGGAATCGCGCCGGCGCCGTATCTGGTATCGTCCGCGTCCGGCGGATGCCGTGGCCACAGGAGGATATCGCCATGCCGAGACCGATCATCGCCGCAGCCTTCGCCATCCTTCTCGCATCGGTCCCGGCCCGCGCCGGCGAAGCCGAGGTGAAAGCGGCGCAGACCGTCATCCAGAACCAGATCGACGCGTTCCTGGCCGACGACGCAGCGCGCGCCTATTCCTTCGCCGCACCAAACATCAGGCAGGTCTTCCCGACCCAGCAGTCCTTCATGGCGATGGTGGAGAACGGCTACATGCCGGTGCGGCGCCCGCAGAGCTACGCCTTCGGCAAGTCGCAGGAGATGAGTTCCACCAGGATCGTCCAGCAGGTGCTGCTGGTCGGGCCGGACGGCAAGACCTACGAGGCGGTCTATACGCTGGAGATGCAGCCGGACGGCGCCTGGCTGATCACCGGGGTCAGCATGCGGGCCTCCAACGCGCTCAGCACCTGAGGCGGCGCTAGCCGGCGGGCGGCTGCGAGAGCAGCCCGAACGACTTCATGGCGAACAGCGTGCCGGCCGCCACGGTGCCGCTCAGCACCGTTCCCCAGACGACGTCCACGACCGCGACGACCGGATCGTAGCCCTTGAGCACGGCGAGATTCGTGGCATCGTAGGTCAGGTAGCAGAAGAAGCCGAAGAGCGCGCCGTTGAGGCCCGCCGCCAGGACGCTGTCCTGTGCCATGCCGACGCTGATCGCGAAGTAGACCAGGCCGCCGACATAGGCGAGATAGAAGACCGCGGCCACGCCCCAGCGCGGATGGTCGAGCATGAGGTCTCCCATACGCGACGCGTAGAAGCCGCGGGCGACGATCCCGAGCCAGATCGCATCGATGATCAGGAAGATGACGACCGCGATGCCGTAGGCGGTGACGTATTTCATGGCGGGCTTCCTCCTCGCGGGGGCCGCGACGCATGCGCGGTTCGGAAGCAGTTACGCAGTCAGAGCGCGGGAAGATCACCGCGGGCCCACCGATCGGCCGTCTCGGCCGCGAAATCCTCCATCCTCCCGGCCGAGATCGCACCCCGGATGCCCTGCATCAGGCTCTGGTAGTAGGCGAGGTTGTTCCAGGTGAGCAGCATCCCGGCCAGAGCCTCCTGCGACCGCACGAGGTGGTGCAGATAGGCGCGGGAATAGTCGCGCGCCGCCGGGCAGTCGCTTTCCTCGTCGAGCGGGCGGTGGTCCTCGGCGTGGCGGGCGTTGCGCAGGTTGATCTTGCCGCGCCGTGTGTAGGCGAGGCCGTGCCGGCCGGCCCTGGTCGGCATCACGCAGTCGAACATGTCGATGCCGCGCATGACGGACTTCAGGATGTCGTCGGGCGTGCCGACGCCCATGAGATAGCGCGGCTTCTCCGCCGGCAGCACCGGGCAGGTCGCGTCCAGCATCTCGAGCATCACCGCCTGCGGCTCGCCCACGGCCAGCCCGCCGACGGCATAGCCCTTGAGGTCCATCGCCTTCAGCGCCATGGCCGAGCGCTCGCGCAGCGAAGCCATGTCGCCGCCCTGGACGATGCCGAACATCGCCTTGCCCGGCTGCTCGCCGAAGGCCGCCTTGCAGCGGTCGGCCCAGCGCAGCGACAGTTCCATCGCCCGTTCGATCTCGGCGGGCTCGGCCGGCAGGGCCACGCATTCGTCGAGCTGCATCTGGATGTCGGAGTCCAGCAGCCCCTGGATCTCGATCGAGCGCTCGGGGGTCATCTCGTAGGAAGCGCCGTCGACATGCGACTTGAAGGTGACGCCCTTCTCGGTGAGCTTCCTCAGCTGCGCCAGCGACATGACCTGGAAGCCGCCGGAATCGGTGAGGATCGGGTGCGGCCAGCGGGCGAATTCGTGCAGGCCGCCCAGCCGCGCCATGCGCTCGGCGCCGGGCCGCAGCATGAGATGATAGGTGTTGCCGAGGATGATGTCGGAGCCGAGTTCGCGCACCTGGTCGAGATACATCGCCTTGACCGTGCCCGCCGTGCCGACCGGCATGAAGGCCGGCGTGCGCACGGTGCCGCGCGGCATGGAAATCTCGCCGCGGCGCGCCTTGCCGTGCGAGGCGAGGACGCGGAAGGTGAACTGGTCAGTCATGGGATCGTCCCGGGTCGCCGATGTCAGTCGTCGGCGCGCAATAACAGCGATGCATCGCCATAGGAATAGAACCTGTAGCCGCTTGCGATCGCATGCGCATAGGCCGCCCGCATCGTCTCCAGCCCGCTGAAGGCCGAGACCAGCATGAACAGCGTCGAGCGCGGCAGGTGGAAATTGGTCATCAGCGCGTCGACGACGCGGAAGCGGTAGCCCGGCGTGATGAAGATCGACGTCGCATCCGACCAGGCGGTGAGCGTGCCGTCCGGCGCCGCAGCGCTCTCGAGCAGGCGCAGCGAGGTCGTGCCGACCGCGACGATGCGGCCGCCCCGCGCCCGCACCGCGTTCAGCGCTTCCGCCGTCGCCTGGGCGACATGGCCGATTTCGGCATGCATGCGGTGGTCGTCGGTGTCGTCGGCCTTGACCGGAAGGAAGGTGCCTGCCCCGACATGCAGCGTCACGAAATGGCGCTCGACGCCGATGGCGTCCAGCCGTGCGAAGAGCTCGGGCGTGAAGTGGAGGCCGGCCGTCGGCGCAGCCACGGCACCCTCTTCGCGGGCGTAGATGGTCTGGTAGTCGACGAGGTCGCGATCGTCCTGCGCCCGCTTCGAGGCGATGTAGGGCGGCAGCGGCATCGCGCCGACGGCATGCAGCGCCTCGTCGAGCAGCGGTCCGGCGAGGTCGAAGACGAGCAGCGCCTCGCCGGCCTCCCCCTTCTCGGCCACCGTCGCCTCCAGCGCACCGAGCATGCAGGCGTTCCCGTCATGGCCGAAGACGATCCGGTCGCCCGCCGCCACCCGCTTGGCCGGCCGCAGGAAGGCCTTCCAGCGGTCGGCGCCGGTGCGCATGTGCAGCGTCGCGTCGACATGCGCCACCGCCTCGCCACGCCGCCGCGTGCCCGACAGCTGCGCGGGAATCACCCGCGTATCATTGAAGACGAGCGCGTCGCCGGGCCGCAGGAAGTGAGGAAGGTCGCGGACCAGCGCGTCCTCCACCCTCTCGCCCGGCCGCACGACGAGCAGGCGGGCCGCATCGCGCGGCTCGGCCGGCCTCAGCGCGATGCGATCGTCGGGCAGCTCGAAATCGAAAAGGTCGACCTTCATCGGCAGCCAGTCAGAACCGTCTGATCATCAACGCGCCGGTGACGAGCAGCACGGCGCCGGCGATGCGGCCGAGCGACAGTTCGCGGACGGCGACGCCGAGCAGGCCGACGCGGTCGATCAGCAGGCCGGCGAGCAGCTGGCCGGCGACGACGAAGGCGATCAGCGTGGCGGCGCCGAGCTTCGGCACCAGCACCACGACGCAGGTGACGTAGAAGCCGCCGAGACAGCCGCCGACGACGAAGAGCCAGAGGGCCGGCGCGCGGAAGTCGATCGCCGTGCCCTGCATCTTCGCCCAGACGGCCGAGACGAGGCCAAGCACGATCGCCCCCGACAGGAAGGAGAAGGCAGCGGCCGCGACCGGCTGGCCGAGGCCGCGCGCCAGCGCGGCGTTGACGGGCGCCTGCAGGGCGAGTGCCGCCCCGGCGATCATGCCCACGAGAGGCCAGAGCACGCCCGTCATGGAGCGCATCAGGCGTCGGCCGCGACCTTCATCGAGACGATCTTGTCGGGATCCTGCACCGGCTCGCCGCGCTTGATCCTGTCGACGTTCTCCATGCCCTCGATGACCTGGCCCCAGACCGTGTACTGGCGGTTGAGGAAGCCGGCATCGCCGAAGCAGATGAAGAACTGCGAGTTGGCCGAGTTCGGGTTCTGGGCGCGCGCCATCGAGCAGGTGCCGCGGGCGTGGTTCATGTTGGAGAACTCCGCCTTCAGGTCGGGCTTGTCGGAACCGCCCATGCCGGCACGCGCCGGATTGAACGAGGCGCCGCCCGACTTGCCGAACTTGACGTCGCCGGTCTGGGCCATGAAGCCCTCGATGACGCGGTGGAAGACGACGCCGTCATAGGCGCCCTCGCGGGCGAGTTCCTTGATGCGGCCGACATGGCCGGGCGCCAGGTCGGGGAAGAGTTCGATCACGACGCTGCCCTTGGTGGTCTCCATGAGCAGGGTGTTTTCCGGATCCTTGATTTCGGCCATTAATCGGGTCCCTTTCTATTGGACGTTGCCGGCACTCGGCCGTTTTGTGTTTCCGTCTGTCGGATTCGCGATGATGCGCGCCGCGATGATCCGGTCGGGGTCCTGGACCACGCCGTTCGCGGCCCGCTCGCCGCGCTTGATGGCGTCCACCGCCTCCATGCCGCTTTCCACCTGGCCCACCACCGTGTAGCCGCCGTCGAGGTTCGGCGCGGGCGCGAACATGATGAAGAACTGGGAATTCGCCGAGTTCGGATCCTGGGCGCGCGCCATGCCGACGACGCCGCGCAGGAACGGCGTGCGCGAGAACTCGGCCGGAAGGTCGGGCAGTGCCGAGCCGCCGGTGCCGGCGCGGCGCGCATTGTAGCCGTCCTCCATGTCGCCGAACTCCACATCGCCGGTCTGAGCCATGAAGCCGTCGATCACGCGGTGGAAGGCGACGTTGTCGTAGGCGCCCTCGCGCACCAGCGTCTTGATCCGCTCCACGTGAAGGGGCGCGAGATCCGGCCGCAGCGCGATGGTCACGTCGCCGTCCTTCAGCGTGAGGATCAGCGTGTTCTCCGGCTCGGCGGCGGCTGCCCCGAAGACGAGACTTGCCGACAAGAGGCAGGCCGAGGCCAGCTGTTTGAGCAGCATTGCGTATTCTCCCTGGAAACTGTCAGGCCTTGAACTTGGCGGCCAGCGCCAGTGCGACGGCTGCCGGGACGAAGGGGCGGATTTCACCGCCCATCGCCGCGATCTGCCTGACGAGTGTGGCGGTAATGGTTCTCACCGACGGACTGGCCGGAATGAACACCGTCTGCAGTTCCGGCGCCATGGTCTCGTTCATGCCGGCCATCTGCATCTCGTAGTCGAGGTCGGTGCCGTCGCGCAGCCCGCGGATCATGATCGTGGCGCCGTTGGCGCGGGCCGCGTCGATCAGCAGCCCGGAAAAGGAGATGATGCGCACCCGCCCTTCCAGCACATGCAGTTCGGACGCGGCGACCTCCTCGATGAGCGCCACGCGCTGCTCGAAGGTGAAGACGGGCGTCTTGCCGTGCTGGATGCCGATGGCCACGATGATCTCGTCGGCCACCGCCATGGCGCCTTTCAGGACGTCGAGGTGCCCGTTGGTCAGCGGATCGAAGGACCCGGCATAGATGGCGACGCGCTTGCTCATCCCCGGCTTCTAGAGCGCCGGCGGCCCGAAGGCAATCGTCAGGCGGTCCCGCCCGGCACCTGACGTTGCGTGACCGTGCGATCGCTAAAACTCGAACCGAATGGTCATGGATCCGGCAACATTCCGGTTACCTTAAACGGATTGGTAACGACGCTGGCCTACCGTCTGAGCCCATGTCGTGGCGGCACGCGTGCCGCTGAAAATCGAACAACAAGAATTCGAAGGTGCAACGTGCGTCAGTCGAACGGTATCCCCAGAACCCTTCTCGTCGCCCCCAGATTCCTCATGATCCTGGCGCTCGCGGCCGTCACGGCCCTGTCTGTCGCGTCCGCACGCGCAGGCGAGTATGCCGGCATCGTGATCGATGCGAACACCGGCAGGACCCTGTACGAAGCCTCCGCCGATTCCGCGCGCTATCCGGCGTCGCTGACCAAGATGATGACCCTCTACATGGTGTTCGAGGCGCTCGACGCCGGTCGCATCCGCAAGGACACCCGCGTCCCCTTCTCGGCCCATGCCGCAGCCCAGCCGCCCACGAAGATCGGCGTGCGCGCCGGCAATTCGGTCACCGTCGAGACCATCATCTACTCGCTGGTGACCAAGTCGGCCAACGACGCCGCGGCGGCCGTGGGCGAGCTCCTGGGCGGGACGGAGTCCGGCTTCGCCCGGCAGATGACCGCCAAGGCGCGGCAGCTCGGCATGTCGAACACGACCTTCCGCAACGCGTCCGGCCTGCCCGACCCGAACCAGAAGACGACCGCGCGCGACATGGCCATCCTCGGCATCGCGCTGCGCGAGCACTTCCCGCACCACTACGACTACTTCTCCACGCGCTCCTTCACCCTGGGCAAGGCGCGCATGCCCAACCACAACAAGCTGCTCGGGCGGGTCAAGGGCGTCGACGGCATCAAGACCGGCTACATCCGCGCTTCCGGCTTCAACCTGGTCTCGTCGGTCAAGACCGACGGACGCAGCATCGTCGCCGTCGTGATCGGCGGCCGCACCGGCGCCAGCCGCGACGCGCAGATGACCAAGCTGATCCGCGACTATCTGCCGAAGGCCTCGACGCGCCGCAGCGGCCCGCTGATCGCGCGCGGAGCGATCCAGCCGGGTGCACCGGTTGCGACCGCGGCCGTCGCGCTGCCGAAGACCGCCATACCGACGCCGGACTTCCGGCCCGAGGGCGAAGAGGTGGCGGTCGCCGCCTATGCGCCGGAGCCCGCGGCGCAGGCCGCCGCGGAGGTCGCCGAAGCCGCGATCGAGAGGGTTACCCCGGCGGCCGGCGTCGATCCGATCCGCACGGCGTCCGTCATCGGCCAGGGTGGTTGGGTCGTCCAGATCGCCTCGACGCCGTCGAAGGAACAGGCGCTCGCCGTGCTCGAAGCGACGAGTTCGCGCGCCGGCAGCATCCTGGCCGGGGCCCTGCCCTTCACCGAGATTTTCGAGATGAAGGGCAGCGTGTTCCACCGCGCCCGCTACGGCGGATTCTCGACCAAGACTGCAGCGTTCGATGCGTGTTCGGCGCTGAAGCGAAAGAAGATCGATTGCTACGCCGTGCAGCAGTGACCTGACCAATCCGACCGCGGGGCCGCCGAGGCCCCGGTCTCCCGGTAGTGTTTTCGAGTCGACGGAGAACTAGTCATGACCATTCAGCAGAACGTCCTTGGCCTCGTTGATACGCGCCGCAAGAAAGGACGAGCCGCCGAGGTCGGGGTGCACGCGCTGCATCAGGCGGCGATGCGCCTTGCGGATGTCCGCCGCACTGGCGCCCGCTTCAAGACCAAGGACCTGGTAGGCCTCCTGCTCAGTCATGGCGCCCGTGCCTGGCGCGCGTCGCTCCCCCCGGCCAACGTTCGCGTCCACGCCGTCACGCCAACCGGGGAATCGGCCGTCAAGATAAGCTTCCAGAAGCTGTAGGCTGTCTGCCTCGCCCGCGAGTTCGCCATGCAGCGCGAGCAGGTCGTCGCGCGAGAGGCCGGCGAGAGGGCGGCCCTCGAACCGTCCGGCCAGAACGATGCCGGCGAGGGCGCCGCTGTCGTGGTCGAGTTCCATCTCGAGCGCGGCGGTACGGACGGTGGAGCGCTTGCCGCGGGTCGGCCGCGCCGCGTGCCGTCTCCTTCCCGACAGGTACCAGGCCGCGGC